>ENA-OSET01002720-OSET01002720.1-sediment-metagenome-genome-assembly--contig:-NODE-2720-length-16822-cov-2.676441_pt1 | contig 16822 bp, 19 predicted proteins | sample MGYA00237882_ERZ534229 | MGnify/ENA primary metagenome ERZ534229 (study PRJEB26408, sample SAMN06266212) | sediment metagenome | isolation source: Hudson Canyon methane seep mesocosm | place... | reverse complement strand
ATTGAAAAACAAATTCTTAGTTTAAATGAACGGCTCATAAAGTTAGCGGATCTACAATCAGAATTAAATTCTAATATAGAGAAAAATGTAAAATTCCAACTAGAAATCCAAGAGATTACAGAAAAGTTATTAGTAACGACTCGTGCTGAGCAAGAAACACAGCCATCTCTAAAGGTTCATTTACTTCAGCCAACAAATCTATACATATTTGCATTGCCAATAGTAACCATTTTTATAGTTCTTGGGGGTACTTTTCTGTCTTTAAGGACAATAAGAATAAAGTCTGAAGAATCTTTGAATGCGTTAGAGGATTCAAATAAAAATCAACTTAATATTAGCAAAATGAACAATGAGTCTGTACGTTTAAAGTCACAAGAGTCAATCATATCGAACAGCAGGCAAAAATGGATAAATACATTGCGAGATGAGCTATCTTCACTAGTATCGCACCAAACGCAATACAGTTATTCGAGCCCTGAGCGCCAGCTTCAAATCTTTGAAAAAATTTGGGAAGAGATTTTTAAAATAGAATTATTATTAAATCCCAAAGAAGATCTTCATAAAGAGCTAATCAAAGAAATTAATGTTGGCTTTACTCTATGTACCAAAACGGAAGATCAAAAGAAATACAGAGAGCAAAGGGATGTTGTATTGATAATATCTAAAAAAATATTAAAACAAGAATGGAAAAGAGTGAAGCTCTTTGAATGATACATTTAAAAAATATTTAATAGGCTCATCCCCGAGTTGTAGTTAAGTAATATCTCACTTTGGACAAGTATTTAACCTCGTTACATCAAGTCTGAACGAATACCGTTAATGCGCTACAAATACTTGGGGAGCATCTATTTCTCCTGTTTCAGGATCTACCATATTACCAGCACTACGGATTCTATTTCCTGGCGATATCTGAGTTACCTGTATTACAGCACAATCTGTTGCTGGACACTCTCCCTCAATTATTGGTCTAATATATTCCGTTGCAGTAGGATATTGTTCAAAATAAAGCCGATCAGTTTCTAGTGCAAACTTGTGTGCTTCAATGGTTACAATACCATTTTCAACAGCAATAATTAATTCCATTTGACTAAGTGCTTCGGCTCTAGACATTGGTAGAGGTAAATTGAATTCTTGATGTACTTTTTGTGCAATTTCTTCGAACGATTTAGCTTTCATAATAAATATCTCCACTATTGAATAAATGTGTTTGTATTGTCATTTGACGATGTTTAGCGGGCTTTCAGGTGGAACAATAGAACAACCTTTAGTTTATGGCGGTTTAAGAGAAATAGAGACTAGAACATAATGCCAACCTGTTCCGTAATGAAAACCTTCTGTTCCCCATAAACAATAGGTTGTTCTATTGTTCCATCTTTATGTAATCCTCGGTGGCAAGTAACGACTAAATGAGTCGGTAAAGCTACTTGATTCATATCCCATTGCAGTTGCTTGGTCAATGCGTATCTTTTTTGACTTTATGCTGAATGTTTTAAGGATCTTAGCCAAGCTATTTTGTGTCATGGGGCTGCCTCTTCTCCATTCGGACCATGGTCGCTCTTCGAGTTGAATTAGATGTAAAATTAAAGTGCGTGTAAATATTTTGATGGTGTTATTTTCTTCAAATATTAGTTGAACATCTCTCAGTAACATTACCGCTGCTGTTTCTTCTTCTTCCATACTATTTAGGGTGAAGTAGGATGATTCAACTTTCTCAGGCCAATCTCCACCAATAGCATGAGCGATAGTAAAAAGAGGAAGCCAATTATCCATAGCGCGATCATTTGGAATTGCTGGTGGTTCGACAGGTATTGCTTTCAGAAGAGATTCATTATCCTGAGCCCATCTCGTTACTCGTTGTCTAATGATTGAACAATCTTCTCGAAAATCAATGGGTAGCCTGCGAACAGTTTCACTGCTTGCTCTTCTTCGTAAATTGATTACGATACTTCTATCCATAACAGTTCCTGTTAGTCCTCCGATAGATGCAAGGGCCATAGGAGCCCATGTAGAGAACTTCTTGGGGGTATGATCGTCACCAACTGTACGTATTACGAAGGCAGTCGTTTTTGTATGGCCAGAGTTAACAATTCCGATAAGATCGTCATTTCTCCCAGAAATAAATGTATCTGCCTCATCAATAATTAAGGTTGGCTTCCATAAATCAACAGCTCTAAATATAGCGGAAGGAGTTATATTTGATGCGATTAGTGAACGACTTGATATCGCAGCTAAGATATCTAACAGAGTGCTTTTACCGCACCTTTTTTCAGGAGAAATGATTGCCAATTTTGGAAATATTCTAAAAGCGTTATAAACATAGGTCGCTACTAACCATAATACAATGGCTGTAAGAGCTCCTATTGGTAGAATCATGTGCTTGGGAATTGATTCCTCTATGTCAGATAAAAGGTTAAGTCCATCAACGAATTCTGGGTAAGGAGAATCACTTGAGACAACTTCATCATCTTTTTCTGACTCTTTTACTGATTGACTAACCATTTTATCTAAAACACTTGTTCTAAAGCCGAGGTTTTTTGCTTCTTCTATTCGAATAGACTCATATTCAACGGGGGATAGCACACTAAGCCTAGAAATAATTTCATCCGGCGTTTCAATCAGTTCATCAGGACTATTATGTAGTGATGCTTCAATTTGTTTTTTAACAGAGTCTATCCCTTGCAGAGCATGAAGATCATTAAAGTCTGTGGGTTTACTGTCAAGTGACTCAAACTCTGGTTTGATTAAGAATGCATGAATACTTTTAGCTGCTTCTGTAGCCTTTATAAGTCCGACATTCTCTGATAACCATTTGTCATCATCTGCAGCTATTATGATATTTTTGTCAGGAAATCTCTTATGAATATTCTCGGAAACAGCTTTTAGGTTTCCAGCATTAAACGCAACAATAGAACAATACTTAGTAGCTTCATGTAATGTTGCCATTGTGGCGTAACCTTCTCCTATAATAATATTGTGACAGTTAGTATCACCAATGATGTGATGGCCGCCTTTTATGGCACCACCTGTTTCAAATTTTTTATATCCATCTGGTGCTATAGTTTGAAAGCTAGTGAGTTGGCCATCAATTGAAATAGGAATAATTAGCAGCGATCCTGCCTGTCTTAAGCCATATGATTGTATGCCTTTTTTCTTTAGGTAAGAATGTTCAGAGACATCACTAGCTTTTTCCCAATTACTTTGACATTGGAGTGCTGTTTGAGCATGGCGTTTATTTTCATCTTTTTGATGTTGTAGCATTTCAGCTTCTATTTTAGCTTTAATTTGAAGATCTTCTTGATTTGTTAGAACTCTCCCAATATCTTCTTGCCAGTGTTTCTTTATACCTTTTTTCCAGCACCCATATGTAGCTCTTGAGCACAATGGATCATGATTGAATATATACCAGCCATTCTTCTCTTTAGTCTGTCCCGAGCTAAACCGGTGAATTTTTCCATCAGGAATTATTTTTTCTGGTGGTACTAACCCTGCTAGTTGCATGGTATTTTGTAGTTGAGAGTGTTGATCTAACATTAGTGTGTCCCTCCCATTTTCTCATCAATCCATTGATCTATAGTTGATTCAAGCCATGCATTACGCTGCTCAATCTTAATGGGCTTAGGGAACTTGTTTGCTTCTATGTAGCGCCATATAGTTTGGCGACTGCAGCCAACTTTCTCTGCGACTGTCTTAGCAAATATAATTTTCTTGTCCATTGTTTTAACCTCAGTTGTTGTTGTTAGTTACAGCTGAGGATTTTACGTAGGTCTTAGGTTTTTTCACGTGGGACAGGTGGGATAGATAGGGTTATGACCTAGGATTATTTGTTATGTAAGTTGTTGTTGTTAATGCTTAAGGTTAACCTTGTATTTTTGTGAAAAAATCTTTTTTTATAAAATTAAGCTCTTTTATGTTGGTTGTTGTTACTTTGATGTATATGGTTTCAACTGGATCTAAAGGGCCGTTAGCTTCACTCCTTATTAGTTTAATAGCTTTTGTGTTTTTTGCTTCCCAACATTGACCAAAAAAAGTGGTGTTGTAAATATGAAAATTGAATTCTTTAGGAGCCATTAGTAGTTTTTTTTAGCCAAATTCTAATACTTTTACGAAGTGATTCCTCTGGTCTTGGTAAAGGAATGGTTTTACCAAATTGTTTACTTCTTTTAAATTTTGAAAATGTAATTTTTAGTTGTTTCCATGCCTCTGGATACATCTTTAAAAATGTATTAAATAAGAGTTGTTCTGTAGCTTTTTCAGTAAGACTTTTATACACAGCTTCAAATTTCTCTTCTTGATTTGGAATCATAGTTTGTTAGAATTTGTTAAAACAAATTGCATTGCCTTTGCTTTTAATAAGCACTCTTCATATTCTTTTTCAGGAAAAGATTTTGCCGTAATAGCACTTCCTACCGAAAATGAAAGATACTTTTTTTCTGAATCATACAAAATACTTCTAATCACTACATTAAAATCAAAATCGCCAGATGGCGTAAAATATCCCACAGTACCTGAATACAAACCTCGTTTGGTTTCCTCTAAGCTTTCAATAATTTTCATGGCAGATATTTTTGGAGCTCCCGTCATACTTCCCATGGGAAAGGTATCTTTAATGACATCGACAAGATGAACATCATCCTTCAATTCAGAGACTACAGTAGAGATCATTTGATGGACTTGTTTAAAAGAAGACACCTTACATAATTCCTCTACTTGAACACTTCCTTTTTTAGCAGATTTAGATAAATCATTTCTAACTAAATCTACAATCATAATATTTTCTGATCGTTCTTTAGTGTCTTTTGATAAGGCTGTGGCAGTTTTCTGATCTTCTAAACGATCTTCAAAACGTTTGGCAGTTCCTTTAATGGGTTGTGAAATAATCTTACGCCCTTCTTTCTTTAAGTACCTTTCTGGAGATGCACAAAGTAAAAATTGATGATCTATTTTTAAAAATGTCGCAAATGGCGCCTCAGAGATGGTATTTAAATCTTCATACATATGCAGTGGACTGATACGGGTGTTTTCTGCATAAAACTCCTGGCAAAAATTAGCTTCGTAAATATCACCTTTATAAATGTGCTCTAGTATTTTGTCTACTTTTTGATGGTAGTCTTTTTTTGAAATTCGTGATTTAATTTCAATTTTTTCCTCACTTAGATGAGTACTTTGTGGTGTCAATTCAATATTACAAATTACTTTAAAGTCTGTGTCAATTTCATCATCAACCATTGCTAGATATTGAAATTCTATTTGATTGTTTTTTATGAATAGAATTTTTTGTGGCTGAAAGAAAAACAATTCAGCAAACCCTAAATCATCAACATTTGAGGATGTTAAATTTTCAGCGTCATTTTTTACATCATAACTGAGGTAGCCAAATAAATAATCTTGAGTAATCGATTGGTATTCCTTTAATTTTTCAAATGCATGTTCTGCATCGGTTTGAATACTTGTAAATTCCTCAATAGCGAGTATATTATCAAAATTACTGTGTTCTTGGTGATGTTTGTTAGAATCTAACCAAACAGCAGTCTCGTATTGTTGTGCCCATCTCAATAATTTTTCATTGAGATTTGAAACAGTTTCTATTGAGAAAGTACGTGTTGTTCTTTGCATTTTGAAGGCAAAAAGTTTAAACTGAGTTTTGCTGTTTTATTAAAAAGTAATGATCGGAAGGAACTTCCGATCATTATGTATTTATATATGTAATATGCCTTTTAAGCGTTTAATGGTTTTCCATCCCACGCTGCTTTAGCCGCTTCTTTCATGGCCTCAGCATAGGTTGGATGTCCATGGCAAATTCTTGCCAAGTCTTCTGCTGAAGCTCTGTATTCCATAGCAACTGCTGCTTCCATAATTAAATCTGCTGCTCTTGCACCTACAATATGAACTCCTAAAACTTCATCTGTTTCTTTATCTGCCAGCACCTTTACGAAGCCATCTGTGTCTCCGCTCGCTCTTGATCTCCCTAAAGCTCTCATGGAAAATTTACCAGATTTATAGTGAACACCTGATTCTTTTAATTCTTGTTCAGTTTTTCCAACAGCAGCAACCTCTGGCCATGTGTATACAATTCCTGGAATTAAGTTATAGTCTATATGTGGTTTTTGTCCCGCAATAAGTTCTGCAACTACCACCCCTTCCTCTTCAGCTTTATGGGCTAACATAGCCCCTTTAACTACATCACCAATCGCATAAATGTTTGAGACGTTAGTTTGAAGATGATCATTTGTTTCTATTTGACCTCTCTCGTTTACCTTAATACCAATATTTTCTAATCCTAATCCACTGGTATACGCTTTTCTACCAACAGATACTAAACAATAATCACCTTTAAAAGCTATTTCTTCGCCTTTTTTATTGGTCGCTTTTACCGTAATTTCTTCTCCGTTACGCTGTACATCATTTACCGCATGTTTGGTGAAAAATTTTACACCTTGTTTTTTTAATACTTTCTGAAGCTCTTTGGAAACATCTGCATCCATTCCAGGGACAATCTTATCCATGTATTCAATCACACTTACTTCTGCACCCAAACGCTTGTATACAGACCCTAATTCTAGGCCAATTACTCCACCACCTATAACTACTAAATGTTTTGGTATTTCAGGAAGCTTTAAAGCTTCTGTAGAGGTAATAATTCTATCTTTATCTAATTCAATAAAAGGTAAAGAGGCGGGTTTAGATCCGGTTGCTATAATAATGTTGGTTCCTTCTATAGTTTCATCAGATCCATCATTTTTTGAAATTTTTACATGGGTAGCATCTACAAAAGATCCTATTCCTTCAAAAACATCAATATTGTTTTTGTCCATCAAATATTTTATACCACCAGTAGTTTGTTCTACAACAGTAGCCTTACGATCAATCATCTTTGTAAAATCAATCTTTGGAGGATCGATTAGAATTCCGTGTTCTTCAAAATGCTTCACAGCATCATAATAATGATGAGAAGAATCTAACAAGGCTTTTGAAGGAATACAGCCAACATTTAAACAGGTTCCACCCATGGTAGCATATTTTTCTATAATGGCAGCCTTTAAGCCTAATTGAGAGGCTCTTACTGCAGAGATATATCCCCCAGGACCTGAACCAATAACGATAACATCGTACTTCATTTTAATTGAATTATTTGTACTACAAAAGTACTCATTATTCTTAAAATTATAATGGATTTTTCATCTTTAAACTGCAAATATAAATTCAGTTTAAAATTCTAAAATAAATAAGATTATTTTTGTGAATCATTTGTAAAAAACAACTACTTGAAGCATCATGTTTTTATCATAGGGTCTGTTTGGGTAGAACCAAACTCTTCAGCTGCTGGGAGTAGGATGCTTCAGCTAATCACCTCTTTTTTGTCTAAGGATTGGCGTGTTACTTTTGGAACAGTTTCTCAAAAAAATCCAAATTCCATAGACTTATCTAAACTAGGGGTTCAGGAGATTCGCTTAGAACTAAACTCCACTAGCTTTGATGAGTTCATAACAGATTTAAAACCAACAATAGTTGTTTTTGATCGTTTTATCACAGAAGAGCAATTTGGTTGGCGAGTTGCAGAATATTGTCCAAAAACGCTTCGTATTCTGGATACTGAAGACCTTCATTGCCTGAGAAAAACTAGACATGAAGCCCTTAAAAAAGGAATTGAGTTTAGCAATGAGGTGCTCTTAAATTCAGAGAGCTCTAAACGAGAAATCGCAGCAATTTATCGTTGTGATATTTCTTTAATCATTTCAACTTTTGAGATGAAGTTATTGAAAGAAGTATTTAAAATTGATAAAAGCTTGTTGTATTATTTACCATTTTTGTTTGATAAAATTGATGAAAATAATTCATGGAAGCCCTATGATGAAAGACATCATTTTGTATCTATTGGGAACTTTCTTCACGCACCCAATTTAGATGCGACTATTCAATTAAAAAAATATATTTGGAAAGAAATTCGAAAAAAATTGCCAGCTGCACAGCTTCATGTTTATGGAGCCTATCCAACTCAGCAAGTTTTAGAATTTACTAATGCAAATGAAGGTTTTTTTGTACATGGTTTTGTAGAAGATGCTTCATTTGTTCTTGAAAATAGTAGAGTTTTACTAGCTCCTTTGCGTTTTGGTGCAGGCATTAAAGGGAAACTTAGCAATGCGATGTTGTGCGGAACGCCTTCGGTTACTACTAGTATTGGATCTGAGGGGATGAATGATGAAATTCCTTGGAGTGGTTTTGTAGAAGATGAGATCGCAAATTTTGTAGAGAAAGCCGTTCTATTATATACAGATAAATTTGAATGGAATCAGGCACAGCAACATGGTGTTGAAATTATTAATTCCAAGTATAATAAAGAATTAATTGAAGATGACTTTATTAGCTATATTCAAGAAATTTTCTCCAATTTAGAAGATCACAGAAATAATAATTTCACAGGAAAAATGTTGATGCACCATTCTTTACAGAGCTCAAAATACATGAGTAAATGGATTCAAGAAAAAAATAATAATTTACAATAACCCCGCTCTTTTTAATAGCGCCTCTGGTTTTGGCTCTTGGCCTCGAAAGCGTTTGTATAAAATCATTGGTTTTTCAGTACCTCCTTTACTTAAAACATGCGCTTCAAATTTAGCTGCAACTTCTTTATCGAAAATTCCTTTTTCTTGAAAGTATTCAAAAGCATCAGCATCTAAAATCTCGGCCCATTTGTAGGAGTAATATCCTGCTGAATACCCACCTTGAAAAATATGTGAAAAAGCAGTACTCATACAATTTTCTGAAACATCAGGGTACAATTGAGTTTCAGAAAAGGCCTCGGTTTCAAATTCTTTAACAGATAAGATGTTTTCAGGGGTTTCCCCCCCATGCCAAGACATATCTAATAAACCAAAGCTCAGTTGGCGTAATGTTTGCATGCCTTCATGAAAGCTTGCAGATTCTTTAATTTTATTCACATATTCCATAGGAATAACTTCTCCTGTTTGGTAATGTTTAGCAAATAACGCTAAGGCTTCTTTTTCATAACACCAGTTCTCTAAGATTTGACTTGGCAACTCTACAAAATCCCAAGACACCGAGGTTCCAGAGAGACTGCTATAGGTGGTATTTGCCAACATGCCATGCAAAGCATGTCCAAATTCATGAAATAGGGTAGTTACCTCATTAAAGGTTAATAAAGAGGGTTTTGTCTCAGTAGGTTTTGTAAAATTACAAACAATAGAAATATGAGGTCTTTCATTGCTGTTGTTTTTAATTTGTTGCGATTTATATGAGGTCATCCATGCGCCATTTCTTTTTCCTTCTCTAGGATGAAAGTCTGCATATAAAATAGCAATAAAGTCTCCTTTAGTGTTTTTAACATGGTATGTTTTTACATCTTCATGGTATTTTTCAATAGTGAAAACTTCTTCAAAGGTTAAATTAAATAATCTTTTGGAGACCGTAAACACCCCCTGAATAACATTCTCTAATTGAAAATAGGGCTTTAATATTTCTTGATCCAAATTAAATATTTCTTTTTTCAACTTTTCTGAATAGAAGGCACTATCCCATTTTTGAAGTTTATCTATTCCATCTAATTTTTTTGCAAATGACTCAAGTTTTTTAAATTCTTTAAGTGCTGCTGGTTTTGCCTTTCTTACTAAATCATTAGAAAAAGAAAGTACTTTTTCAGGGGTTTCAGCCATTCGTTCCTCCAATACAAAATGTGCATGTGTTTTATAACCAAGTAAATTTGCTCTTTGATGTCTTGAGTTAACAATATTTAAAACAATTTTTTCATTATTATTTTCATTGTTTTGAAACCCTTTTTTTCCAAAGGCTATAGAGAGTTTTTTTCGTAATTCTCTATTTTCAGCATAAGTTACAAACGGAATGTAGCTTGGGTAATCTAAAGTAATAAGCCAGCCTTCTTTGTTTCGGTTCTTTGCCAATAAACTCGCCGCTTCTTTGGCTCCATCAGGAAGACCTTTTAAGTCTTTTTCATGGGTAATGTGTAGCTCAAAAGCATTTCCGTCTGCTAAAACATTCTCTCCAAATTGTAAAGAGAGTCTAGACAATTCAGTGTCTATTTTTCGTAATTTTTCTTTGTCTTCGTCATTTAAATTAGCACCATTTCTTGAAAAACCTTTGTATTGTTTTTCCAATAACATGGTTTGTTCAGGGTCTAAATTTAATTTTTTTCTGATGTCATATACAGATTTTACTTTTATGAATAGGGCTGAATTTAAAATCATATCATTTTTAAATTCACTAAGCCAAGGTGAAATTTCTTGAGCTATTTTTTGAATAGCTTCGGAGGTTTCAGCTGAGTTTAAATTGAAGAAAATACTGGTAATTCTTCCAAGTTTTTGACCTGTAAATTCTAGTGCCTCTGTAGTGTTTTTAAAGCTTGGTGTTTCAGGATTTGAGATAATAGCTTCTATTTCTTTCTTACAAATCTCTATAGCTTTTTTAATAGCAGGTTTGTAATCTGTGCTTGAAATTTTTGAAAAAGGAGCGGTATTAAAATCTTCTAATAAAGGATTCATTGGTAGGTACAGTAAGAATAAATATTATTATTTTTTTACGCGGTCTGAAGCTTGTGTTACTTTTATTTTTAGACCTTCTTTGTAAGCTGTGATTTTGTCTTGAACACATGTATCTGAAACTCCAATAATTTGAGCAGCTAAGATACCTGCATTCTTTGCACCATCTAATGCAACAGTTGCCACTGGAACCCCTCCAGGCATTTGTAATATAGACAATACAGAATCCCATCCATCTATCGAGATTCTGCTTTTTACAGGAACACCAATTATAGGTAAAGGACTTAAAGAGGCTACCATTCCTGGCAGGTGAGCGGCTCCTCCAGCACCAGCAATAATTACTTTTATACCTCGTGTGTGTGCATTTTTCGAGTAGTCAAATAACTTTTCTGGGGTTCTATGAGCAGAGACAATATCTACCTCTATTTGAATATCAAAACTTTCAAGGATATCAATTGCTTCTTGCATGATTGGAAGATCTGAATCGCTTCCCATTATAATTCCTACCATTATGCCTTGTTATTTACTGATTACTTTAATTGTTTCTTTTACCTGTTGTGCAACTTTTCTTGCTTTATCTATATCTTTATTCACAATAGTTACATGTCCCATTTTTCGAAATGGTTTGGTTATTTTTTTTCCGTAAATATGTGGAGTAACTCCGTCAATTTTTAAAATTTCATCAATATTTTCATATACAACTGCTCCTGTATGTCCTTCGGCACCCACTAAATTAACCATAATCCCAGCTACTTTACTGGCAGTGTTTCCTAAAGGTAGGTTTAAAATGCTTCTCAGGTGTTGTTCAAACTGATTTGTATAACTAGCTTCAATACTATAATGACCAGAATTATGAGTTCTAGGTGCTACTTCGTTTACTAAAATTTCATCTTCTTCAGTTTGAAACATTTCTACAGCTAATAATCCTACAAAATCAAAAGCATCAGCAACTTTTAAGGCAATTTCTCTTGCCTTTTTTGCTATGCTATCATCAATCCTTGCAGGACAAATAACATATTCAACTTGATTTGCTTCTGGATGAAATTCCATTTCTACCACAGGATAGGTTTTTACTTCACCATCAGTATTTCTTGCAACGATAACTGCTAACTCGTTTTTAAATGGGATTAGCTTTTCAGTAATACATTCTACAGCCGGTAAGTTTTCTAAATCCTTAATATGTCTAATAATTTTAACACCGGTTCCGTCATATCCAAATCGTGCAGCTTTCCAAACAAATGGAAATTTAATGATGTTATTTTCTATAGAGTGGTTTAATTCTTCTAAATATGCATAATGAGAAAATTCTGCTGTAGGAATGTTGTTATCTAAATAGAAGTTTTTTTGCCTAGCTTTACTTTGAATAACCCTTAATGTTGAGGGCTTTGGATAGATTGTTAAACCTTCGTTTTCTAATTTATCTAAAGCATCTAAATTTATATTTTCTATTTCTATTGTTAAAACATCAACGGTTTTACCAAAGTTGTATACAGCGTCAAAATCAAGTAAATTACCGATTACAAACTTGTTACAAATCTCTGCGCAGGGCGCATTTTTATTATTATCTAAAATAGAGGTATGGATGTCTAATTTTTGAGTCTCTGCAAGAAGCATTTTTCCTAATTGACCTCCTCCAAGGATGCCCAACTTAAAATCGGAAGAAAAATAATTTTTCACTTGTTTTTATTAATTGTGGTGTCGTACAAAAGTAAGCATCTATTTTAACAAATTAATTGCTAATTCGTAAAGATGTTCCGTTTTGAGTTACATTGTATTCACGAGCAAAACAACCATTGTTTTCCTCTGTTAATGGCTGGCCTGTTAAAATACTATATTCACTTTTATCGCAAGGACAGGTTAAGCGCTGACCATCAAAAGACATTGGTGAGGTACAATCATTATTTGGACACTTTCTATCAAAAGCTTTAAAACCAAGTGTTGCACCATTGTATAATATAATTCCAGCAAGACCTCCATTAATCTCTGAATACCCGGTAGGAGTTAATACGCCATTTAATTGCGGATTGTTTAAATCTAAATTAATTGGGCTTATTGAATTTTGAAAACATTCGTTGACTCTTGTGTTGTCTTCGCAGGAAAAAAATACGGTTAATACAAATAGGAAGATTATTTTTCTCATCATTTTAGATAGGGGTGTTTTTGTTAAACACAGGCGCAATTTACAAATATTTTGTACATTTGTAATTCAATCTCATTCCTATTTATTGGTCTGGGATTTTTAAATTTAGAAAACATGAGTGAAATATCATATTATACAGCAGAAGGATTAAAGAAATTGAAGGATGAATTGTTGCAATTAGAACAATTTGAAAGACCTAGAGTAACAACAGAAATAGCAGATGCAAGGGATAAAGGAGATTTAAGTGAAAATGCAGAATACCATGCCGCAAAGGAAGAACAATCTCATTTAGAATTTAAAATAGCAAAATTAAAAAATGTCATCTCTAACGCTAGAATTATAGATGAATCTCAACTGGATACCTCTAAAGCTCTAATTCATTCTATTATAAAAATTAAGAATATTGTCAATAAAATGGAGTTTTCTTACACCTTAGTTGCCGATTCTGAAACCGATGTTAGAAATGGCAAATTGTCTGTAAACTCTCCAATTGGAAAAGGTTTATTAGGGAAAGAAGTTGGTGATATAGCAGAAATTCAAGTTCCAAATGGAATTATGAAATTTGAAATTATGGATATTTCGAGATAATTGTTTTTTTAAAAGAAAATTTTATAAACGCTTTGCAATTGCAAAGCGTTTTTTATTTTTACTAAAAAAATAAAAAATGAGCATATTTTCAAAAATTATTACAGGAGAAATACCAAGTTATAAAGTTGCAGAAAATGATAGTTTTATTGCTTTTTTAGACATTAATCCAAATGCAATAGGGCATACCTTAGTCGTGCCAAAAAAAGAAGAAAATAAGATTTTTGATTTATCGAAAAGTGAATATAATAAATTAATGGATTTTACCTACCTCGTTGCAAAAGCGATTGAAAAAACGATTCCTTGTAAACGAATAGGAATGAGTGTGATAGGTTTAGAGGTTCCTCATGTTCATGTGCATTTAATACCTATTAACACCATGGCAGACATGCAGTTCATAGAAAAAGAAACGTTAACAAATGAGGAGTTTGCAACTTTAGTTAAAAAAATTTCAGATAACTTTTTTAATTCATAAATTGAATTAAATCGTGTTTAATAAAATTTCAAAGGTAGATCCTTTCCCTATTTCTGATTTTTTTACAAATATTTTTCCATTATGATAATCTTGAATTATTCTTTTGGAAAGTGATAATCCTAAGCCCCAACCACGTTTTTTTGTTGTAAAACCGGGTTTAAATATCTGTTTGTAAAGTTTTTTAGACATTCCTTTTCCAGAATCTGAAACTGTAATTTTTACTTTTTTCTGGGTACTATCTATAATGATACTTAAAGATCCTTTTCCAAGCATTGCATCAATAGCATTTTTGATGAGGTTTTCTATTACCCAACCAAAAAGTTCAGTATTTAGTTTTGTGTAAATTGTGTCTTCATTAGTAGAAAACGAAAATGTAATCTGTTTAGAGCTTCTAGATTTTAAATAATCGAAAGCAGTTTTAGTAATAGAAACTACATTTTCTTTTTTTAATTCTGGCATCGAACCAATTTTAGAAAAACGGTTCGCAATAGTATTTAGTCTATGAACATCTTTTTCGATTTCTTCAACATATTTATCATCAACTTTTTCCATTTTTAAAATAGCAATCCATCCTAATAGAGAGGATAGGGGTGTACCAATTTGATGCGCAGTTTCCTTTGCCATTCCTGTCCAAAGTTTATTTGTTTCGGCAATTTTATTGGAGTTAAAAAACAAATAAATTACTGTTAAAAATAAAAATAAGATAAGAATTAAAGCAATGGGATAATAGGTAAGTTTATTTAATAAATCTGAATCTCTATAATAAATAATTTTTTTGTTCTCCCCTTTATAACTAATTACAATTGGCTTATTTTCAGACTTCATTTTTGCCAATTGTTTTTCTAAATATTTTGGGTCTAAAGACTTTATAGAATCAAGATTTTGATATTCCATTTCTCCGTTTTCATCAACTGAAATCATAGGAATATTACTATTATTTTCTAATATTTTTAGAGGTAAATCTACATTAGCGTCTAAATTTGTATTTGTAGCTAATTCCCTTTGAGCTTCTGCAAGAATTTCCATCTTAATACGCTCTTCTTGCTTAAATTTTTGAAAGAAAATATAGGTGTTCCATAAAATTAATGAAACAATAACAAACGAAATAATAACTGCTATTCGTTTTAGCCATAATGTATTTGAAAAAAAACTCATTCTATTGTCAAATATAAACTATTCCACTATATAACTCATTTGTTAAATTGATAGTATCTTTACATAAATAAATTTTTTGACAATGCTTTCTATAGATCCGAAAGAAATACCAACAGCAAAATTACATGGATATTTATTAGGCGCAGTTGCACCAAGGCCAATTGCCTTTGCGAGTACAATTGATGCTGATGGAAATCCAAATTTATCTCCTTTTAGTTTTTTTAATGTATTTGGTGCAAATCCACCAATTATGATATTTTCTCCAGCAAGAAGAGTTCGAGGGAATACAACAAAGCATACATTAGAAAACGCTATAGCGACCAAAGAAGTAGTTATTAATGTTGTAAATTATGCTATTGTACAACAAATGTCTTTGAGCAGTTCCGAATATGCAAAAGGTGTAAATGAATTTGAGAAAGCAGGTTTTACAATGCTGCCCTCAGATAAAATAAAGCCTTTTAGAGTAGCAGAATCTCCTGTTCAATTTGAATGTAAAGTGAATGACGTTATTTTTACTGGTGATGAAGGTGGGGCTGGAAACTTAATAGTTTGCGAAGTTGTAAAAGTTCATGTTTCTGAAAATATTCTAGATAAAAATGGGGCAATAGATCAACATAAAATTGATTTAGTTGCAAGAGCTGGTGGAAGTTATTATACTAGAGCTAGAGATGGTTTTTTTGAAATACCAAAACCAATATCAACATTGGGAATTGGAGTAGATGCCATTCCCTTAGAAATTAGAAACAGTAAAATTTTAACTGGAAATAATCTAGGAATGTTAGCCAATGTAGAGCAACTTCCCGATGGGAAAACTGTTGATAACTTTGGAAAAGAACATGCTCAGTTTATTGGGCTAGAAACCTCAAAAAAACATACATTTGCTCAAGAATACTTAAGTAAAAACGATGTAGAAAGTGCTTGGAAAGTACTTTTATTAAAATAGAAATTATGGAAGTTATTGGTAAAGTGAAGTTAATTGGAGAAGTACAAACTTTTGGTGCTAGTGGATTTAGAAAACGTGAATTAGTAGTAACTACTGATGATCAATATCCACAGATGATCATGATAGAATTTGTTCAGGATAAGTGTGACTTATTAAACAATTACGCAGTTGGGCAGGATGTAAAAGTAGCCATTAATTTAAGAGGAAGAGAATGGATTAATCCAGAAGGAGTTGCAAAATACTTTAACTCTATTCAAGGCTGGAGAATTGAAAACTTGTCTCAAGCTGCACCTAGTAACTTGCCACCAGTAGATCAATTCCAACCAGCATCTAATGTTTCTGATGCTGAACCAGATGATTTACCCTTTTAAATAGTATCAAGATTATAAAAGAGAGAGAATTTATTTATGAATTCTCTCTTTTTTGTTTTTACGAATTAATTTGTGTTATTTCTTTTCTCCTTTTTTTGGCATTGGTCCCCGCAGGTGAATAATCAGTCCATTTAAAAAATTACGTAAAATTTGATCTCCACATTCTACATACTTTGGATGTTCTTCATTTCTAAATAAAGCACCTAGTTCTCCTTTACTTACTTTAAAATCTACTAAAGCGCAAATTTCTACAATATCTGTATCGCGCAGTTTATGAGCTACACGTAGTTTTTTTAAAATGTCGTTATTCGATAATCCCATAATGCAAAGGTAAGTGAATTAATTTACTACTTTAAAAGACATATTGAAGTTGATGGTGATATGCATGGCCCCATGTCAATGGAAATGTTATCCTATTTATGTGATAATGATCAAACAAAAATATCTGAATCAGCTTTAATTGCAGAAAAAGCCCTTCTTGCTAGAATTTCTTTATGGGATGGAATTGAAAATGAAATAAAAATAAAAAAAAATAATTATGAAAAAGCTTAATATTTTAATATTAATATTATTAATCTCAGTAAGTTGTTCTCAAGAGAATAATTCAGATAAATATACTGAATCAATAACTTCTAATGAATTAAG
>ENA-OSET01002719-OSET01002719.1-sediment-metagenome-genome-assembly--contig:-NODE-2719-length-16823-cov-2.989848_pt1 | contig 16823 bp, 5 predicted proteins | sample MGYA00237882_ERZ534229 | MGnify/ENA primary metagenome ERZ534229 (study PRJEB26408, sample SAMN06266212) | sediment metagenome | isolation source: Hudson Canyon methane seep mesocosm | place: USA:Hudson... | reverse complement strand
CCACGCATTGGTGGGCATTATAACAATCCTTCTTTTGGGTATGGCGGTTATTGTTGACCAAAAGATACCAAGCAATTACTCGCGAACTTTCAGGATGTACCCAATAACCTAGTGCGAGCGATTGTTGATTCAAATGTTACGCGCAAAGATTTTATTGCTGATGCGATTATTAATCGTCAGCCAAAAATTGTAGGTATTTACCGTTTAGTGATGAAGACTGGTTCTGATAATTTTAGGGCTTCCGCAATTCAAGGTATTATGAAACGTATTAAGGCTAAGGGTATTGAAGTCGTGATTTATGAGCCGACTTACCATGAAGGTGACTTCTTTAATTCGCGCGTTATTCAGGACTTATCAGAGTTTAAGAGCGTGTCCGATGTAATTGTCGCGAATCGATTATCTGATGATATTAATGATGTGGTAGAAAAAGTATATACGCGCGATTTATTTGGTAGTGATTAATAAACCTGCGACATGTTGCGCAGCAAAGAGCGGGTTTATTTTAATTGCAATAATTATTCGTGGAATTCAGACTCCCCGACAAAACTTAGAAATGAGTACTTTGTTGGGGGTCACTTCGATCATTCACGAAATTATTATTATCGTATTTTCCCCGTAGGATATCTAGAAAACTGATCTGTAGTTGAATGAACGAGCCTGGTTGCTCGCCCTGCATAAACTTAAGGAAATGGCTACCCGTATTTATAATGGGAACAGGTAGTTTTTTCTAACTTATACCACTGTGGCTCGCAGACTATTGCACCTTTAAAAACACCATTATTATGAGCAATATAACAGCGTCGATTATTTGCTTCTTTTAAGTTAATAAAATCGTTTGCTAACCATTGATAACTACCCGCTAATTCTGTGTTAGTTTGTTCTCTAAATAGTATCAATCATTGTTCTTGCTAATACTCCATTCGTTGAATATTTGGTAATAATATGGTTTCAATCTGCATTAATTGCTCCGCAGTTAGAAAGGGGGTGACATAATTTGAAACTAAGGTGATCAGTAAGGTGGACGCTAGTTATTGATGGTAATGTTCAAGGCATTACTTTTTATACGGATGTCATATAAGTTTTGGCTAACGAAGTATGGTTCACCTTGTTGTTTTTCATAAAAGGCATGCGTAAAAAGCGCTTTCCTGTTAATTTTCGATAGGCGTTTGCGATGGCGGGGGCAATGGCCGGAACGCCTAATTCGCCTGCGCCAGACGGGTCAAAGTTACTTTGTTGAATATGTACTTCTATTTCTGGTGTGTCGCTCATTCTAACGACTTGGTAACGGTCAAAATTTACGTTTAACAGTTCTGAGTCTTCAGGCATTTGGCCATATAAACAGGCGGATAAACCAAATAGCAATCCGCCTTCAATTTGTGCTTTTAAACCATCAGGATGAATGGCGATGCCACAGTCGACACTCGCCCAAATATGCTCAACCTTTAGTTGCTCTTTATCGAGAGATATTTTGATTACGATCGAAATGTAAGACTCGAAGCAGTAATAAGACGCAAAACCAAGTGCAGAGTTTGTTTGTGCATTACTGGGCCAGCCGGAAAGTTGTTCAACTGTTGTCATGGTCTTTAATAAGCGTTCTGGCTGGTAGCGAGTGCTGGGATCTAACTTGACTTTCAGTAGTTGTCTGATATCAAGTGATTTGATATGTTGACGTGAATAGTCAATAGGATCCTGCGAGTGAAAGTAGCTGAGTTCATCGGTGAAGCTGCAGATAGAAAATGCCAGGTAGCCATGATGGACTGAGCGCCAGATACCTGAGATGTGTTTGCCGGGTAAAGATGACTTTTGCGTTTTTATTTCCCAGTCTAGGTGAGAAAAAAAATCACCTTCTGAGTTTTTTGGTGTTAAGTCTGGGCCATGACTCTCTATTAAATGATGCTCAATTATTGTCTCGTCTTTACTTGACCAGCTTAGTGACTGAAATGTGGCGGGTCGATAATGTTCCCGGCCAAGGTCATCCTCACGTGTCCATAATAGTTTAATTGGAATGCTGTGACCTTTTTCGAACATAGCTTGTGAGATCAGGGCGGCTTCGATAATAAAATCGTCATAACGCTTTCGACCGAAACTGCCCCCCATTGGGCTTGTATGTAAGGTTATATCGTTTTCTTTAAGGCCTAGTTTATCTGCAACGCTTTTGCGGGAACGTTGTGGAGCTTGGGTGGGTGCCCATATCTCACAGCGCTGGCTTTGATATTCTACAATCGCTGTTTCGGTTTCCATAGGCGCGTGTGCGATGTAAGGCGTATAAAAAGATAAAGATAGCTTATCTTTATTGACTACTGCCGGGGTGTTTTGTTCAGATACTGTTGTTTCAAAGAGGGATGGTTTATTGCGAATGTTTTTATTTAGCCATTCTTTCAGCGTTAGCTCAAGATTTTCTTTGGCTTTCAATAAGGGCCAGGTTTTGTCATTTACGAGAACAACGCGAAACTGATAACCGGCTAAAATGTGATCTAGGACAAATGCATGAGTAAGTGAAAACTGCTCTTTTAAAAGATCTAATTGGCGTTGAGTCGGTACTGGCCAAAAAGCTTGATAGACCACGGTCATCGCTGTGTGTATTTGCTCATCGGCAAAACTGTAATCGCCGACAAAATTGAAGCTTCCTGTTGTTTTATCGCGAGCGAGTATTGATGTTGTATTCTTTCCTATCAGTTTAAATGCCGATGGTTCAGTTAATGCGTCATTTTCAGTGGTTCTAGTTGTTGGTGCGCCTGATAGAGCCGGTGATATAGGTTTAGATAGATGATCTGGTGAAGAGAGTGATGGCATCGCTGATTGGAGTGCATTGAGATAGCTTTCAGACCTATCTGTAGGTACGTGAACTATGCGTTCCTCAGTTATTTGGCACTCTGTACCAAGAACTGACCATTTAGTAGCGGCTGCGTTGATGGCGAGGTATTTTATCTGGTTACCGAGTTGCCTTAAGGGCTGCCACCAGGTTCTTATCGATGTGCTGGCTACGGTCATTTGATTACCAAGCTTACTATCCGCATCGGCATATTTTATGCTAATTAATTTAAGCGGTGCGGCCATTTCTTCTGCGAGAATAATGGCAAAACTGGTCGCAATATCTTGCCCCATTTCACTTCGAGGTAAAATAAACTGCACATGGTGATCGCTGAGCTCTATAAATAACCACGGAGAGTGGCCACCCTCCCTTGATCCTATTTCTTGATTAGTAGGCGAGCAACCACTGAGCGCATAAATATAGGCAGAGCTGCTCGCAATACCGGTTGCTTTCAAAAATGCCCTTCGGGAAATTGGACTGAAATTTATTGTTTCCATCATGTTATAAAGTAAATTGTTGATGAATTTTGTTTATAGTTCCCGAATATAGTCATTATTTTTTTCGACCAAAAAGAGATTTTAGTATTCCTTTATTGCTGGTCTTATCTTCAGACTTGTGGGTAGCAGTTTTTTTGTCGCCGGCTCTATCAGTCTTAGGCTGGGAGGTTGCCGTGGTTGATAAACCGGGTTTACTGTTAGTGATCTTTAGCTGATCATCAATTTCTTTTGCCATTTGTTCGAGGGTGAGTAGTACCATACTGCCTTGGTCTAATCTCACGCCCAATTCCTTTTTCACTTTAACGATCACTCGGATAGAAATCAAGGAATGTCCGCCGATATCAAAGAAGTTATCAGTCAGGCTTACTCTGTTGACACCTACCGCATTTTTCCAGATTTTGGCTAGCTTCTTCTCTGTGCTCGAATTGGGAGCAATGAAGGTATCGATAGGCGCAAAAGGGTCGAGTAGTTGAGTTCTGTCGATTTCTCCTTCTGTATTTAGCGGAAACTCCTCGAGCTCAACCAATTGCTGAGTGACTAATTTAGCATCGAGGTTGTCCTTCACATATTGGCGTAATTCAGTCACCGTGATTGACTCCCAGTCATCGCGGATAAAGTAGGCAATGAGCCGTCGTTGACCACTTTCATCAAGGTATGAGCGGACAATCGCCGATTCAACGCCGGCATTGCGAGTGATCAGGGCTTCGATTTCAGGGATGTCGTGGTCAATGTCAGGGTCATGAATATCTTCTTTTTCGTAACTGGTGGGTAGTCCACTTTCGGAAGAATTCTCTTGCAGTGACTGGTCCAACTGTTTTAACCATAAGGCAGAATCAACGGAAGAGATGATAGTTTGTGCATTACGGTGTTGTTGAGCCATCACTCGATTAAATGCATCAACTCCTTCGGCTGGATGTATGCCTTGTTTCAAAATTTCAGCTAATGCGTTAGATTCCTGCTTGCCAGGTAAGTGGTCAGACTGTTGTCTCTGTTGGTCGTCGGCTGTGTTCTCTTGCTCCGTTTTATTGTTTGTCTGCTGATCAGTATGCTTAAGGCTGAAGTCCATCGAGACTTTCTTCATGGTAAAACCACGGATTTGCAAGAAAGGTATGCCATCTTCGTTCATAATGCTTACATCGAAGCTGGCGAAGCCTGGAATTGCTATGTCATTGCGGCGAATATGACTGACCATCTTGCCGGGCATAGCACCAAGAACTAGTACTTGTTCATAAGCGACAGGAATATAAAAGTCCTGGTCTGCTGAAAAATCATCAAGCAGAAATTGGGCGCCCCCTGTTGCCATATCGAGTACGGCGGGGTGAATTTGGTATTGAGCCAGGTCGCCCAGAAATTCCTCAGGAAGTTGTAGCTCGATCAGCGCTTCTTTTTCCGCGAAATTAATATGATTAATACAACCCCAGCGTGGGCCGAACTCCATAAATGTCTGATCCAGGAATTGGCCTAATGTGTTTACGGGCTGATCACATTTACTGCGAATATCGGACAACTTCACTGGCTCAATATTTACGCTGGATAGCATGCGGGCAGAGCCTGTTGCGACGGGAATTTCTTCGGATTCTGCGAAAATAGTCAAGGTAGTTTCTTCGGGCGCTCCTTCTGCTCGAATGTGTAAATTTCTATTTTGATTCTCTGCTACTTGGAAGGCCGAAAGGAACTGAATATCGTTTAGTTCGATCGCGGCGCCTTCAGGCAGTTTTTTGAGTGCCAGATTTTCTGAGAATGATGCTCGAAGCAATTCAATGTATCCGGTGCCTGGAATCAAATAGGCGCCTTGTTTGGTTTTATGCTCTGATAATAACCAATGATTATCCAGACTGAACTGCGTGGTAAAAAGTTGTTCCGAGTCTGAAATTTTGAGATGTCCATCAAGAAGTGGATGTTCAAGAGGCAACTCGGGCTCGTTACTTTTACCCGCTAGGGTCTCTTTATCAATCAGGGATTCGGCAGCCATACCTACTTTGGCCCAAGCATTCCAATTAATTGAGACTGTTTTACCCGGAGCGCGTTCGGCTCTTTCGCGCGCGAAGGCATCCAAAAATGCATTGGCAGCGGTGTAGTCAACTTGGCCTGGCAAACCAAGAAAGGACGCAATCGAAGAAAATACGACAAAGAAGTCCAGAGGGTTATCTTCAAATAGTGTGTCGAGAACCAGTGCTCCGCGTACTTTTGCGTTAATGACTGCTTCTGCGGATTCTCGGGTTTTCAGTACAATTAGCTGGTCATCCATACTGCCCGCAGAGTGGATAACGCCATTAATTTTACCGCACTGGTTACTGACGTCTTCTAATACTTTTTGCATTGCAGATAGGTCGGTAATGTCTGCTTTAGCGGCAATTACCTGTGCGCCCAGTGATTCGATTTCCTGTACGTAACGAATTTTCTGACTGTTGCTATCATCCGGATTTGCTTCAATAAAAGCTGGCCACTCGACCTTGCTTGGTAATCCACTTCGGCTGACTAAAACAAGGTTTTTAACGCCCTGTTGAGCTAGCTGTTTTGCGACGTTGAGAGCAATTCCCCCCAAACCACCCGTAATCAGGACCGTACTGTCTTTTTTCAGCCATGTGGAATTTAGCTTTTCTGTAGAATCCAGTCGCGCGGATTCAACCTTACGTGTTAGTCGGTCATTTCCACGGTACGCAACGAAGCGGTCTGTTGCTTTTGATTGCAGTTCTCTGGTTATCTGCTCAACTATTGTGCTGGTAGAGCCTGTTCGGGAATTCGAAAGGTGTATATCAATTGATTTGGTTGTGACGTGTCCAAATTCATGTGGTAAAACAGCAACTGGGCCAATCAATAGTGATTTTTCCGGATGACTCGCTTGTCCGCCAATGGCATGCATATCTGTCGATACGACCGTCAGTGAAACTGGGTCGTCTAGTTCTCCAAGCATCTTACCAAGGTTGAAGAGCCCCCAAAAGCAAGGGGCTAGTTGGGAAGATAACATGCTGGGGGTTGACGATGCCGGCCACAAATATACGATGTGATCTGGCGTACTGTTTGAGTTATCCAAAGCATTGAATAAGTGTTCGAAGTGCTCAGCGCAATTGGGGTCCAATTCATACTGCTTATCGGTTGATTGACTAAATGATGACCCTATTGTCACCTCGGTAATGGACTGAGGTTTATCGGGTTCGGTGTTTGATGTTAACTTTTTAATTAGGGCATCCGATACTCCCTGGTCGTCTTTAAAAATTAACCAGCTATGATCTGCTGAGGCTTTTAAAGCGGGTTGGCCGCTTTGATGCCAATTGACAGAGGCAAACCAATCATCAATTGAATTGCGTTTGATTAGGTCTTCTTGCTCTGGGGTTGTGAGCGAGGTTTGCTTTCCTGGCTCTACCCAGTATATCTTTCGTTCAAAGGGGTAGGTTGGTAAGGGAATGCGGCGTCGCATCTCATCGCCACGGTATTGCTCCCAGTCAATTGCTACGCCGTTCGCCCAGATATTTCCTAATGTGCGTAGTGCAAACTCGCAATCCGAGTCTGGTTCGTTTGGGTGTCGCATAGAGTTGAAAATTGCTTTGGCTGGGGTTGCGCCAGCACGGGCTAGATTGGTTAATATGCGGCCAGGCCCAATTTCAACCAGAACTCTGGGCTCGCCTGCCAAAACGGTTTCAACGTTATCGGCAAAACGCACGGTATTTCTTAAATGGTCTACCCAGTAGTTAGGGTCTGTTGCTTGTTCATCGGTTATCCAACCGCCAGTTAGGTTAGATGTGAAGGAGATTTCCGGTGGAGAGAGCGTGATTGAAGACAGGTAGGCCCTGAAGTCATCAAGAATAGATTCCAATATCCGCGAGTGTGCTGCCACTTCAATACGTACACGGTGGCAGCCAATATCTTTTGCTTCGAGAGTCGACTGCAAGGCATCGATGTCTGCGACAGCCCCCGACGCAACACATAAGTCGGGTGCATTGATCGCAGCGGTGTCCATGTCAGCGGGCATATACTGTCGAGCTTCTTCAATTGGCAGCGATATACTGAGCATACCTCCTTCAGGTGATTTCTCGAATAGTTGGCCACGAATCAGTACCAGCTTCATTGCATCTTCGAGTTTCATTACACCGGCAATACAGGCGGCTGTATTTTCACCCATTGAGTGGCCGATGAGTGCAGAAGGCTTGGCCCCCCATGCAAGCAGCTGCTTGGCGAGAGAATATTCGGTGGCAAATAGTGATGTTAAGGTGAGTGAGGGGCGTTCAAGTTCTTTAGTTGCTTTTTTCTGGTTTTCTTCTTTAGCAAAAACCAGTGATTTAACCTGAGTCGCCAGTTCTGGGCTCAGGCAATTCATACAGGAATCAAAGGCTTCTCGGTAGACCTTTTCAGTGACGTATAGGTCTTGCCCCATGCCAGCGTGTTGTGCACCGCCACCAGGGAACATAAATACTAGCGATGGTGATTGATCACTGCATTCAGCGTCAACTAAGCGTTTTGGGTCACTATTTTCGAGGAAGGCAATAGCGTCTTCTTTCGTTTCACAAGCTAATGCGCGCCGGTGTGTATAAGCTCGTCTTCCTACTTGCAGTGTATGTGCGACATCAGCAAGATTTAGCTCGGTGTTTTCTTTTAGTGCTTCGGCTAAGTTCCTGCTCGCTATATTTAGTGCGGTAGGGGTCTTAGCGGATAGAACCAATAATTGCAGCGCGTGGTCGCTATCATCACTAGGTTCCAAATCAGGAGCTTCATCAACTAGAATATAGGCGTTGGTGCCACCTGCACCGAGGGCGTTGATTCCTGCTGTTCGGGTACCATTTACTTCCCAGGGAGTGAGCGTGCTGTTAATCATGAACGGGGTGTCGTGCATATCTAACTGCGGGTTTGGTGCAACGTAGTTCAGGCTGGCGGGGATCTGTTTGTTTTTTAAGGACAGAATGACTTTGATCAACGCGGCGGAGCCGGCTGCTTCACCTAAGTGGCCGATGTTTGATTTTACTGAACCAATGCGGCAAAACTCTCGTTTATCGGTTGCTTCCCTGAATACCTGATTGATCGCTTCGAATTCAATAGGGTCTCCCACGGGGGTGCCCGTGCCATGCGTCTCGATATATGAGACATCTCCAGCATCAATACCGCTTAGAGTGAGGGCTTCTGAAATGGCACCGGCCTGACCATCGACGCTAGGCGCTAAGAAGCCAATTTTCTGTGCACCATCGTTATTAACAGCAGTACCTCGGACCACCGCATGAACGGTGTCGCCATCAGCAATGGCGTCTTCCAAGCGTTTCAGTACGACAGCGCCTGCACCGCTCCCGAATACGGTGCCTTGTGAGTTTGCATCAAAAGGACGGCAGTGGCCATCGGGAGAGAGTATCTCACCGTCACGGTAAATGTAGCCGCGTGCTTGCGGCACAACGACCGTTGAACCACCGACAACCGCGGTGTCGCACTCGCCACCTAGTAAACTCTGGGCGGCCATATGAATGCCGACAAGAGTCGAAGAGCAGGCTGTTTGGACGTTAATGCTGGGGCCCCGTAAGTCCAGTTCATAAGAAAGCCGTGTTGCCAAAAAGTTCATGCAATTACCGGTATGGCGAACCAAAAATGCACCCATATCGTCAATGAGTTGCGGGTTGGTTTGCAAATTCTGCATGCGGTAGAGGTTTTCACCTGAGCTGGCAAATACTCCGACCCTGCCTTCTGAGTCATAGGCGGTTTGTCCAGCATGCTCCAGAGCCTCGTAGGCGACTTCTAAAAATAGCCTGTGAGCAGGGTCTGTCACCGCTGCATCTTGTGGGCTAAAGCCCCAGAATGCAGCATCAAAGCGGTTAAAGTTTTCTAATGTAGGTTGTGCTCGCACGTAGTTTGGGTGGGCCAAGTTGTGTGCGGATTCTCCGGCAGCTAAAAGTTCTTCATCAGTAAAAAATTGTACGGATTCTACTCCGTCGCGCAGGTTTTCCCAATATTCTTTGATGTTTAGCGCCCCGGGGAGATGGCAGGCCATTCCGATAATCGCAATGGCTGATTCATCATGTTCGGGGAGGTCTTGATTGTCGTTCATTGGGTATTCCTGTTTGTGCTTTGTCCTGCTCGTAAATCTGAGCAAAGTTTCAAGTTTTTTTAGTTGTTTCGCTTAGTGTTCATTCTGTTAGCGCCGTGTGCGTCTTTGGTTTCTGCGAGCCGCAGAAGCTGCCTTACGTTTCTCAGCCCTATCGGCTCCCGCTTTAGCGCTTTGCTGATTGTCCGATTTCCCGCTCAAGTGCTCGGCCAACTTCTCGATTGTGGGGAATCGATACATTGCGACGAGCGAGACATTCCGCTCTAGCCTTTGGCTTAAGCGGTTATTTGCCTGGGCAATGAGCAAGGAGTTGGCGCCTAAGCTAAAGAAGTTATCTTTGGTGCCAATTTTTTCGAGGTTGAGCATTTCCTGGAATACCGCTGCGATGGTTTGCTCAATGTCGCTTTCAGGTGCGACAAACTCTTCCTTCACGACACGTTGTCGTTTCTCGGGCTTGGGTAAGGCTTTGCGGTTAATTTTCCCATTAGGGGTTAGTGGCATGGTATCTAGAATGATGAATTCACTAGGAATCATAAATTCAGGAAGTTTATCGCGTAAGCGGTCTTTCAAACGATCGGCCAATTCGTAGTCGCTTGTTTGCTGGGTAGGTTCAAAGCACAGCTCGTTGGAAGGTTTAGATTCGCTGTGCGTTTTTAGCTGTAAACGAACGTGATCTTCTGCGGGATAAAAATAAGCATCGAAGCTGTTTTTATGCCCGGCTTTGTTGCTGGAAGAAGCCCAAACCACGGCAATTCTGAGAACGGTGTTAAGTTGGTAAACTGCTTCAGGTTGGACACCTTGATCGTCTTGACTTAGGCGCTCATTTACGGCGCTTCTTAAATCTGAAACTAGTTGAAAAGTGTTGTCAGGCTTGGATTCATCAGCGCTTAATAGCTCCTGAGTGACAAAGTCTTGAGTCAAACGTGCGTTAGGGATATCGCGGATGACAACTTTCTGTGCGCTTGTGTTATTGAGATATTCCTGTATCTCTGAAAGCGTTGTGATCGAGGGCGCTTCATCAAAGTCAGTGGGGAATATAGGGGTCAATTTACTGCCTAGCTGCAATACAACATCGTAGCGGTAGGCAGACATTTCATTACGGAAATGGCCTCGTTTAAGTTGAGTGTCGACGAGCCCTATTGAGGGGATTTCCTGCGGTAAATTAAGAAAGTAATCAGGATCGACCAGTAATTCACTTTCGTGCTCGTGATGTTCTTTAATCCGTTCGTTGAGTTCGGAGATAGGCAAGCTAGTAGGCGCTTTAGCTACTTCCAGTGCGGTATGGAAGGTGTTTTTTAAGGGTAAACTTCTCGTATCGCCAATAAAAATTTGGCCATCAGGTTTGAGGAAGGATGTCATACTTTTCAGGACGTTTGTCAGGTAGCTCGCCGATGGGAAATACTGAATAACGGAGTTAATAATGACCAAGTCGAAAGGGGCCTGTTCTTTAGGGTTTAGATCCTCAAGACTTAAGGTGTCGGCTGCACTCTGTATTAGCGAGACATGACTCATACTCATTTTTTTGACTTGTTCATCAATAAGCGCGAGCGCCGAATCAGAAAAGTCGACACCGACATAGGCGTCGCAGTGAGGTGCTACACCATAGAGAATTAGGCCTGTGCCGCAGCCAATCTCAAGTGCTCGTTTGGGTTTCAGGTCAAGAACTCGTTGTACTGTTGCATCAACCCACTCGCGCATGTGATCGTGCGCATGTTGCTTTCCAGTGTAACTATCTAGCCAGCCAGAAATATTGAAGGTCGGGTCAATGACTTTTTGTTCTGATTCATCATCAATCGCCGTATTGCCGCGATAAGCTTCATCCCAAATAGTTTGCCAGTGGCTTGTGGTTTGATTAGCAGAATGCGTGGCAGGTACAACATAGGCTAAAAGGTCTTGTGTACCTTGCTCCGATTCGGGAGCGATCACCACCGTCTCTTTAACGCCAGGGTTGGCATTGATGAGAGACTCAATTTCTCCTAATTCAATACGGTAGCCTCTTAGTTTGACTTGATGATCTAGTCGCCCTAGAAATTCAATTTCACCGCTTGGGGAGTATTTCGCTAAATCGCCGGTACGGTAAATAATTGGGTCATCTTCTACCGCCAAGGGGTTAGCTATAAATTTCTCGGCCGTCAGTGCAGGGCGTTTGTGATATCCTCGCACAACGCCTTTCCCACCGATCATGAGTTCGCCAGGCACACCTACGGGTGTTGGCTGCATCGAGCTGTCCAAAATGTATATTTTAGTGTTGGCGATGGGACGGCCTATGGTGATCTTACGCGGATCGTTAGGGACAATTCCTGACGTTGACCAAATGGTTGTTTCTGTAGGGCCGTAAACGTTGATCAGATCGCCTTTCAGAGTTTGTTTAAGTTTACTGGCAAGGTCTGAAGGGAGCGCTTCTCCTCCGAGTAGTATTTTTTCTAAGGAGTTCATGGCTGTTAGGGTATCGTTGTCAGAAACCAAGATGCGTGCCATTGATGGCGTACACTGAAAATGCGTCACGCCATGTTTTTGGATTTGCGTTGCGACAGAATATTCCTGGCTTGCGGCGTCGTTCACTGGATTGGCTAGCTGGCGCATGGTGTCAAGATGCTGCAAGCTGTCTAACACGATATCATTCTCGACACCGAAGTCGATCAGACAGGCGACTTCGTCGATGCCTGCGGTTTTTAATTGATCGATTAATGGCAAGACGCTGCTTGGAGTTCCAAAAATACCTGCGGTTTCGAAATAACGCTCGAAGGCATGGTCGATCAGTGCATCCATATCTTCACTTGTCAGACTATTGGGGTCAAATGATGCGTCAGAAGCCGCCGATTTTGAGGGCTGTTTAAAGGCAGGAAATGCCCAGGGGGCAATCTTTACCAAATCGAATGAAGTTTTTAGGTAGTTGCTAAACGGTTCTCTGACTATTTCCCGTACTTCATCGACATCTTTGCCGAGAAAGGTGTGTACCATTACGGTGACATTTCCATCGCCCTGATGGCCTTTTGCTTTCCTGCCTTTGCGATATGCCGATATTTTATTGGTCAGGTCTTCAATCGATTGGCCTAACAAGTTGGTCAGAACATTGAAGCCGCCTTCTCCTGCTGAGCGGAAAGTGTCGATATTCCCTGCTGTGGTTATCCAGATTGGCGGTTCTTTTTGAATCGATGGTGGATAAATTTTTGCATCGAAAGATTGTCCATCGCCATTCAAAACCTCAATTGACTCTCCGCGCCATAGCTTTCGAACGGTCTCAATTTCATCAAACATGATTTTGCGTCGATCAGCAAAATTTTCAGGTTTCAAGGCAAAGTCGTTGGTGTGCCATCCTGATGCAAAGGAAAAACCGACACGACCGTTTGAGAGGTTATCGACTACTGACCATTCCTCAGCAACACGAAGGGTGTTGTGTAAAGGTAATACAATACTGCCTGCACGAATGCTTATATTGTTGGTGATGGTTGCTATAGCTGCGCTGGTGACGGATGGGTTAGGGTAAAGACCACCAAAAAGATGAAAGTGGCGTTCAGGGGTCCATACTGTCGAAAAGTTATGTGTGTCGGCGAACTTAGCGCCTTCGATGAGAAGTTTATAGCGGTCGCCTGAAGTATTTGGTCCTGCATCGCTGGAGAAATAAAATAAGCCGACATCCATTTTGCGATCGACTTTAGAGCTACTTTGCTGCCCTGCGCCAATAGTACGGGCTTCTTCTTCCTGAATGACGACCTTAAAGCCGCGTGTCAGTGACCAGAATAACTCGAGAACCGATATATCAAATGAAATGCTGGTGACTGCAAGCCATACTCCAGGGCTTTTTCCAGAATTTGAATTGGCCTGAAAATCCAATGTGTCATCCATTCCCGCCATAAAATTGATGGCATTTCGGTGCTCTACCATGACACCTTTAGGTGTGCCTGTTGAACCAGAGGTGTAAATAACATAAGCAAGGTTGTCGGGAGAAACTTCGGTTTTAATGTTTTGGGTGTTGGTCTCGGGTTGATGTATTTCTTGATCAATACAGACAACGGTAGCTTGGTTTACTGGTAGCTCATTTTTGAGTTTAGAGTGCGTTAATAGAATGCTCGCTTCAGAGTCGGTTATCATCAAGGCAATACGATCGCGAGGATAAGCAGGGTCGAGAGGGACGTATGCTGCTCCGGATTTTTGGATGGCCAGTAGGCCGACCATCATTTCGATAGATCGCTCAATAAAAATGCCAACCAGGCTGTCAGGTTTAGCGCCCAGGGTAATTAACTTACTTGCGAGTTGGTTGGCTTTGGTATTCAGCTCAGAATACGAAATCTCTTGGTCGCGATAAGCAAGCGCTACCGCATTAGGTCGCATAGCAGCCTGTGCTTCGAATAGTTGATGAATACAATGATCTTGTTCGAATGATTTTTCAGTTTGATTCCACTCGAAAAGGATTGTTCTCATTTCTTCTTCGCTAATAAGGTAGATTTTAGCAAGTGGAGTGTCGAGGTTAGTGAGAGCGTTTTGGAGAAAAAATCCAAATTTTTCGATGATCTGTTCCGCATTTTCCGAGCTTAGCGATTCCGGATTATATTTCCATTGATAATTGAGACTATTATTCTGAATTGACAGTAGTAGTGTGTCGGAATAACAGTCCGAGCCATCTTCAAAACGGTTCAGTCGCTCTATCGCAACGGGAAAACTTTGTGTAGTAAGGTTTTTAGTCCTGGGAATTAAGTCTAAAGCGTAGCTGCTTTTGTCTGCAATTGAGTCTAGATAGAGTGTCAAACTCGACATTAACGTACGAACGCTTTGCTGGCTATCAATAGTAAGATTTAAGGGCACTCGTTGAGCAATGAGTTTATTAATTATTTGATTGTCGGCTTCGGCAGCATTTAGACCAAGACCAATGTCAAAGGACTCTGAGTCAGCCATACGTCTTAAAAAACAACAGTATAAGTTAGCAATGGCAGTTGATGGAGGCACCGCCGGAAATGCGCTTTCTAGTTTGTTTTGCAGAGATGGAGGCAGTGTTGCAGTTATAATTTGGGCATTTTTACCTTTGGAGGATAAAGGTTGTGCGCCATGCGTTTCAAAGGTGAAGGGTTCCGCGTTTAGAAGGGTTTCTGTCCAGAACTCTTCATGTTCACTCAGCTGTGCTGCTAAGGTGTTGATCGCCTCACAATTTTGAGCTGAAAGCGACAAGAAGCACGTGCCGGGAGATAATAAAGTGTTATCTCTAATCTCTATTTTTTGGCCACTGATATCTAGAAGAACGGTAATGATAATATTATTATCACCGGTAGCAATGACCATGTTTCCATTGTCTTCTCTAATGATCGAACCTGGCTTTTGTTCGCTATTCTCTGTGGTTAATTGAACTTCTGTAACTAGGTAAACGTTATCGTTTAGTAGGATCTTGGGTAAGGCCAATAAATTGTTATCGGTTTGATAACTCAAGCCGCGAACAAGTGCATCAATTTTGTTGGCGCTATTTGACCAGTCAATAATGGCCATTGACTCTGGTTGCAAGCTGATTGGGGTCGGGAACTGCTTTGCAGGATCTTGTTTTTTGCGCACCACCGCAGCAGAGGATAGGTCATCCAGCAAGGCAGCGAAAGAATCTATCGCAGCTTGATAGCATTTTAATTCCAGGCTGAAGGTAGTGTCATCACGGTCAATGGGAAAGGAAACTTGTTTGAATATGTCTCCGGAACCCATTTTTTCATGGGCTTCATGCCAAGTAATGCCGAATTGAGTTTCTTGCTTCTGAATGGCTAGCGCGGCTGAATGAATGCCCGAATGTCTGGGGAGCGGCGCCTCAAAATAATTAATAGTGGCGCATTTTGGCAGACTCAAAATATTCTCTGTGAGTGCCTGACGATTCACAATGTTAAAAAGGTAATCAAATGAATGCGCGTTTAGAAAGGACTCTGTGTTTCGATTGTCTGAGTCCAGTTCGATCGTATCGATCGTTTGTTCAGTCGACCAATTACGTACTTCTATATCATTAGAAATGATGCCGTGAATGATGCAACCGTTTTCTAATAGTCGTTTAGCACATTCAATAACGAGCTTTCCCTCACCAATAATAAAACAGTCAAAAAATCCTTCTTTAGTCATCATCTTTCTCGCAATTTTGGAATGAGTAATATTCACAGATTGTAGTTATTCATAATTTTCTAGGAGCTCGATCAAATCGTGGGGCTCAATTTTTCATAATGATTTGTCTTCACTGGTCAAAGCTTCAGGCGCATATGCATAACCCCTGGGCTACCAAAATCGTTCTCGAAGTCTTTGTCTAATAGCTCGTGTGTTTCGTTAAAGCCTAAATGGCGATAGACTTTTTTTGCAGCTTCATTGCCAATAAAGTAGGCAACTTGTGCGTTCGTCGCTTCGGCTTCTCGCCCGCAGTCCAATAGATCCAACAGAAGTTCTTTTGTGATGCCTGTTCCTCTGGCTTCCGGTTTGGTCGCAATATATTCAAGTACCCAAATATGGTCATTGTTCATAGGTAAGCAGCGCGAAAAAACGGTAAAACTACCTAACAGGTCCTGTTGCTGTTTCTGGTTCCACCCCGCTCGTTCGACAACATTGAGGAGCGCTTCGGTGAATGCTTCAGGCGGTTTTTCCTCGGGGATAAAGCCGCACGCAGCGGCAACAGGTGTGCCCTCTAGCTCGGCAATGACAAAGCCGCTGTAATGAGCAGCACATTCCGGTTCAGTGACCACGAGTTGTGCGAGTAATTTTAGTCGCTCGTCATCGGACCCAGGAAGTGCCAAATCCCAAACGCATCGAGATTGACCTCCGCGCGCAGCAGTGAGAATGGCCCATGCTAGAAAATCAGCATCTTCTGGAGAGGCATCTCGAATGGCAATATTCATTTTTATGTATTTGATCCTATTTTATGTTTGTCGGGTCAGGGTATTAACGCATAGTTTATAGTTTTACGCCGAAATTCACATTAAATTTTTAGCATGTAGGCAGTTCTTATGAATAATATCAGAAGACAACGTGACGAGTTGTGTCTTAAGTGCATTACCTGAAAATTTAGTCGTAAATTTGCTGAGATAAATGGCGAAGCGAATGTGTGCTGTAAAGTGGGGGTAGATATCTATCCTTCTTCAACGCCAAGGCTTGTTACTGAGTTAAAATAGCTTGTTTTATGGTTGTTAAACTCTTTATGGCTTAGTGGTCAATGTTTAGCGTTAAGGACAGTAAAAGAATGAAATTTATTTTTCAATCAAAAGCCATGTTACGACTTCGTTAGACACCGTGCCGTAGTTTATGGTGAAAATTTGGTCTTTTTTCCAAATATGTTTTAAATTTCTGAGTAGTTTTATGTCAAGGGTTGAGTTAGTTGCATTCGTGCTAATAATTTCTGCATCCTGGTGCTCAAAAAAGTCTAAGCATGAAGGGTATAGTGCTTTAAATAAGGTCTCTTTAGCTGAAAAAAATAGATCAAATAACTGATTATTTATTAAGTTGGGGAAGCGTTTTAATTCGATCCGGCTCAATATTATGTGTTGTATATCTA
>ENA-OSET01002718-OSET01002718.1-sediment-metagenome-genome-assembly--contig:-NODE-2718-length-16830-cov-11.877574_pt1 | contig 16830 bp, 13 predicted proteins | sample MGYA00237882_ERZ534229 | MGnify/ENA primary metagenome ERZ534229 (study PRJEB26408, sample SAMN06266212) | sediment metagenome | isolation source: Hudson Canyon methane seep mesocosm | place... | reverse complement strand
CAATAATAAATCTGAGCCACCATCAACTAAGCCAGCAATAGCTTCAAGATAGGATTCAACTAACTCGTCATAGCTAACATTACGAAAACCGGGATTATTAACATCAGGTGAAATACTAGCAGTACGGTTTGTTGGGCCTAATACACCCGCAACAAAACGTGGTTTGTCAGGATTGTTAGCCGTAAACTCATCAGCCACTTCGCGAGCTATTTGAGCAGACTGTTTATTTAATTCATAAACAAGCTCTTCCATCTGATAATCAGCCATCGCAATCGATGTGCCATTAAAGGTATTTGTTTCAACAATATCAGCGCCCGCTTCAAAATAGGCGCGATGAATATCACTAATAATTTTTGGCTGAGTTAGAGATAAGAGGTCATTATTACCTTTTACATCACAAGGGTGCGCTACAAAGCGTTCACCACGATAATCTTCTTCTTCCAGTTTATAGCTTTGAATCATCGTACCCATCGCACCATCAAGGATGAGAATACGTTGTTGTAAAAGTTGTTTAATATCGTGAGTAGATGCAGTCAAAATCAAAATTCCTACGTAGGAAAAAAGTTAAATATAACCAATTATTATATCAGAATGACCCAGCTTTATTTATGGTAAAAAAAGTAGGTATTTATACTTTCTTATCATGAAAAGTTAGCTCATAATCATAACTATGAATATGAGTCTTAAACTCTAAATTTAGAAAGGAATATTAATGATGAAAAGTGTAATTACAGGTAAGCGCCTATTTGTACTTGATACCAATGTTCTGATGCATGATCCAACTGCTTTATTTCGTTTTAATGAGCATGATATTTTTTTACCGATGGTCGTATTGGAAGAACTTGATAATGGTAAAAAAGGCTTGTCTGAGGTATCTCGTAATGTTCGTCAAGTCAGTCGTACACTCGATGAATTAATCTTAAAAGCAGGTGATAGCGAAGCCATGCTAAAGGGTATTCAGTTACCCAATGTGACAGCTGATGATGAGAACACAAGTGGACGCCTATTTTTTCAAACAAACCAAATGGTGCAGGACTTACCTAAAGAATTACCGGGTTCTAAAGCCGATAATGATATTTTAGGCATTGCTATTAGCTTACAAAAATCAAAGCCTGAAACGACCGTTACACTTGTCTCTAAAGATATTAACTTACGTATCAAAGCCACGGTTTTAGGTATTCATGCTGAAGATTATTACAACGATAAAGTGCTCGATGATGTTGATCTACTATATCTTGGCGCCCAAGAACTCGAAGCAGACTTCTGGGATGATCTTAACCGACTTGAATCATGGACAGAAGATGGACGTACCTTTTATGACATTGAAGGTGATATTGCTAAAGATTGGTATCCCAATGAACTCATTTATTCACCTGGTGAAACTAACGCTATTGAAGCCGTTGTGCGTAGCAGCAGTGAAACGACCGCAAGTATTGAGCTTATTCACGATTACCGCAAACAAAGTCATGCTGTTTGGGGAATAAATGCTCGCAATCGTGAACAAAACTTTGCTCTAAATCTTTTAATGGATCCTGAAATCGACTTTGTGAGTCTGCTCGGTCAAGCGGGCACAGGTAAAACATTACTAACGCTAGCAGCAGCCCTGACTCAAACCATTGAACATAAACGTTATATTGAAATAATCATGACTCGTGTTACCGTCCCAGTTGGCGAAGATATTGGTTTTTTACCGGGTACTGAAGAAGAAAAAATGACACCGTGGATGGGTGCATTAATGGATAATCTAGAAGTATTGAACAAAACAGATGACAGTGCAGGCGAATGGGGTAAACAAGCCACCAATGATTTATTACAAAGCCGTATTAAAATCCGCTCATTGAATTTTATGAGGGGTCGCACATTTTTAAACCGTTTTATCATCATTGATGAAGCTCAAAATTTAACCTCTAAACAAATGAAAACACTCATCACTCGAGCAGGGCCAGGAACTAAAATTGTTTGCTTAGGTAATATTGCACAAATTGATACCCCTTATTTGAGTGAAACTACATCCGGCTTAACCTATGTCGTTGATCATTTCAAAGAGTGGGACCACAGCGGACACATTACACTGCTACGTGGTGAACGTTCACGTTTAGCAGACTTTGCAGCCGAACAATTGTAAATTCTGGCATAATATCTGGTTATAAATACCCAATGCTTAAATAAGCTAAGCATTGGGGCTTCTATTTGAGGGATACAAATATGGAAAACATGCCAGAATTTAACAGTGACCGACGTGAGTTTTTCCGCGTTACTGATCGTGTATTCATTGACTTTACAATTCTTAATGATGACGAAGCTGAGCGTCTTGTTCCTGTTATAAAAAACCCAATCCACACTAATGACACTGAAAATAAGCAACGTTTAAATTCGTTGCAAACGAACTTAACTCACCTGATCGACCAAATCAATCAAACTGATCGTGACATAGCGCGAGCACTTCGTTTATTAGATGAAAAAATAACACTTGTTGCTCAATCTATTAAACAGTCTGAAAGTAAGTTTGATGATAAAAAAGTCATTGATGCTAACCTGAGCGGAGGTGGCATGGCATTTTTATCAGCTGAACAATATCCAAGTAAAACAACGATTGAGATCCACATAGAATTTCAATCATCCGGCAGTACCATTCATGCTATTGCAAATGTTATTGCATGCAATAAAGTTTATGATGCACCTAAAGAAACACCCTATCTATTACGCCTTGTTTTTAGTCATATGAGTGAAATAGACCGTAATCTACTTGTCAAACATACGCTTTCTCGCCAAGCGTTAGAACTACGTATTAATAAAGAAAATATCAGCTAATTTAGCTTAACGATAATATCTTGTAATACATTTGCTGTTGAATGAACTCGGTCGGTTGCATTAGATAAATGACGGTAAAGTTCGCGGTGTTTGAACATTTTCAAATAATCCTCACCCTGAAACAATCGACCTAATGCAATCCGGTACATTTTTTCTGCACGTCGCTCTGAATGCCGAGCTTTTGCAGCATAATTAATGGCCTGCTCAGAATCGAGAGCTAATAAACGAAATCCTTCTACTAATGCTGTAACACCATTTTGTAATTCTATCGCCATACTTCGGCTGGCATCATCCGCGACAACATCTAAGACCTTCATTTCATGGTAAGTACTTTTAGAAAAAGTAACGATACGATCTAAAGTAGCAATAGCACGATATATATCTTCTCGATCCATTGGTGTAGAAAAAGCCTGATTGAGCAAATTTAGATTCTGCATACGAATCCTATCCGCCTCATGCTCATCCTTTTTCAGCATGCGTCCGGCATGAATATCATTCGTATTCATATATAAAACGAGATTATCTACAGTTAATGACACCTGTTTACATTGCACATAAAGCAACTGAAAAAAATCAGGTGTTTTAGGAAATATCCTATCAATCAATTTTGAAAACATGTTTTTAGAAGCTCCTAGTCATCATTTTCACAAAAAATAATGATATGCACTATTAAATAAGAAATATGCAGCAGCAGCTACCATTGCAGAAAAGGGAATCGTTATCGCCCATGTTGTAACTATTTCTCGAGCCTTCTTCCACTTTACCGCTTTAGGTCTATCTGATGCCCCTATTCCCATAATTGATGAGGCTACCACATGTGTTGTAGATACAGGAGCCCCTAACATTGATGCCGTAAAAATCACACTGCATGCCGTTAACTGCGAATTTAATGCATGGATTGGACGTATTTTATAAATTGAAAATCCGAGTGTTCTCACAATTCGCCAACCACCTAACAATACACCTAAAGTCATCGCTATCGCACAAGCTGCAATCACCCAAAGTGGAACAATGAAATCATCAATATATCCAGATAACAAAAGGATAAGAGTTAAAATCCCCATACTTTTCTGAGCGTCATTCGCGCCATGAGAGAAAGCCAAACCCGCCGATGTAATCCACTGACCTCGCCTTAATGAATTATTGATTGAAGGTTTAGCGGCTCTCAAAAAGAACATCATTCCACGCTGTAGCATGAACCCGACCGCAAAACCAATAACCGGTGAGAAGACTAAAGCTAATAATACTTTGGTTACACCTGTTAAATGTCCGTTAGCTAACTCAGAAAATCCCCAAACAACATGTTCTGAACCTACTGAAATAACCACCGCCCCAATCAAGCCGCCGACTAAGGCATGTGAAGATGATGAAGGTATCCCTCGAAGCCATGTAAATAAATTCCAGAATGTAGCAGCAAATAATCCTGCTAGAATCACAAGTAATGCTTTGATCAGCTCGACATCACTTAAGTCGATAAACTTACCGATCGTGTTCGCCACAGCAGTCCCCCCTAATACAGGACCCAGGAACTCAAAACCAGCAACAAGTAACACTGCTTGAGTAGGAGTCATCGCTCGTGAGGCAATTATAGTAGCGATAATGTTAGATGCATCATGAAAACCATTAGTAAAATCAAACACTAATGTAATCAGTACAGCAATAACTATAAATATAAGTAGGACATCCATATCAAGTATATTAACTTCGAGAGTCTTTCAAAAAAATAGTTTCGTTATTAAACAACGCGGTGCTTAACAAATGCATAATACATCACCGGAATAATGAGTAAGGTTAAAACCGTCGATACTAATATCCCAAATAGTAATGCTACAGCCAAGCCATTAAAAATAGGATCATCCAAAATAAATAAGGCGCCTAGCATTGCCGCAGCCGCCGTTAATATAATCGGTTTTGCTCGCACCGTAGCAGCCTGAATCACAGCTTCTTCAAGCTTCATTCCTGCCACAATAGCCTGCTCAATAAAGTCCACCAGCAAAATAGAGTTTCGTACAATAATCCCTGCCATCGCAATCATCCCGATCATTGACGTCGCAGTAAATTGTGCACCTAATAGAGCGTGTCCCGGCATTACACCAATAATAGTTAATGGTATTGGAGCCATAATCACTAGGGGTATTAAATACGATTTAAACTGTGCCACAACAAGGAGGTATATCAAAATAATACCCACTGCATAGGCTAAACCCATATCTCGAAAAGTCTCATAGGTTACCTGCCATTCACCATCCCATTTAATACTGTCATTAATAGGTAATATGGGTGCATTGATAAAAAATTGTTCAATATCCGTGTTTTGTAAACGACTATAAATATCAAACATACCATATAAAGGGCTATCCAATTCACCTGCCATATCTGCAGTCACAAAAGTAACTGGCAACAGATCTTTATGAAAAATTGTTTGTTCACGTTGACTATCAACCACATTAACCACATCACCAATAGCGACAAGTTCTCCCTGTTGATTGCGTAAGCGAAGTTTCATTATCGCAGATAAATCACGTTGCTCACTTACTGGAAACTGTAAGCGAAGTGGCACGGCATATTTCACTGAAGAATCATGTAGATAGCCAACATCCTCCCCTGCTAATGCCATTCTGACAGCCGTAACAATTTGAGACTGAGACAAACCTAATAATGCCGCTTTATCACGATCAACCTTCAGTACTTTCCGTGGCGCTTTAACTTCAACCGTATCATCAATATCAACCACATCATCAGCTTGTTCGAACACCGTTCTAATCTGTTTAGCTCGTAGTAATTGACCTTCATAATCTAACCCATACACTTCAGCCACAATCGGGGATTGGACTGGAGGTCCTGGTGGAACCTCAACAATTTTTACATTACCGCCCCATCGCTCGCCAATTTCTTGTAAGGGTGCACGTGTTGAACTCGCAATTTCATGGCTTTTTCTATCACGTAAATGTTTGTCGACTAAATTAACTTGAATATCCGCAACCTCAGAACCCTCACGCAAATAATACTGGCGAACTAAGCCATTAAAATTGATCGGTGCCGCAGTTCCTACATAAGCTTGGTAATCAGTCACTTCAGGTACTGTTGCTAAATAGCCCCCTAACTCACGTAATAGACCTGAAGTTCGTTCTAAGCTTGTGCCTTCTGGCATATCAACGATAAGCTGAAATTCAGATTTATTATCAAATGGTAGCATCTTGAGTACCACTAATTTCATCGCACCCAAGCCAACAGAACCCACGATCAATACAACCATAATTAAGAGCAGCATCCAGCGCCAAAAACGGCTACTTTTATTTAAAACAAATAAACCAATGCTAGTATGAAAAAAACGATACGTTAGTGTGTCTTGAGCTACGCTTTCTGAATCAGAACTATGCGTATGTCGTTGCTTTGCCATCATTTTTAACACCATCCACGGTGTTAAAATATAAGCAACTAGCAATGACAATAACATGCCAATACTGGCATTGATTGGAATAGGACTCATATAAGGCCCCATTAACCCCGTAACAAAAGCCATCGGTAACAATGCAGCAATGACTGCAAATGTTGCCAAAATAGTAGGACCACCTACCTCATCAACAGCAAGAGGAATTGATTCACGTAATGTTTTTCCTCCCATTTTTTGGTGACGATGAATATTCTCAACCACTACAATCGCATCATCGACCAAAATACCAATTGAAAATATCAAGGCAAACAATGACACACGATTAATAGTAAATCCCCATGCCCAAGATGCAAACAGCATCAACATTAAGGTCACAATCACTGCAACACCAACAATAATCGCTTCACGCCAGCCCAATGCAAGGAGTACTAAAAAAACAACGGCAATAGTGACAAAGACCAATTTTTTAATCAAAGTCTGAGCTTTATCATCTGCAGTTTGCCCATAGTTACGTGTTACCGTAACTTCAACACCTTCAGGGACAAAGACGCCTTTAAGCTCATCAAATCGAGCAATCACAGCATTGGCAATATCAACCGCATTCATTCCCGGTTGCTTAGCAATAGCGAGTGTTACAGCAGGAAACTCACCTTGTTGATTTATGCCTTTTTCTACAGCCGCAGGCCCCGTACCAAACCATGCATATTGCGATGGTTGATCAGCACCTGTTAGAACGGTTGCGACATCCTTTAAATAGACTGCCGAACCATTTTTCACTCCGATAACTAAAGAAGCTATTTCTTCAATTGTCGTTAAAAACACGCCAGCTTGAACTGACGTTGCTTGATCTTGTTTAATTAAAACCCCAGACTCAGCAGAACTATTCGCGGCTAATAATGCCTGTTTTAATTCTGATAAATCAATGTCATACCCTGCTAACTTTTGTGGATCTAGTTGAATACGAATAACATTGTCAGGTCCGCCCAAAGTATAAATATCACGGGTACCAGGTACCCGTTTTAACTCTGCCTCCACCGCATGAGCTACTTTTTGTAACTCATGTGCACCGCGTGTTCTATCTGCTGTCCACAAGGTCAAACTCACGATCGGTACATCATCAATACCTTTGGGTTTAATAATCGGTTGTGATACACCTAACTGTGTTGGTAGCCAGTCACTATTTGAATAAATTTTGTTATAAAGTCGCACAATTGCTGATGTTGATTCTTCCCCTACTTCAAACTGTGCGGTGAGTATCGACATTCCAGGTTTGGACACAGAGTACACATGTTCTAAGCCTGCTATTTCAGAAATAATTTGCTCTGCAGGTGTTGAAACTAAACGTTCTACTTCACCTGCCGAGGCACCGGGATAGGCAATAAAGATATTGGCAAAAGTCACATCAATTTGTGGTTCTTCTTCACGCGGTGTTACCAAAACAGCAAATAGACCTAATAACAAGCCAATTAAAGCTAATAATGGTGTAATTTGTGAGTCTTGGAACTGCTCGGCTATTCGGCCTGAAATACCCAGCTTACGGATACTCATATGTCAGACCTTGAACTATTTAGTTTTAATAATCGTACCGCGTCTAAAGGCTCTAAAGCCACATGTTCACCTGCCGATAAGCCTGCTAGAACTTCACGTTGATTATTCGCTAATAAACGTCCTAAACGAACTTGCCTGAAATTCAGTTTCATTTCTGTATTCTGAACGTAAACACCGGATACTTCACTGCGTTGTACGATAGCAGACTGAGGAACAACTCTTACTTGCTCCTCTCCTACAATAAAGTGTAATTTCCCAAACATTCCGGGATAAACTTGCTCGATATTTGCTGCTAACTCAACTCGGACTTTAAAACTATGACTGTTCTTATCAGCATGAGGAATAACCGTTACAGCCTGCCCCTGTATTTCTCGACCATCTGTTAACGTTAACATCGGGGCTGTTGCTGACTTAATAACACCCAACAAATACTGAGGAATATTCACAACCGCACGTAAATGTTGCAATGAAATACCCGTCATTAAATGTTGTCCTGGGCTTGCCATTTCGCCTAGCTCAATAAAGCGTTCCGTCACCACCCCACTATAAGGTGCAATAATTGTTGTATATGACAGTTGAACATTTGCTTCATCTAATTGTGCTCTCCGTGCTTTAATTTGTGCTTGAATAGCTAAAACCCTAGCATTTGAAGCGCTTAAATCTGCATTGGCCTTGTCTAAGGCCGCCTGAGCCAGCAACTTACGTTTAAATAAGTTTTTTACTCGCTTTGCTTCTGATGCTGCTTCTTTTTGTCTAGCAACCGCTTCTTTACTTTGGGCTTTATCTGCTAATAGACTCGCTTTAATTTGTGAAACTCGAGCTTGAAATTCCGCATCATGAAATTTCAAAATAACGGCATCTTTAGGTACAACATCATTCACATCAAAATTGAGCTCGATCACCTCCGCGGCAATTCGAGATGAAACAGTTGAGTGATGAACCGCTTCAATAACTGCATCAAACACTTCTGTTTTAGCGACTATCTTGTCCTCTACCTTAGTTATCTCCAACGTTCTCTCAGCAGATATTGAAATAGAACTCATCAATATAAGACTCGTAAATACGCCAAACATTACTGTGGCCATGCTCTGTCGTTTCATGAAATAAGCCTTATATTCGTTATGATTTAAATACTGTGCATTAACTATCAAATGGATGCAACATCACATATATTAGCAAACACTAATTATTAAGCCAATAGCGGCTCCTATTCAGAAAAACTTTTTCTCTAAATTAAGGTCTACGTTATGATGATTAACTAACAATGGACATAAGGATTCGACAATGACACTCTCATATTCACTACTCGCATTTTCAATCGCGCTATCCTCTCCCCTATTTGCAAATACGGTCGAACAGTCCACAACGATTAATGACCAATCCGCCGTTGCCGTCACCATTTACAACAAAAATTTAGCTCTTATCAAAGATCAGCGAAACATAACGCTGAATAAAGGTTTAAACCATCTCTCTTTTCGTGGTGTCAGCGCCCAAATCCGACCAGAAACCGCATTATTAAGAAGCTTAGATACCAATAATTACCTTCACGTTCTAGAGCAAAATTTTGATTTTGACTTATTAACGCCGCAAAAATTATTAGAAAAGTTCACTGGTAAACAAATTCGGTATTCATCCATAAACCCTGTCACAGGTATTGAAACCATAGAACCCGCTACGGTACTCAGCACTCATGGGGGTACAACACTCAAATTAGCCGACCGTATCATTACCAATCCGCAGGGTAGTTTTATTTTTGATCAGGTGCCTAGTAATTTACGTGACCAACCTACACTAGTGACTCAGGTGACAAGCTCAAGTAATCAAGCTCAAACCATTGAACTTGGCTACCTAACAGGTGGCTTATCGTGGAAAGCAGATTACGTTGCAGAACTTAATAATAATGATACTCACTTGAATTTAACGGGCTGGATAACACTAAATAACCAAAGTGGTACACACTATAACAATGCAAAGCTTCAGCTCGTCGCTGGTGATGTGAACCAAGTTCAAGATCGTTTATTACAAAGACAGTCACCTCGGCTTGAAACTATGGCATTTAAAAGCAGTGCAGTGAACGATGTCTCAGAAGAAAGTTTATTCGAATATCATTTATATAACCTCGCTAGAACGACCAATCTTGCGAATAATCAAACCAAACAAGTCTCATTACTTTCTGTGAATACAGTTCCCGTGAAAAAAGAGTTTGTACTGCAAGGACAAAATTATTATTACAACAGCCGTTATGGTCAGCTCAGTAAAAAAATAAAGATCGGTGTATTTGTTGAGTTTAATAATAATGAACAAGCACAACTAGGTATGCCTCTTCCCAAGGGTATTGTTCGAGTCTATAAAAATGATAGCCAAGGCAACGCTCAATTTGTAGGTGAAGATAACATAGACCATACGCCTAAAAATGAAGATATTCGTCTAAAACTAGGTGATGCCTTCGACATCACTGCCAACAGAAATCAAACTGATTTTAAGAAAGCAAAATACCGCCCACCACACCATTCTGCTTACGAAAGTGCCTATGAAATTGAGTTGAAGAATGCTAAACCGGAAGCGGTCACCGTCACTATTCGTGAACCTATTCCCGGCGAGTGGAAAATAATAAAAGAAAACCATCCTCATAATAAGGCTGCTTCAAACATGGCCGAGTGGAGTGTCACTATCCCTGCAGAAAGTAGTACAACACTAAACTACCGCGTGTTAGTTCAGCATTAAAGATACGCTAATCATTCACTCTGCAGTACAACTAAGGTAAAATCTCCTTTTTTCGTCGTTGATGATGGTATTTTAAGTATGTTAAAAATTTTACTCCCGCTCTTAATTTTAACGCTGTCGATGTCTACTCAGGCGGGAAAAAGACTTGAAGGGATCTCTGGTTCAATGAAAGCAGAGAGTGAAATTAGCCTTGTGGATAGAGTTAAAAGGCTATTTAGTGATGAAGAAGAGAAAGAAGAACCGCTTACTGAAAAGCCTCCGGTTTACCAACAAAATATAAGTCAGGAACCATCAAAAGAGACAATTAAATCAGCCTCTAGCTCTGATGATAACTGTAAAAAAGAAAAAGTATATTCTATTGATGTAGAGTCATTAGATGATGTGAATGATATTACAGACTTACCCTTCACCTACGAATGTAAGCCCCAAGCAAGGCAATAACAGTCACTTCACACTTTCATATAACTATACCCAAGTTACCTGAAACCTGCACCTTCAGGTAACTTAGGTATAAACATAATTAAAAAATACCTTATTCCATGGGAAATTTTCAGGGATTGTTAACACAACGTGTGTTAACCTGCATTTTTTGAATCGAAACATATCCACAATGAGTAATACTCCCCGCATTCGTAAATGTTTATTCCCTGCTGCAGGTTATGGCACCCGTTTTTTACCTGCAACTAAAGCAATGCCTAAAGAAATGCTGCCTATTGTGAATAAACCTTTAATTCAATATGGCGTTGAAGAAGCTCTAGAAGCAGGAATGAACCAAATAGGCTTTATCACTGGCCGTGGAAAACGTGCCATTGCTGACCACTTTGATAATAACTATGAACTAGAACATCAAATTCAAGGCACAGCCAAAGAGAAGTATTTAGATGACATTCGTAATGTCATGGATAACTGTGATTTTGTATTTATGCGTCAACGCGAAATGCTCGGTCTAGGACATGCGATTTTAACCGGCGAACCCATGGTTGGAAATGAACCTTTTGCAGTAGTCTTAGCCGATGACTTATGTGCCAAACCAACAGAAACTGATGATTTACGTGCATTAGGGCAACTTGCTGACTTATATCAACGCTATCAATGCTGCATTATCGCCATTGAAGAAGTTCCAATGGAAGATACTGAAAGTTATGGTGTAATTTCAGGTGAAGAAATTGCAGAAGGTATCTACCAAGTTACCGACATGGTAGAAAAACCAAAACCTGAAGATGCCCCTACTAATATGGCAGTTATTGGACGCTATATTCTTACCCCAGAAATATTCACCTATTTGCGAAACACCCCACCAGGTCGTAATGGTGAAGTACAAATTACCGATGCATTAAAATCTTTAGCACAAGACAGTCAAGTACTCGCAGTGAAATTCAAAGGGCGTCGTTTTGATTGTGGCAGTGTAGAAGGCTTTGTTGAAGCAACTAACTTTTACTTTGAGCATGAATATTCAAGCTAAATATTCAGGTTGGGAGTATCAACGCTATTTCGTACCTAAAGACATTTCAATCTAACTTAGGTAACAAGTAAATAAACTAGTATAAAATTTGAGACCAATAAAAGACTTGATAACCCTTTCCAGAAAGCAAGCGGGTTTCGTTGCAACAATGGAAGCTGATCTTCTTTTAAGTAATCTGGGTTAGGTTTCCGTAAATCAGATTCAAGTTCAGATAGCTTCTCGTACCGGTTCAGAGGATCAACTTGTACTGCTGTTTTAATTGCCTTATCAACCCATAGAGGCACATTAGCAATATGATTACTAATGGGACTGTACTTTAAACGATTAAGCGAACGTTGATCAGATGCTTTAGCTAAATTATCGCCATAAGGTAGTTTACCTGTAATCATTTCATAAATAATACACCCCAATGCAAATAAATCTGATTGTGTTGTGCCAGGCTGTTCAATCAAATATTCTGGGGCGGTATAGTTCTTAGTACCCAATAATTCTTTACGTTCAATCGGTGTAGAAATATCAGCAATACCAGCAATTTTTGTTGAACCAAAGTCAACAATTTTAACCAAACCTTCTGGTGTAATCATAATATTGCCGGGCTTAATATCTTGATGAAGCATATCAAGGCGATGAAAGGCGCGAAGGCCTGAAATGGCTTGCGAAACTATATTTCTAATCAATGTTAAATCAAGTTCTGTTTGGTCTTCAATCCACTGTTCAAGCGTTTTTCCTTCAATATACTCCATGATGTAATAAAGGAAACGACGAGGACGTATCTGCTCAACCGTCCTAATAACATGGGGGCTATTAATTCGACGTCCTGCCCACTCTTCTAATTGAAATCGTTCAATATAAGCAGGATCGTCTTCAAAGTTAACTGAGGGTGTTTTTATAACGACTTTTTGATCAGTTTCGGTATCAACCGCTAGATATAACTGACTCGTCGAGCTCGCATGTAATTCTCTGGTAATACGATAACCATCTATAATCACACCTTCATACAATTCTGGAGGGAAAGGCAATTCTGTTAACTTTGCAAAAACTTCATTTGCATCTTCTAATGGTAATTCATCTATTCGTAACAACTGGCAACTTACATTATCAAGACTATCCATCTCGAGTGATTGAGCCACAATTTTTTCACATACAAGTGATAAATCTGTTTCACCTGTCGTGAGCATTTTCTGAATAGTTTTATCCGATAAATAATCATGCACGCCATCTGTTGAAATAAAGAACAGATCACCTACTTCTGTTGGCACCTTTCTATAATCAACATCTAGGCGGTAATCCACCCCCATTGCACGACCAAGGTATTCTGGTTCACCCGGCATCTGTATGCGATGGTCTTGTGTTAATTGTTCAAGACTGCCATTCCTAAGTAAATAAATACGTGAATCACCAACATGAAAAAGGTGAGCGGTAGCTGACTTTAAGACTAAACCACAAAAGGTACTGGCTAATCCTCGAGAAGCATCATGAAACTGGTTACTTTGACTAAATAACCATGTATTGATTGAAGTCAGTACCTTACCACCTGACTTTTTAACCGACCATGAATCGGGGGTACTGAAATAATCTTCTAAGAACCCTGTCACACAAGCTTGGCTCGCCTGTTTCGCTTCAGCACTACTACTCACACCATCAGCTAAAGCAAAAGCGGCGCCTTTCGTAGACAATAAATTTAAATTACTGGGAATTAAATGGCCTATAGAATCTTGGTTTTCTTCCTTTATTCCCTTATCAGAATACGAACCAACCCCTACCCTTAATTTTGCTGACATTTCTCACCCTCTGAAAAACAAAAACAGCCCACCTTGTTAAAGGCGAGCTGTTATAGTTTAGCTTAAATTTTTATAACTTAATCTAATGAACATCAATCATTTGTACCGTACCGTCTGGTAGGATTTCAGCCATTTGGCCTTTAGGCTCATCCATAAACTGTACTGCAACCAATGTCACTACAGCTGTTGCTGCAATAACTAAGAAGAATGTTTGAGCAGAGACTAATGATAAAACAGTTAAGAACGTTACTGCACCAACATTACCATAAGCACCTGCCATTCCAGCAACTTGTCCAGTCAAACGACGTTGTACTAACGGTACAACCGCAAATACTGCACCCTCACCAGCTTGAACAAAGAAAGAACAGAACATTGTTGCTAATACAGCAAAGACAATTGCCCATTCTGGTGTGATCATGCTCATGATTAAGTAACCGATAGCAAGACCCGTAATACAGATTGTCAATGTACGTTTACGACCCCAACGATCACTAAACAAACCGCCAATTGGACGAGATACTAAGTTCATAAATGCAAAACCAGACGCTAATAAACCTGCCTGTACAGCACTAATTTCAAACGTATCATGGAAAAACAAAGGTAACATTGATACAACAGCAAGTTCAGAACCAAATGTAGCTAGGTAAGCTAAGTCTAATATCGCAACTTGTTTAAATTTATAACGGTGAATTTCAGGAACAGGTGTTGTGAAAATAGCCTTGTTAACTTGGTAGATATGGTAAGCCTGATAGAAATAAAGTACTGCTAAACCAATATAAATAGCTTGAGCAATACCGGCAGATAACAGGCTGACACCACTTGGCGATAACTTCCATGTTAATAGTGCTAAAGCTGCATATAAAGGAATATTCATCGCTAGGTATAAAAAGAAGTCACCTTTGCTTGTTACTTCCATACCGCCTGATTTTTTAGGTTTGAAGTAAGTTGAACCTTTTGGCGTATCAGACACACCATTGTAGTAAATGAATGCATACACAAGCGCTATAGCACCTGTTAATGCAACCGCATAACGCCAGCCGTCTTCACCACCAAACATTAATGCCACTGTTGGTAATGTCATGGCTGCCGCTGCACTACCAAAGTTACCCCAACCGCCATAGATACCTTCAGCAAGACCGACTTGTTTAGCTGGATACCATTCAGAAATCATTCGAATACCGATAACAAAACCAGCACCGACAAAACCTAACATAAACCGAGCGGCTGCAAGCTGTTCAAATGTATCTGCTAACGCAAAAAAGAAACAAATAAAACTAGATATCCCTAAAAGCAATGGGAACATGATTTTAGGGCCGTATTTATCTACTAACATCCCAACAACAATTCGTGCCGGAATAGTCAATGCCACATTAAGAATAAGTATTGTTTTAACTTGTTGCGAGGTCAGCCCCAAAGACTCTTGGATCGAAATAAGTAATGGCGCATGGTTAAACCAGACGACAAAACTAATAAAAAAAGCCATCCAACTGAGATGAAGGATTTTTGTATTACCACTAAATGATAATAACTTTAGTTTTTGTGCAGACATCAAAAGCTCTCTCTTTAGAACACTGACCAACATTGGTTAGCCTTTACATTGCCGGAATCATGCCAAACCATAACAGACTGTTTTACAAGTACTTATATCCTTGCCAACACTTTCCCTCAGCACTAAGATGTAACAACATAACTTTGTTGCGCCCTATAAAGGTGCATTATTCATTATTCTTTTTTAGCATTGCATCAAGCTGCTAATAAACAGTACTCTACCTAATGCCAAACCTGACATCTCAAATAAAAAATTTTCAGCTAATTTAAGTTAAAAAAGGCTATTCACTACGCCCTCCTAACCACTCTAATGCTTTAGTTCGGCTATAAAATACTTGTGAGTCAAAATCATCTGGTCTCACCACAGCATCATCTATTTCTTCACGTTCCGTCTGTTCACAACGAATTAAAAAAGCTGTTTTTGCTTGAATCAAAGCATGTTGCTCAGAAATGTATTTAGCCAATGCCACTTTTTCTACCTTGGACATTTGCATTTTTGCCCCAACAAGATTAATTAAAATTCGAGGGTAATCTCTATCTTGTAAAATCGACACTCCTTCTTTAATGGCCTGTTTACGTTCTTTGAAATCGACTAATCCTGTGTATTCAACCTCTATCACAGCACTTTCAAAATCTAATTTAAATTCATAACTCATCGTTTATCTAAACCTTCTTTAGTTTAATAATGTTAGGCCACTTTTCGTGCGTGTCGTTCATGTAAAAAATGAATAACCTCAGAACGAAAATGATTATATTTAGGGTCATCTGACAACTCTAAACGCTGGCGTGGTCGTGGTAAATCCACCTCCAGTACCTCACCAATTGTTGCTGCAGGTCCATTCGTCATCATGACAATCTTGTCTGATAACAGTACGGCCTCGTCCACATCATGTGTAATCATAATCACGGTATTATTGAGATCAGCTTGGATTTCCATCAGTGAATCTTGTAAATGGGCTCGCGTTAGGGCATCTAATGCTCCAAAAGGCTCATCCATTAATAATACTTTAGGCTCCATGGCCAAAGCACGAGCAATACCAATACGTTGTTTCATCCCACCAGAAAGTTCGGCGGGCAGTTTATCTTTTGCATGGCTCATATGAACTAATTCAATATTGTGGTTAACCCAATCTTTCATTTCAGCTGCTGATTTTTTACCCTTGAAAATAGACTTCACCGCCAGCTCAACATTTTCATAGGCCGTTAACCATGGAAATAATGAATGGTTTTGAAACACAATGGCACGATCTGGGCCGGGTTCATTCACTTCTTTTCCTTCAAGAATAACCCCACCTTGTGTCGCTTGATAAAGGCCGCCAACAATGTTCATTACTGTCGATTTACCACAACCAGAATGACCAATAATGCTGACAAACTCCCCCTTATCAATTTTAAGACTGACATCATCTAAAGCTTTAAACGGGCCATTAGGCGTTGGAAACTCGATACTTACGTGATCAATATTTAAATATTTTTCCATGATTCTATTCCTAGCGAATTACTGCATTTTTGTCATATGAGAAGAATTTTTGCATCGTCAACATAATACGATCCAACATAAA
>ENA-OSET01002716-OSET01002716.1-sediment-metagenome-genome-assembly--contig:-NODE-2716-length-16838-cov-27.786528_pt1 | contig 16838 bp, 12 predicted proteins | sample MGYA00237882_ERZ534229 | MGnify/ENA primary metagenome ERZ534229 (study PRJEB26408, sample SAMN06266212) | sediment metagenome | isolation source: Hudson Canyon methane seep mesocosm | place... | reverse complement strand
CTTGATATATCTGGGATACAGGAGAAAATAGAATTTACTCTCGTGGTTCGAACTTTTCCATTTGACTTGTCGTAACCCAATCCGGATGGAAACACTAAATTTTGAATTTTCTTTTTTTGACCTAAATCTCCACAAGTCCATATATCAGTGAGATTAGATGACATATCAAGAGCTGTATTTATTGCATTTTGAAGGTTCGAACTCGAAATTGTAGAATTCAATAAATTTGACTCTAAATCTACTTTTTCAACATTGTATTTAGAGATGAATTTTTCATAAATTGGTTTATCTATTTCTCCAATAGCATACCTCTCTTCTATAGTATCTATTTTAGACTCCATTTTCTTCAATTCTTTCTTTACTAGAACAATTATACAAATAAAATGAGTATGTTTCAATTCAAACAAAACATTTATATTAGCATTTAAAACGAAGGAATTATTAAAAATGAAACTACAATATATTGAACACCTTACGAAATATTTAATCAAGAAAAAAGGCTTAAACGAAAAGGAAGCAGAAGCTAAAGCTGAAGAATCTTGGAAAGAGTATTACAAAGCTAACAAAGAGAAGATCAATCAAACTGAAAAAAAACTAAAGGAGGACTTCAAAAGATCGGTAGAAAAAGAATTCATAAATCTTGAACTCGGTATGGATGATTAGATAGCACAAAATAAATCACAACAATTTATTCTGTATTGGAATTCCCTCTTTGCTTAAGAGATAATTTAAAACTTCATCCCAGCCAATGTATTCTCCTTCACCAAACTTAATGTGTTCACCCTCAAAATCAAGAACACCATTAGCTTCTCTATCATCAATAATATAACTACCCTTCATTAAGCCTTTGTTATGTGATAGGATTAGTTTCTTTTTGGCAGCCTTCCCAAGATACTTTTCCACCCAAATTCTTTTCCCTTTCCAAGAGTCTGGGTTTGACCATAAGGGAGTGGATAAGATATAAACGTCAAAGTGTTGGTCTAATAAGTGAAAAGCGTTAACAGCCCCTTGGATTGGATTCAGATCTTCAAATACTCCAAGCATTTTAAACACCTGAAACTTATTCATTCCTTTACTAATCATCTTCTCAAGAAAAGCCCCATAATCACAAAGGACTCCATCCATGTCAATATAAATGACTTTCTTTTTAGACTTCAAAGATCCCCGATTAAAAGCTTGTTGCATAAAAAATTAATTTCTAATTGTAGGTAAATTAAAGGCTTTTCTTATCAAAGATGGATTTGGGTTCCCTGACCCATCAGCAACAACGTTTATGTAAGGACTTAATCGTTTTAATTTAACCTTGCCTGTTGTTATATATGTTTTGCCTTCTCTTTTTTCCAATTTCCAATTCAATTTATCTTTAACAAAAAGATCATAACCTATACCACCGTTGTCATTTTCTAAGACTTCATTTATATAATTACCGAATCTTTTCATGGCAAAAGTAATTTTCACTTCTTTATTAAGTTTTTCATCCAAGAATTCTAAAAGCTTCGGCAAATAATGCTCTACAGACAGGTCAATCAACTCTTTATAGGCCTCTTTATCGGCATTGTTAGATAGATTAATTTCCTTGAACTTTGCAGGATATGGAAATAGATCGATTAACAAGAACCCTTCTTCCCGCAATTTATCAAATGCATCTTCCTTAGATTTTTCATCCACACCAAACGCATTTAAAAGAAGGGTTTGCCATTGTCTGTTTTTTGAATTTGGATTATAAACATACGTAACATGATTTTCACTAAAGGGTGGCGCTTCACCGATTAGTATATACTTAATGCCACGCCTATCAAAACTCCTAACTTGCTTTAACCAAAAATCATGACAATCATTAGCAAGTTTCTTTATCTGCTTTTCATGACCATCATCAAAAAAAACCTTTTTGACAAATAATTTCTTAAAGCCCTTATATAAAGGTGAATTACAGTTATAAAAACAATTTAAATCCATATATACTATATAAAGTTGTTAAAATTATAGGTAAAATTCAATAGATATAAATTCGGCTTAAAGAACTATCTGTATTAGTTAAACGTTCGGGAAACTATCATTATTTAAATAAGAATTTCATCAAATAATATTATATTCAACACTATTCTTTAGAGTTAAAAAATAAGCCATTAAAATATTCTCCTTCAAAATCAATAGTTTCATCGTAAGAAATAGAATGATCATCATACTCTATTCCAATTAAATATTTATTAATCTCAAAAAACTCATTTGTTTGTATACATAAATTTATCATGTCTGTATTAATATCTTCGTTTCTTGAATAAAAACTAAACTCAAATAATTTAATATCATTTGACATGTAACCAAATGAAAAAGCAATAGCATCCTCGTCCTTCTTTTCATCCTTCCAATCATCAAGACATACTATATCTTCTTTTAAATTATCTGTATTATAATTAATCTCTACAAGATTATTATTTTCTTTTTTATACAACTTAAAAGACTCATTAAAGACAGGGAAACTGCCATCCATAGAAAGATCAGACTCACTTGTGTTGTCATAAAGATCAAAATCCTCATCTTCAAGAATTTCTTTTAATAATTCCTCAGAATTAGGACCAGATATTAAGGTTTCTATACTCTCTTGATTTTGGTCATCAGCACAATAATTTCTAATAACATCAGACTCCTCCTCTACAAATTCAGCTACATGACCAGTTATAATATGAGCCTCTACGACTAATTCAACCTTATGCCCATTATCTAAAATCTTATTTGCCCAGCTTTCAGAACTAAACTCTAAGAGTTCCTCATGTAAAATATGATAAGAACTTGCATTCAATGCTAGCTCATTAGCCCTATTAAATAAGTCCTTTATTAGTGGGTCATTATTAAAAAATTCTTTTGCCGAATCTACTAACGACATAACATCTTCAAATGATGCCTCCTTTAGTGCTGTTCTATATAATTTATGAGCCCAATCTTTATCGTTTTTATAATTAATAACTGACTCAGCAAAAGAGATATAGTCATCAGTATCTTCAACTAATGTGGCAACTTTCTCATAACATGAATTGGCCCTAATTTTATTTAGTGATTCTTTTTTGCAAAAGAACTCCGCTATTAATATCGCATCTGAGATGTCTTCTACATGTTCTTCAGCACAATTTATAGCTTGATTTGAATGAGATTCAGATATAGTAAAAAATTCTGAAGCCAACTCTAAATAAGATTCTACTGGATTCCACGAATCAGCAGCTTCATTTGATTTTGTTTCAAATAAATTAATTTGTTCTTGACTTATATTCATTGCTTTAATTTTAGGTTTAATTATCCCGAAAGCGGATTTAATTAATTCAACATCAGGTTGACCAGCCAGATTTAGCCCGACAAGAGTTTCATTAGAAACATCTATTATATTCTCACCTATTTTTAAATTTGAGTCTGAAATAGAATTAACAATTTTCCAGATACTTCGAAGTGCAAAACAGACTTTTACGTTCGAAGAAATAATATCTTTCAAATCATTTAACCTATTTTGAACAATAAAGTTAGAAAAATGAAATTCAGCTTCGCTCCCATTCCAGAAATATTTAACAAAGTCTTCATATATTTTTGAGTTTCTTTTAGAAGAGAAATTTATAGATAATGGAAGTACATCAACAAATAAGAACCCCTTAGAGTTAAGGTAATCAATCATCTCAGACTTTGATGGATACACATCAACTGACCCTTTTAATGCTTTATACGGGGCTTTAAGGTACATACCATTAGCTTCCCCACTTTTATCGTATATATAATTTGAAATATTTCCATTAATATCAAAAGGTGGCGCTTCACAAAACATGATAAAATTAACTTGACTAATATTTTTCAAATTATCTAGCCATAATTTGTGTGTGTTTTGAAAGATAATTTCTAAAACGGAACTATTTGCTTCTTCTTTAAATAATTTCGCAAATAATGATATATTATCGTTAATTTTACTCATGCTTAGTATATTAATTACGATTAATTATTAACTTTTTTTAGTTACTCAAATATAATTATAAAAATTACTTATCATAAAATATATATTAACTCTTGTATAACAAACAAATATGGCTGTAAATCTTGATATCACATTTAATTCTTGGACTGATTATTCTGAAGAAAAATCTAATCTTATGAAAAGTATCAAAGATGAATTTGGGAACATTCCCTTTAAAGTTGAGGATAATAAAATTTATCTTTTTTCAGATGATACATTTTCTATATCAACTAGAGAAAAAAACTCTGAAAATGAATTCATATTTCGTTTTTTAGAAGGTATGCCAAACTATAACTTGGGTATTAATGAGTCTGATAAACTACCTACAGAATTATTAAAAAGATTACACAATTTTTTTGAAGAAATACAACTTGATGTTAACTGTACAGATACCACTTCTGGTGAATCTGACTGGATTGACGTACAAGTAACCTCAGATGGTGAATTTGAGTATGAGGTTGAAGAGGACGATGACGACGATGATTGGTAAAATTTAATTTCCAAGTGATTCTATTAATCACTTAAAAAGCAATTTATATCCTTCAAAAAGTTCGAAAAATCAACTCTTGAGGTCACCCAAGCGGAAAACTGGTTACTTTTAACTGGTTTTCCGTTTTTAGTTTTCTTCAATTTCTTTGCTATTTCTGGGATACAGGAGAAAATAGAATTTACTCTTGAGGTTATACATAAAAAGCTCACTAAAAAGGAGCTTTTTTTTATCAATAATTAGTTAATACTCCTCATCATTAGACAAGTATATTAATGTGGATTCGGTATTCGTTTTTAACTGATAACCTTGTCCGGCAATCATGTCTCCTATCCCATTAAAATCCCATTCAGGAAGATATGCATTTCCATAAGTATCTTTTACAATTACCAAATTATCATTATCAAGCATTGTTTGAAAAACACTTACAACATTAGCTGAATTTTCTCTTAGATAGGCAATTAAATTCCATCCTTCAATTAATTCAATAGGAGTTAATTCTGGAAATAATTTATCGCCTACTATTAATAATTCTGCCTCTTGACTGAGCTTAACTTGATAGCCTTGCCCGGCAATCATGTCCCCTATTCCATTAAAATTCCATTCCGGTAAAAAAGCATCCCCGGCATTGTTTTTAATTATAACAATTGTGTTCTCCAAAGGTGATAACACAAGGGTTATATCGAGGTTTTCAGGTTGAATGTATGTAGATATCAAACTCCATCCCGTTGTTATATTTAAAGTTTGTGAAAAAACACAAGTGGCATCATCAACTGTGGCCTCTGAATTATAATTAGAGGCATCTATATCGGTACATCCATATACATCATCCGAAGGATCTATTTCTTCAGTTACTTCGATTACAAATGTTGGAATAAAATTATTTAATGAACTGTAATCACCATCAGCAAAGACTAAATCTAGAAGTACAACACCTCCTTGATATGGTAAATCAAAACTAAGTGGAGAACCTAATATTTCAACGGTAACCGTAGCTTCAATAGAAAGATTACTAATCCCAACTTCTACAGGGGTACCAAACAAACCAACACATCCAGTGTTGTTAGGATAGAATGTAGAATCTGCACTTGAAGTTTGATAATACATGCCTTCAGGTAAATTATTAACCTCTAAAATTTTAGCAGAGATAAAACCAATCTCTAAACCTTCAATGGTTATCGTGTCCTCTGCAAAAAACTGTAAGTTTTGATCGTAAAATTCATTAATCTGTGCATTTGGAAGATAAACAATTGTAGAATCTTCATTAAACGAACTTCCTTCTGGTGGAAAAAAACCTGCCTCAGAAACTTCAAGTTCATCACAGTTAAAATAAGAACATGAATTGTCATCTACTTCTGCCAGACTATCATAATTAACAGCTTGTGGGTCGGTACATCCATAAATAGGATAAACACATGTTCCATCATCTATATTAGCCAATTCATCATAATTCGTTGCCGAATCATCTGTGCAGCCAAAAACAGGCGTACAAGAAGTAAAAAAGGCATATTGGCTTTGGGCACCCTCATCAGGGCTCACATTTAATATACTGAATGGCTCATTATCACAAGGAATACTAATGTCAATAATTGTTCCTGACCAACCATCACCATAAGAATCAATCGCATTTAAATAAAATGTCTGGTCTTGACTTATGCACAGCTCATAGGTGTAAGTAGAATTGTTTTCATAGGACTCATCAGAATTCAAAAGCGTATCACCTATATCGTTAATTAATTCCCAAGAAATTTCATAAGCAAAAGAAGCTGTTTGAAGTTCAATTACAGACATATAACCCTCACAAATTACTGCGTAATCACAGGTGCCATCATCTTGGTTGGCTAAAGGATTGTAATTATTAGCCAAGGGGTCTGTACAACCGTAAACAGAAGCGTCTTCTTGAATAATTAAGGTGAAATTAGGTACTATAGAATTGATGGTATTAGCATCAACTCCGGCCAAGTCTAAATAAGAATTCCCACCATAATATGGAATATCGAAATTAATATCAACATAACCCAATATTCCTGTATCATAACTTACAGAAACACTCGCCGAAATGGTAAGATCAAAAACTCCAGTTTCCTGTGGAGTTCCGATAAGTCCAATACAACCAATCTGATCTGCTGAAAAGCCACAGTTATTAGAATTACATTGATAGTCAATACCATCTGGTAAATTGTTGATGGAATTTATTACAACACTATTAAATTGAATTGAATTCCCATCAAGATCCAATTGACTAGGAGCATAAAATTGAATATACTCTTGGTAAATCTGATTAATGGTTCCTGTAGGTAATTGTATATTATTGTCTACAATTACACTCCCTTCAGGAGCATAAAATAAATTGTCCGAATCCGGTGTAATATTACTTGGGCAATCAAAGTAAAGGCAAGAATCATCATCGATATTGGCAAGTGAGTTGTAATTAAAAGCATTAATATCTGTACATCCCAATAGGTCTTCAATCTCATAGTCACAAGATTCAATGCTTACTGTCTCCGATTCACCAAAACTACCACCAGAAGCTACTACCTCACCACAACTTGTAATAGTATAATAACCTTCGCCATAATCACAACATATACCATCACCATATTCATCTGTTATTGTAAAGGAATAAACGCTTGAATTAGGTACACATACATTAAAGTTACTTAATGTATTGTCAGAAAAATCAGAAACATCGAGGTAAACTTGCCCGTTAAAATCTGTCAACTCAATAGCTGTTTCATAACCCCATGCATCTGTTTGAACTTCAATGGTAATAAGATCCTCATCTTCTGAACATTCTTCATAGACACAAGAACCATCATTCATCGTAGCTACTGGGTCATAATTCGAAGCATTAGCATCTGTACAGCCCATATAACTCATAATTATTGAAATAGTTACTGTTGTTCCATTATTAGACAATACGAAGGTTCCGGTTTGTGAGCCATCAATAGTAAAGCTTCCTAAATTATCGTTATTACTAACTGCATCCTCATCCCATATTGTTAACGTATATGGGAATGTATCTAAGGAAATATTTAACGTTAAATTAAGTGATGCATCATTATCAGTTGATGCGCTTTGATAAATTGCAGCACCACTTGCATCAGATAAAACTGCAAAAAGATCAGGTGATTCTGTACAGCCAAGAAATGGCCAATTTGTTTCTTCAATATCTCCACACCAATTATCATTAACACCGTTAACCACAACAGAAGTTAAAGTGAAATTTTGGGCATTAATTAGAGCTGAGAAACATATCAGGGGTAGTATAAAAAGTCTTTTCATTATTTTCTAGATTATTAGTTCTAAGTGGTTAAAATACAATTATTTATTGCGATGTTCAAAACTTTTCTTTCTTTGTATAATTAATTAGCACTTATCCCACTTGTAATGTTGGAATAATTATTGATAAAATGTACCCAACTTAAACATCATTATTATATGCGGCTCTTATCCCTATCCTTTTTATTTAGTCAGTTAATATGTGCTCAGATTGTGATTAATGAGTATTCTGCCGCTAACTACAGTGATTTCTCTGATAATTATGGAGAAAATGAAGACTGGTTTGAGTTATTTAATACAGGAGCTACTTCAATTGATTTAAATGGTTATTATTTAAGTGATAAAGCAAATAATTTAACTAAGTACCAAATAAATACTTCAGTCCAGATTAATGGCAATGATCATTTAACAATTATTGCCTCGGGTAAGGATGAAATTACGGGCACAAATATTCACACAAATTTCAAGATCCATCAAACAAAAGGGAATGAATGGGCTATACTAACCTCACCAGATGGGATTACTATTATCGATTCAGTTTTTATCAGACCCTGCCTTACCAATCAATCCAGAGGTAGAATATCTGATGGAATAGACACTTGGGGGGTGTTTACAAATCCAAACCCAAATAATGCTAACACAGGTGCTTTATCAGGTTATACTGAAACGCCTTTATTTTCATATGAACCTGGTAATTACCCAAGTACAATCAATTTAGAACTAAGCACTTCAGACCCAAGTTTAAATATTTATTTCACAACAGATGGTAGTTATCCTACAGCATCCTCTACGCCATACTTATCTTCTATTGAATTGACTGAGACAACAGTTGTTAAAGCGATTGCTGTAGATACCAATGATGAGTCATACCATTCTAGTTTCATGGAATATGGGACATTCTTTATTTCAGACACCTACACCCTACCAGTTATGTCTGTTTCCGGAAATCAAATTGACAACCTGCTTAATGGTAACGGCAATATAGAACCTTGGGGTTCATTTGAATATTATAAAGATGGTGTTCTTGTTGATAAAGCAACAGGTGAATTTAACGAACATGGAAATGATTCATGGGGCTATGACCAAAGAGGTTTTGATTACATTACTAGAGACCAATTTGGATATAATTATGCAATAAAAGATGAATTATTTAGAACTAAAGATCGAAACAAATTTCAAAGATTAATTATTAAGGCTGCGGCTAATGACAATTATCCTTTTTCATACGGAGGATCAGGAGCACACATTCGCGATTCATACGTACAATCACTTTCACAAGTTGCTGATTTGCGAATGGATGAGCGTTCTTACGAGCCCTGTATCCTATTTTTAAATGGAGAATATTGGGGGCTATATGAAATCAGAGAAAAAGTTGATGATCTCGATTTCACAGATTACTATTACGACCAAGATTCAATTGGATTACTTAAAACATGGGGCGGTACATGGGTAGATGCCACAACCGATGGACAAACTAACCAATCTGTAGAGGATAGTTGGGATGAAATCAGAGATTTTATTACCAGCAATGATATGAGTGATCAAGATAATTACGACTACGTCAAAGGTATATATAATGTGGGGAGCTTAATTGATTATTTTATACTAAACACCTATGTTGTAAATGCAGATTGGTTAAACTGGAACACAGCATGGTGGAGAGGGCTTAAAGAAGAAGGAGACAAGAAAAAATGGCGATATATTTTATGGGATATGGACAACACCTTTGATCATGGTGCAAACTATACTGATGTCCCGACTCAAAACCCTACAGCTGATCCATGCGACCCTGAAAGTATAGGGAATCCCGGAGGGCAAGGGCACATTCCTATTTGGAATGCATTACTTGATAATGAAGAGTTCTTTACAGACTATATCAATCGATGGACTGATCTATCGAACAACTATTTTAGCTGTGAATTTTTAGTGCAGCATCTAGATAGCTTAATAAATATCATAGAGCCAGAAATGCCCTTACAAATTGCTAAATGGGGTGGAAATATTACGACCTGGGAAAATAACGTTCAGGATATGCGCGACTTTATTGAAGAACGTTGCGAGATGATAAATGGTGGTATTTTAGACTGCTATGAAGATGAATACGGAATTGAGGGACCTTATGAGGTTACGATTATTATAGAGCCTCCCTTATCAGGTGAAGTTGAAATGAATGGCTTTGACCTTGATGTGTACCCCTTTTTAGGAGATTATTTTGGAGGCGTTAATCAAGAACTTGAGGCCAACGCTTTAAATGGTTATTTATTTGATTATTGGGAGTTTTCTAACTCAACTGTTGTTGCAGACCCCACTAACCCAGAAATCTTATACAATCTAACTTCAAACGAAACAATTACAGTTCATTTTATCCCATTGGTGTATGGATGTATGGATCCTGATGCTATAAATTACAATATTGATGCTTCGATTGATGATGGGTCTTGTGAATATGCAATTTTAACATTTGATCTAAACACCAATGAAGGTGGTACAATATTAATTGATGGAATAGTTTACACAGAATTTCCAACAGAAATAATCGTTAGCGGACCAATAAATATTGAAGCTATATCTGAGGAAGGTTATGTTTTTGACTATTGGGTACTTTCAGACGGAACTATATTTGACCTAAATAATCCTTTAACTACCATTTTTATAGAAGGTGACGCTACTTTAACTGCTTATTTTATTCCAGAAGAATTTGAAGTTACCTTTGATGCTTCACATCCCGATGGGGTTATTATTAGTGTTGATGGAAATGAACTCAACCCACTACCTCAAACCTTAACTTTTATCTACAATCAAACTTACAATGTTACGATTGAAATGGATGACAATTACTTACTAAATCATTGGAGTTTAATCAATGGAGTAATTAGTAACCCTGTTTCAGAAGATTTTAACCTAACGCTTCAACAATCTGATTCAATTGTTGCTTATATGGATGAATTATTTAAAATTAGCTTTATCGTAGAACCTACTGATGCTGGTTTAATTATAGGGAATGGTTATGAATTGGAGCTCTATCCTTACAGCCAAAAATACATAGAGAATACTGAGCTTTATTTGCAAGCAATGCCGAGTACAGATATGAAATTTGATTATTGGACGCGTGAAAATGCCATCCTTGAACAAAACCTAGAATACAATTATACGGTTGAACACGATGATACTTTGCGGGCAATTTTTAGCGAAAAAGATCTTACCCTCTTCATTCCAAATAGCTTTACTCCAAACGGCGATTTAAACAATGATATTTTTAAGCCTATTTGTCCTCCCGAAAAAGTTAAAAGTTATCAAATGTTAATCTTTAATGAATGGGGTGAGCTGGTTTTTGAAACAGAAGATATTGCTAATGGTTGGGATGGACAAAATGTAGACCTTGGAGTTAATAATCTTTTTATCTATAAGATAGTTGTTTATTCAAAACTTACTGAAGCCAGATATGAGTATATGGGGACCGTTTTAGTTTTATAAAGATTTAATTCAATTATATTTACGCATCTAAATTTACTATGATGTCTAAAATAAAACCACTGTCCCTAGGAATAGCTTTTTTACCAATACTCTTTTTGACAGTTCTCTTATCACTTAACGTATACTACTATGGTGATGATTCTTTATCCGGAGCAAATCAAATAGCTTTGGTGCTATCTGCTGCATTTTGTTCGCTATTAGCCGTAAGAAGAGGCACGCAATGGGATGCAATCCTAGAAGGTATTAAAAATAGTGTATCAGACACCTTACCTGCCCTTTTAATATTATTATTAATTGGATCGCTTGCAGGTACGTGGTTAATAAGTGGAATAGTCCCAGCAATGATATACTACGGCTTGCAAATAATTAACCCTACTTTCTTTCTTTTAGCTGCTTGTATAGTAAGTGCTATTATATCAGTTGCAACTGGTAGTTCGTGGTCTACAATTGCTACTATTGGGGTTGCCTTATTAGGTATTGGTCAAGCATTGGGGATATCTGAAGCTATGGTTGCTGGAGCAATTATTTCTGGAGCCTATTTTGGGGATAAGATGTCTCCATTATCTGACACTACAAATTTAGCACCTGCAATGGCGGGGACTGATTTAGTGACTCATATTCGTTATATGACTTACACAACACTTCCATCGATTGTAATTACACTTATTATATTTATGGTTCTAGGTTTCAACTTAAATGTTTCCAATTCTCCGAATGATATAAATGTAATCTTAACTGCTCTACATTCTAAATTTCACATTTCACCTGTTTTATTTTTAGTACCAATTTCTGTTATTTTTCTAATAGTACGAAAAGTCCCAGCCATACCTGCTCTTTTTGCTGGTACACTTCTAGGAGGACTCGCAGCGATTATCTTTCAACCAGAAATAATAATTGAATTAGGGAATTCGGCTTCTTATTTTAAAGCATCATTTACAACTCTTATTAATGCTATGTCAGGTGATACTAGTATTGTAACTGATAATGAACTGATTAATGGATTATTGAGTACTGGAGGGATGTATGGAATGTTAAATACTGTATGGTTGATTATTTGTGCAATGTGTTTTGGTGGTGCTATGGAAGCATCAGGATTCTTAAAATGTATTTCCGATTCATTAATGAAGTTAGCGACGAATACAGCTTCTTTAATAGCAACTACTACTGGGACTTGTATTTTCTTTAATATGACTGCTTCTGATCAGTACTTAGCAATTGTAGTTCCGGGTAAAATGTTTAAAGATGCCTATAAAGACCAAGGTCTAGCTCCTGAAAACTTAAGTAGAACTTTAGAAGATTCTGGTACGGTAACATCAGTGTTAATCCCCTGGAATACTTGTGGTGCTACCCAGGCGGGTATACTCGGAGTTTCAACACTCACCTATCTTCCTTACTGCTTTTTCAATATCATCAGCCCATTTATGACGATGCTTTATGCGATTATCGGATATAAAATCAGAAAAATTAAAGCTTAATTTTTACGATTTTTCTTTAGCAATTCTTCTGGCTTAACTAAATTCGCCAAAAATTATATTTATGTATAACAAGGAAATCAAAGCTCTACTTTCACTAGCCATACTGTCTGCTGGTATATATCTATTCACAGCAGGTGAAATTGGTTATGGAATATTAGTTATTTTACTAATGGGATTGGTCATCCTTAGTGTATTTAGAGACGAGCGTATTCTAAAAGCTTTTTACCACTTGCGTAAGAATGATATGCAAAAAGCTGAAACCACATTAAGTAAAATAAAGCATCCTGAAAAGCTGATTAAATCTCAAGAAGCCTACTTCTATTATTTAAACGGTTTGGTACTTTCTCAAACGCAAATGAATAAAGCTGAGAAGTTTTTCAAAAGAGCGCTTACTCTTGGTTTAAGAAATGATACTGATAAGGCTGTAGCCAAATTAAATATGGCGGGTTTAGCTATGTCTAGAAGAAGAAAGCGTGAAGCCACTACTCTACTTGCTGAGGTTAAGAAACTCGACAAACACAATATGCTAGAAGATCAGGTGAAAATGATGAAACAGCAGTTGAAAAGAATCTAAATAAAGCAGCCTTCGGGCTGCTGTTTTTTTGAATTAATATTCTATTTTTGAATACTAATGAAAGCACCTAAATTACCATCGTTTTTTAAAACGCCAAGCCATAAGCAGTTTGAGATACCCACTCGTTATTACAGCGAGCGTAAAGAGCGAATTCAGAAAGCTATCGACAAGGCCGGAAAGAAACAAAGTGGTGAAATTGAAAAAGGACATTTTAGTAGCTCTTGGAAAAAGAAATCTACTATGGGCTCTAGCTCCTCTTCTTTGCGTGTTGCTGTCATTATAGTTATTCTTTGTCTGATAGCTTATTGGATATTAAAATTCTAAGTATTGATTACTCTACTACCCGATCACGTTGCCAATCAAATTGCTGCAGGTGAGGTTGTTCAAAGACCTGCTTCTGCGGTTAAGGAATTAATGGAAAATGCCATTGATGCTGGGGCTAGTGATATAAAACTTATTATTAAGGATTCTGGGAAAACACTGATTCAAGTTATTGATAATGGTTCTGGAATGAATGAGGTAGACGCGAGAATGTGTTTTGAGCGTCACGCTACTTCAAAAATATCTAAAGCAGATGATTTATTTGCGCTTACCACAAAAGGCTTTAGAGGTGAGGCTTTAGCATCTATAGCTGCAATTGCACAAGTAGAGTTGAAAACCAAAAGAGAAGATGCTGAATTAGGTATTCAACTCACCATTGAAGGTTCAGAATTTAAAGCACAAGAAGTTTGTACTTGCGCAAATGGAACTTCATTCTCAATAAAAAACTTATTCTTTAATGTTCCTGCTCGTCGTAACTTTTTAAAATCTGACAGAGCTGAGTATAAGTACATTTTAGATGAATTTATACGGATTGCTTTAGCACATCCAAGCATAGCTTTTTCATTAATCAATAATGAAAAGGAACAATACCGTATGCCAAAAGAAACACTACGTCAGCGATTGGTAAGTTTGTATGGCAAAAAATACAATCCAAGGTTAGTTCCTGTAGAGGAAAATACGGACATCGTAAACATTTCAGGATTTGTTTGTAAGCCCGAGTTTGCAAAGAAATCTCGCGGCGAACAGTTCTTTTTCGTAAACGATCGATTCATCAAATCATCGTATATGAACCACGCTGTATTGAATGCCATGGAAGGTTTATTACAAGGAGATCATCACCCTTCGTTTTTTCTTTTCTTAGAAATCGATCCAGCCAAGATTGATGTGAACATTCATCCTACGAAAACAGAAATTAAGTTTGAAGACGAGCGTAGTGTTTATGCAATTTTACGTTCGGCTTTAAAACGCTCTCTAGGACAATACAATATTGCACCAAGTCTCGATTTTAGTTTAAATCCGGATTATCAAGTTCCAATTACTTCTAAAAGCAGAACAATCAAAACGCCTACTATTGAAGTTGATCCAAGTTTCAATCCTTTTGAACAAGAGAAAGAAATAGGGAATTCGACTTTGTCTGGTGGCTTTATTCCTCCTTCTACTCCATCAAAAACATTTAGAAGTACGAATCCGTCTGAAAAAGGAGGGCATTGGGAGGCCCTTTTTGAAGAGATTCAAGATGACTTAAATACGGCTATTCCAGAATATCAAAAGGAAATTACGAGCTTAGAAAATGAGATTGATATTGAAGGTGCTCGATTTGCATTTCAATTGCAACAGCGATTTATTCTTACACAGCTAAAATCTGGACTCTTAATTATTGATCAACAGAGGGCACATACACGTGTGTTGTACGAGCAATATTTCAAGTCCTTAGCGAATAGCAGTCCATTAAGTCAGCAATTGTTATTTCCGCAGGAAATTCACCTATCTCCTGGAGATATGGAATTGTTTAAGGAAATACTAGAAGACGTTGAGTCCTTAGGATTTGATATTAGTATACCAGCAGAGCAATGTTTAATGATTAACGGCGTTCCTTTTGAGACTAAAGCTGGAGAGGTGGATAAAATCATCGATTCTTTACTCGACTCTTATAAAAATGAATGCGATGCCTGGAAGTCAGATACGCATAAGCATATGGCTAAGAGTTTAGCCTTAAGCAATTCTATTAAAACAGGGAAAACCTTGAATACTGAAGAGATGAATCAGTTAGTAGACGAATTGTTTGCTTGTGAAACGCCTTTTGTTTCCATTCATAATAAACCTACAGCAATCATCATAGAGATGAACGAACTTTTAAAACGATTCCAATAATGTTAGGAAGAAGTGGTTTTTCGAATATGCCCATGGTGGTTAAGAATTTAATCATCATTAATGCTCTTTTTTTTCTGGCGAGATATACCTTAGTACAGCTTTTTCATTTCGATTTAAATGATACGCTAGGCTTATACTACTACAATTCTCCTGAGTTTAGTCCTTGGCAGATTATATCGTATATGTTTATGCACGGCGGTATAGCTCACATATTCTTTAATATGTTTGCACTTTGGATGTTCGGTACTCAGATTGAAAATAGATGGGGTCCTAAACGCTTTTTAAACTATTATTTGATTACAGGTTTTGGAGCTGCTTTTCTACACTATTTGATTATTCACTTTCAAGTAATCGGTTTAGAAACACATTTTACTGGAGAGCAAATTTCTGGACTCATTCACAACGGCACATTCGATTCTACAAGTCCACTTTTTAATAAGGCTCGGTCTATATATGGTCTTTATCATACACCTGTAGTAGGAGCATCTGGCTCTGTATTTGGACTTCTACTTGCCTACGGAATGTCTTTTCCTAATCAAGTAATTTACCTTAATTTCTTATTTCCAATTAAGGCGAAGTACTTTGTAATTATCTATGGACTCATAGAGATTGTTGGAGGCGTACAAAACTCAGCTGGAGATAATGTTGCTCATTTTGCGCACTTAGGAGGAATGTTATTTGGCTTTATTTTGATTAAATACTGGAAGAAAAACGATCTGAATTTCTATTAATGCTGAACGATTTAAAACATAAGTTTACGAGTGCAAACGCATTATTCAAATTGATTTACATCAATTTGGGAGTATATGTATTGGTACATCTTATTAAAACGTCATCATTTTTATTTCAAAACAATAGCATCAGTTTCATTAATTGGCTCGGAGTTCCTTCGCAGTTTACAGATTTCATTTTTAAACCGTGGACTGCGATTACGTATATGTTTACGCACGAAGGTTTGGTTCACATCCTATTTAACTTGATGTGGTTGTATTTTGCAGGACAAATATTCCTACAATACTTCAATGCAAAGAAGCTCTATAGTATCTATTTACTTGGAGGCTTAACAGGAGCATTAACTTTCTTAATCGCCTATAATTTACTTCCCGCTTTTGATGATCATTCTAGCCATTTAATTGGCGCTTCGGCTTCTGTTTTGGCAATCTTATTTGCTGTAGCAACGTATGTTCCGAATTACAAAGTAAACCTAATGTTCTTAGGAGCTATCCCTATTAAATACTTAGCGATTGTATCTGTGTTTATAGATGTGATAAGTATACCAAAAGGGAACGCTGGAGGACATATAGCACATATTGGAGGAGCCTTAGTTGGAGTTCTTTTTATTACGCAGTGGAAGAAAGGAAAAGA
>ENA-OSET01002715-OSET01002715.1-sediment-metagenome-genome-assembly--contig:-NODE-2715-length-16839-cov-28.288271_pt1 | contig 16839 bp, 18 predicted proteins | sample MGYA00237882_ERZ534229 | MGnify/ENA primary metagenome ERZ534229 (study PRJEB26408, sample SAMN06266212) | sediment metagenome | isolation source: Hudson Canyon methane seep mesocosm | place... | reverse complement strand
GAGGATTCGAACCTCCGAAGGCTGAGCCGTCAGATTTACAGTCTGATCCCTTTGGCCGCTCGGGAACCCCTCCTGAACTTAGTATTATGCTTACTTAAATCGACTTAGTCAATCATTATTTTAGCAAGCCTTCCTATAAAATTTTTCTTAATTTGTCTTTTTATTAATATTACCCATCGCCAAAGACATTTCACCCAAAACTACCGATGCAATTTGCTCGCCCAGCAGATCAAAAACCTCAGCCACACTACCAGCATCCTGCTTTGGAACAGCAGAAAGCACATAGTCAGCCACTTTTTTCCCAGAATCAGGCCTACCAATCCCTAGTCTCAATCGGTAAAACCCATTCTCGGATAAAACTGATATTATATCCCTCAAGCCATTATGCCCCGCATGACCACCTGCCTTTTTCAAGCGACAAGCCCCAACAGGCAAATCCAGCTCATCATGAACCACCAAAATTTCTTCAGCATCTATTTTATAATAACGAGCCAAAGCTCCAACCGACAACCCACTACGATTCATAAATGTTTGTGGCTTAAGCAGAAGAACTTTTTGACCAGAAATTATACAACTTGCGACCAATCCATGGAATCTAGCTTCATTCGCCCAGGAACCAGAGCAATTACTTTGCAGTCTATCTAAAAACAAAAACCCGACATTATGTCGGGTTTTTTCGTACTGCGAACCAGGATTGCCCAGCCCAACTATTAGCTTTATCACATCAAGCCTTTATCTATTCAGAAGCTTCTTCTTCGCCGCCTTCTTCTGCAACTACATCATCATCTTCTTTAATAGCCTTCACTTTCATTACTTGTGCAACAGTATGATTATGATCACCACCTTGAGCAAGAACAGGAACAGTAACGCCTTCTGGTAAAATTAAATCAGTCAAATGAACCGAACCACCAATATCAAGAGCAGCTAGATCAATCTCTATAAACTCAGGCAAAGCAGACGGCAAACAACTAACCTCTACATCAACCATAGCATGGGTAACAACCCCACCCGCTTTAACACCAACACAGGTCTCAGCATTAACAAAATGAATCGGCACGTGCACCTTAAGCGCATGAGTCTCATCAATACGCATAAAGTCCATATGCAATACCGATGATTTAGCAGGGTCACGCTGAATACCTTTCAGAATCGCCTTTTCTGTCTTTCCATCAATATTTAAATCTAGCACATGAGAATACACAGCCTCATGCTCTAAGTGCTTAGCCACATCATTTTGTTCTAAAACAATTGACTGAGGCTCAGCTCCGCCACCATACACTACTGCAGGTACATTTCCTTTGCGGCGCACCGCTCTTGCGCCAGCTGTTCCAGTCGAGTCACGACTTTCAGCCATAAATTCAAATACGTTAGACATCTTTTTTCTCCAAACCTTCTTTACTAGCTATACTCTAAATACTATCAATCAACATAAAGTGAACTTACAGACTCACTTTCAGCAATCCGCCTAATTGTCTCAGCAAGCATATCGTCAACGCTTAACTGTCTTATTTTATCCATTGCAAGAAGCTCATCAGTCAGCGGTATTGTATTTGTCACCACCAACTCATCTAAAACTGAGTTTCTTACATTTTCTGCTGCCGCACCTGATAAAACCGGATGCGTACAATATGCAACTACCTTTAATGCGCCATTATTTTTCAGCGCCTCCGCAGCATGACATAAGGTACCTGCCGTATCCACCAAGTCATCAATCATCACACAGGTTCGTCCCGAGACATCACCTATAATATGCATAATTTCCGAAACGTTTGCCTTAGGCCGTCTCTTATCAATAATGGCCAAATCTGCATCACCCAATCGCTTAGCCAATGCTCTCGCACGAACCACACCACCTACATCTGGCGAAACAACTATCAAATCCTCATACTTCTGCCGCCACACATCACCTAACAACAATGGAGACGCATAAACATTATCCACAGGAATATCAAAAAAACCCTGTATTTGATCTGCATGCAAATCAACGGTCAACACCCTGTCAGCACCTGCTGTTGCAATCATGTTTGCAACAAGTTTTGCTGTAATTGGCACCCTTGCCGAACGGGACCGACGATCCTGTCGCGCATAACCATAGTATGGAATAACTGCTGTAATCCGTGAAGCTGAAGCTCTTTTCAAAGCATCAATCATCACCAGCAATTCCATTAAATGCTCATCAGCAGGAGAACAAGTAGGCTGGATAACAAAAACATCCCTGCCCCGCACGTTCTCTTCAATTTCTACTACTATTTCTCCATCACTAAATCGATCAACTGTTGCCATGCCTAGACGCATGTTCAACTTCCTCACTATACCTTCTGACAAAGCCCTATTAGCATTACCGGAAAATATCATCATAGAAGCATCTTGCATTAAAGCACTCCGCTTGATTTTATTAATGGAGACAAAAAAATGGCTGGGCTACCAGGATTCGAACCTGGGAATGCGGAGATCAAAACCCCGTGCCTTACCGCTTGGCGATAGCCCATTAATTTGATTTACTATAACTTATTTTTTAAAGGCGACTTATTTAGGCCTTGGACCAAATAAACCTGCCAACTTTCTTTAAGCTTATTATACGCTGCTTCAGCTAATTCCTTCGAATCAAACTGCGCAAAAACACAAGCCCCAGTACCCGTTAATCTGGCTTCAGCATACTGACCCAAATCAACCAAGGCATTTTCTACCGGCTGGTATAATTTACGAACAACTTCCAGACAATCATTCTGGTGCTGCCCTGCAACAAAGTCAGGTATTGTGATCGATTTGCTATCCCTTGTCAAATCTTTAACTGAAAAAATTTCTCTTGTGTCTACATGACAATCTGGTTTTATCACAACAACCCACTGTTCCAGTGTATTTATTCTCTCCAATTTTTCACCTACGCCTTCTGCCCATGCCGCATGACCATAAACAAAGACGGGGACATCAGCACCTAACTGCAAGCCCAGTGCCATTAGCTTTTGTTCTGATAAATTCAAATCCCATAATTTATTTAACACCACTAACGTTGTCGCCGCATCCGAACTTCCGCCACCCAATCCGCCACCCATGGGTAGGTTTTTTTCAACATCTATCCGCACACCTTGCTGACAACCTGTTTCTTTTCTTAATAGTTGTGCAGCTCGCACGGTCAGATCTGTCTCTTCAGGCACGCCAGGAATTGGATTCTGTAAACTAACCGAACCATCAGTCACTTCATGAAAGGTTAACCAGTCGCATAAATCAGTTAATTGAAAGACAGTCTGCAACAAATGATAACCATCATCTCTTTGCCCTGTAATCCTTAACATTAAGTTTAATTTTGCAGGTGCAGGCCATTTTTCACCCCACCCTGTTTGCTTTTGATCCATATACCGCGCTAAAAATTATTTAAAATTTTACTTATCGTTCCTTTGGAACATAAGCTCTATATAAAATTATACGTCATACCGCAATCAGCATAAAGCCGCACTAAATTTTGATCATTTCAGATCCCATTCACCTATTACCAGCTTCAACTTAGTTTTATCTTGCTCAATACGCAACTTGCGAGGAAGCAATTCTTTACCTTCCTGCTGCATTGCATGGTATGTCACCTGCCAACCTGATTGAACAAACCCACCAGCTTGCTCGGTATATTTCATTCTCGGATGAACCAACCCTAACAACCAATACCTTAATGCTGAAACAGGAACAGAAACACCTAACTGCCTCGAAATTAACATATCGACATCTCCAAAATATTGCAAGTGCTCATCACCATTGTCAATTTCCACAGACGACCCTGTCACCCATATAATAGTTCGCCCTTGTCCAAATGGACCAGAAAGCTCTATTTCGTCATTCTCGCCCTCATGCACCCAAGAGATAGCAGCTGAAAATGAACTATCACTATCAAGCAAAGCGATCCTACCGACAAACGACCAGCCAGATTTCTCATACAGCTCATTTCGCCCATCCAACTGAAATGCCAGCTCTTGCTTTTCAGAAACACTCGCACAAGAAAAAAGAACCATCGACAGCATCACAATAACAAAGCACCTAAGCATTGCCAGCTACTTTACTGCAAAAAATTTTGCTGGAATTTTAAAAGATATTCATCTTCTGGTGATTTTTTTATTGCCTTGTCAAACACATTCCTTGCTTCAGCCTTATCACCCAACACCCACAACACCTCTGCGAGATGAGCAGCAATCTCACTTTCATCTTGTATCTCGTAAGCCTTACGTAATGTTTGCAACGCCTCTTCTTTCTTGCCTTGCTTGAACTGCAACCAACCCATACTATCGATTATCACAGCCTCATTGGGCTTTAACTTAATCGCCTGATTCAAATATTGCTCCGCCTCTGCATATCGCTCCGTTCTATCCACAAGGGTGTAACCCAGTGCATTTAATGCTGCCGCATCATCTGGATGCTTTTCTAATATCTTTTTTAAATCAGCTTCCAAAGCGCTCAACTTATCAACTTTTTCAGCAACCAAGGCTCGCGTATAAAGCAGATCCCTATCATCACCAAATTCTAGCAACGCATCAGTTAACACATCATATGCCTGCTGATGCTTCTGCTGTTCACTATATAGCTCTGCTGTTAGCAGTACAATATTCACTTTCTGCTTGGGAAATTGAATAGAAAAGTCTTGTAGTCTTTTCTCTGCTTCAGCAAAGTTTTTTTGATTCAATAAAACTGAAACCGTAGCCATTGAAGCGTCATAAACATAAGGCCCTTGCGTCACTTTTTCAAACCAGGTCAAAGCATCCTCATAAGCTTCCTGCTTAAACATAATCCGTCCTATATAAAAGCTAGCTTGTGCATCCCACTTAGGCTTATTAACCAGTGCCTTTAAATACGTCAAAGCCTGCTCATCATTATTCTCCTGCAAATAAATCAAAGCAATTGCAAACCGGCTCTCCCCATCATCCGGATTATCATCTAAAAACTCTTGATACAACTGAATCGCGTCATCAAACGCGCCAGCTTTTATCAAAACTTGCCCCAGCATTTTTCTAACCCGGTTATTTTCCGGCTCCTTTTCTAAAACGCGAGTCAAGTTATCCCTTGCCAAATCCAGGTCTTTTGTCTGAACTGCTATTTGGGCCTGCAAAATAAGCGCCTTATTCCAATCGGGTTGCAACTCCAATGCCTTGGCAATTTTTTCTTTAGCCTCGGACTCTTTACGCAAGTCCGCAGCCAATAACGCTTGTACAAAGTTAACGGTTGCACTATCTGGATGCTTATCTGCAAGATCACCCACCACATCCAATATAAACTCTGCGTCCACATCCTTACCAAGAACCTTCATTAACTCCATCAATGCCGGTCCAAATCCTGCAGGATCATTCTCCAAAATAATGTTTAAATGTTCAACGGCTTGTGACTTATCTCTATTTCTGATTGCAGACAAAACCGCAATTCGCCTTGCTGAAAGATTCTTTCCATCCTGTTTTAGCCACAAAGAGACCGCCTCACCTGTTTTAGATGAATCTTTTAAAAACAAACCTATTTTTGCCGCTCTCTCAGCAATTCTGACATCATCAACACGTTTCGCGGCCTGTAAATAACCATCCAAAGCAACACCGTACAAATTTCTTTGTCCTGCAATTTCAGCTGTCATTAGCAAATACAACACCTCAGGAGAAATTTCAGTCACCTGCTCTTCTTTAGCCTGCTCTACAGCCACATCATCAGCACTACTTCCTTCAACAAGCTGCTCAGAAACGCCCTTATCTTTCTCGACAACACTGGTACAAGCCACCTGAAACAAAATCACCATTACAGCCATTAACTTTATCATCAGCCCAATTAATCCCTTTTTACATTTAAATATTAAACATAGGGTAGCAGAAAATCATTTATTATCGCCACAAATACACCACAAAATTGCTGGTGATTATTTTTCTATTTGGATAAAAGCGTTATATTACTTAGAATAGAGCGTTTTAATATTGTTTTAATTTAAATGACACTTCTCGCCGTAGGCATAAATTACAATACTGCGCCCGTTTCTATCAGGGAGCGCCTGGCATTTCCTGCTGAAACGCTAGAGTCATCACTTAAAACATTATGGGGCAGCCATAAAGTAGGTGGTGCTGCTATTTTATCGACCTGCAATCGTACTGAGTTCTATTACCAATCCGATGATAATGAGGCCAACACCTTAGTTGAATGGATTGCTGATACTAAAAAAATTTCGCCTCAGGACTTTACCCCTTATCTATACAGCCATACTGATAGCCAATCTATTCGACATATGTTTCGCGTTGCTTGCGGACTAGACTCAATGATTCTTGGTGAGCCACAAATTCTTGGTCAAATGAAAACAGCTTATCAAGCCGCTTATGATGCAGGAACACTGGGTAAGCATTTAGGTAAGTTATTTCACCATACTTTTTCAGCCGCCAAGAAAGTACGCACCGATACAGCCATTGGCTCCAGCCCTGTCTCCGTCGCCTTTGCCGCCGTTCAGCTAGCTCAGCAAATATTTGACTCGCTCTCAGAGCAGACGGCTTTGCTAATTGGAGCAGGTGAAACCATTGAACTTACTGCAAGACACTTGCACCAAAATGGTATTGGACGAATCATCATTGCCAATAGAACTTTTGATAAAGCACATGCCTTAGCCGCTCAATTTAATGGCTATGCCATCTCCCTATCCGAATTACCCACCCATCTGGCTGAAGCCGATATTGTGGTATCGTCTACTGCGAGCCAGCTACCCATACTAGGTAAGGGACGCGTTGAAAGCGCTATTAAAAAACGCAAACACAAACCCATGTTTATGGTTGATCTAGCCGTTCCTAGAGATATAGAAGCTGAAGTGGAACAACTCCAGGACGTCTACCTCTATACCGTTGATGACTTACAAAACACCATCGATCAAAACATGGATTCTCGACGCAAGGCCGCGGAACAAGCTGAAGAAATCATAGACACGCAAGTAGAACACTTTCTTTCATGGATGCGTTCTCAAGGTGCTCAGTCCGTTATAAAAGACTTTCGCTTACAGGCCGAACTCACTAGAAATCAAGCACTAAGTAAAGCACTATTGCAACTCAATAAAGGGCAAGCAGCCGAAGATGTTTTAAATCATCTCGCTCATACCTTAACTAACAAACTTATCCACACTCCAAGCGCCCAATTAAGGGAAGCCGGAGAAAATGACAGACACGATCTGGTCGCCGCCGCAAGAGAAATATTCAAACTATAATGAAAGCATCCATAAACACTAAACTAGAAAACCTCAGCGACCGCTTCGAAGAAATAGCTGCCCTCCTGTCCCAGCCTGAAGTACAAAGTGATCAAAATAAATTTCGCGCCTTAAGCCAGGAATATTCACAAATAGATCCACTGGTTAGCTGCTACAAAAGCTATCAGGACAATGAAGTCGATCTTGATGCCGCCATTGAAATGAGCAAAGACTCCGACCCTGAACTAAGAGAAATGGCAAAAGAGGAACAGCAGGAAGCGGAAAAGCTAAAAGAATCATTGCAACATCAATTACAAGTCCTGCTATTACCTAAAGACCCCAATGACAACCGTAATATATTCCTTGAAGTGAGAGCAGGAACCGGCGGTGATGAAGCAGCTATATTCTCAGGTGACTTAGCAAAAATGTACCAGCGATTTGCTGAAAAACAACGCTGGAGCACTGAGATTATTACTGAAAACAGAGGCGATCACGGCGGGTTCAAAGAAATCATCCTGCGCATTTCCGGCACTGATGTCTATTCAAAATTAAAATTTGAATCGGGTGCTCATCGAGTGCAGCGTGTACCTGAAACTGAATCACAAGGTCGCGTACATACCTCTGCATGTACCGTTGCCATCATGCCTGAAGTTGATAGTGTTGATGAATACGAGATCAAATCATCTGACTTGCGCGTGGATACCTTTAGAGCCTCCGGCTCTGGTGGTCAGCACGTTAACAAAACTGATTCAGCTATTCGGCTAACTCATCTTCCTACCGGTGTTGTGGTGGAATGTCAGGATGAACGCTCTCAACACAAGAACAGAGCTCGTGCGATGTCACTATTGCAATCACGCTTATTAACAGCCGAGCAGGACAAACAACATGCGGAACAATCAGAAAACCGTAAATTACAAGTTGGTTCCGGTGACAGGTCCGAACGTATCCGTACTTATAATTACCCACAAGGGCGACTAACTGATCATCGAATCAATTTAACCTTGTATAAGCTAGAAGAAATTATGCAAGGCGCTTTGGATCATGTGATTAATCCTTTAATCAATGAACATCAGGCTGAATTGCTCACACAACTGGGTAATGAATGATGCCTTGGCAGCCCAGCATATGCCTGATATCCAAACAGCGTTAAACAACGCAACTCAATTACTAAGCAAGACTTCTGACTCTGCTGCTCTAGATGCTGAAGTTTTGCTATGTCATGTACTAGACAAACCTCGTTCTCACCTTAGAGCATGGCCAGAAAAAACACTTCAGAATCAGCAAAGTCAGCAATTTGAGACTTTAATTAATTTACGTCAACAAGGCGAACCTATTGCCTACATTACTGGCCATAAAGAATTTTGGTCTAGAGAATTTGAGGTCTCCCCTGCTGTATTAATCCCTAGACCCGACACCGAATTACTGATTGAACTGAGTTTAAACCTCCTGACTAATAAATTCGACGCTCAAATCATTGACCTGGGCACTGGTTCTGGTGCCATTGCTATCACCTTGGCAGCAGAACGGACGGATATTAAGGTTATTGCCAGCGACCTCAGCACTAAAGCACTTGAAATCGCCAAAAACAATGCCAACAAACACACGGTTAATAATATCCAGTTTATTCAATCCAACTGGTTTAACAATATACCTTTAATCCAATTTGATTTAATTATTAGCAACCCACCCTATATTGATAGTTCCGACCCTCACTTATCAGAAGGTGATGTTCGCTTTGAACCAGACAGTGCTTTAATTGCTGACGATCACGGACTTCAAGACATCAATAGCTTATGCAATCAAGCGCGGCAGTATTTAAAAGCAGATGCTACACTATTGATAGAGCACGGTTTTGACCAAAAAGAAGCGGTACAGGCCATTTTTAAATCATTCGACTACACGCAAGTAACCACTTATTCAGACCTTTCTGGCAACCCCAGAGTCACAAGCGGCCAACGGAACAAACAATGAACAAAAAAGAAATTCAATTATCTCGCAAAATCACCACGCAAATACTCCACTTGGCTCAAATCTCTGCCGATAAAGAAATTTGTGGCTTAATAGGCTCATCCAACGGTGTAGCTTGTAGCTGTTACCCAATAGAAAACACAGCAACACATGCCGAAACTCGATTCCAACTGGATGAAAAGCAACAAATCAACGCATTCGCCACAATGCGTAATGAAAATGAAGAATTGTTTGCCATTTATCATTCTCACCCCAATAGTCCAGCAGTACCGTCACTAACTGATATAAAGTTAGCCACCTATTCTGATGCCATTTATTTGATTATTTCTCTCAATACCAAAGGCGTTTTGGAAATCCGTGGCTTTCGTATTATCGATGAGACTGTTGAAGAAATGACACTTAGCTTGATTAGCTAATCACTGCAAACCATGCAAGGCTTATTCAGAGCTTTTAGAATAGTCGTTTTACTCAGCGTTTTTGCTGGCCTGGCATCTTATGCAAAAACACAAAAGCTTAAATCCAGGTCGTGGTACGAATCATTACAAGTTGTCATTTATCCCATGAACGGAGAAGACAGCCCTCTTGTGAATACCTATATCAATCAACTTCAAAGCTCGGATTTTTCAGAAATAGACACCTTCTTCCAGCAAGAAGCAGAACACTATAATTTATCAATCAAGCACCCTACACAAACACAATTAGGTGCAATTATGCACCAACACCCACCCACATCTCCACACCCCAACGCCCAATTTATCGAACTTGCTTGGTGGGCTATAAAGTTCCGCTATTGGGCATTTAGATACACGCCTGACGACGAATCCAACAGACACCGTGTGAGAGTTTTTGTGCATTACCATGAGGCCGATAAAGACAAACACCTGCAACACTCTTTGGGACTAGACAAAGGCTTGCTTGCTATTGTTCATGCCTTTGCCGCTAAAGATCAAGAACAACAAAACAATATCATTATTGCTCACGAATTCTTACATACCGTTGGAGCAAGTGATAAATATAACCCTAACAATCAGCCTGTTTTTCCTGATGGCTATGCAGCCCCGTCCCAAATGCCTTTATTTCCTCAATTTCAAGCTGAAATTATGGCTGCAAAAATCCCCTTATCCGCATCACATTCGATAATGGCTGAAAGCTTGTCTCAATGCATCATTGCTGAGAAAACAGCGACCGAAATCAACTGGCTTCAGAATAAATCTCACCAATAAGTTTCAAGCTCTTGTATTCCAATAATTTTGCTATAAACTAATAGCGAAATAAGCGACTAGCAATTAACTCACGAGAACTAATGTGTCATTGTTTAAAAAATTACTAGGAAAAGAGACCATCAGTAAAGGCGTTGTAGCATTGAGCTTTAGCCCAGACGGTATCGCAATGGCAATTTCACAAGTCACCAATGACACCCCGTTTTTAACACATTGTGAATTTATTCATACCAATAACAAACAATCGGTTCTTAAAGAATTAACTGAGAAATACCATCTTGAACAATATGACTGCACCTTAGTACTTAGTCCAGATGATTACCGACTAATTAGCATCGAAGCACCCAACGTTACTGATGATGAGTTAACCGAAGCAATCCGTTGGAAAATCGCTGATTTAATTGAATTTCCTATTGAAGATGCTGTCATTGATTATTACGCGTTACCCAGCTCGGAACGCGCCAATAGCAATAAGATGCTTGAAATAATTGCAGCCCCACAATCATCCATACAGCCCTTAGTCGACCTGTGCAAGCAATGTAATTTACAGCTAAAAATCATAGATATTCAGGAAACAACACTCAAAAACCTAGCCTCTCTTCTACCAGAAAATGAACGAGGCATTGCTGTTTTGCATTTACAAAAAACGACAGGCAGAATAATTATTGAGCAACAAGACTCTCTCTATCTCAGCCGGAAACTCGCAACAGGGTTTGAACGACTAGGTGTTACAGAAAGCTCTTTAAGTGACGCTCAAATTACTATGGAGCAAGGCGGACTTGCTTTAGATATTCAGCGCTCATTTGATTATGTTGAAAGCTTTTACGGACTCCCCCCTATTTCCGGCATAGCTGTTATTCCTCTGGCTGAAAACACCCAAGAGCTATTGAATTTTCTCAATTATAACCATGGCATTACTGCTAGAATCATGGACTTATCTGCCATTATTGAGGGTGATATTCTACTTGATGATCCAACTCAGTCCCTCTGCGCTCCTGTTATTGGCGCAACATTAAGAAATACTACTGAAGCCTTATGATACAGCAGGTTAATTTATATCAAGACTGTTTTAAGCAGAATCAAAATACCCCCGCGTTCAACTTGCATCTGGTTAGCTTAGTCAGTCTTATTGTTATTCTTTTTTGTTACAGTATTTATCTATACATTGACATCAATAACACTAAAAACACTTTAACAAGCAACAAACAACTGTTAGCCGCAGCAGAAACACAAGTCCAGTTATTACAAGTTAAATACCCCAGACAACAAATCAACAAGCTACTTGAACAGGAAATCTCTCGCTCACAAAGTGTTCATTCCAGCTTATCCAGAGTGATACAGTTACTGTCAGATAAATCATCGGATCAAACACAAGGCTTTTCCAGATACTTTAGCGCGCTTGCACAACAAAATATTAGCGAAGTATGGTTTAAAAAAATAACCATTGATGGCAACAAAAACACGCTTACGCTTCAAGGTAGTTCTTATAATCCAGATAAAATACCGCTTATGTTACAAAAATTACATAATGAAGCAATTTTCCAGGGCAAAATATTTGCACAACTCATTATGACTCAAGCAAAAGATAATGACAGTCAAATAGACTTTACAGTCAGCACCCTAACTGATCTTTCAGAACAGGAAAATCATGATTAATACTTTGCTTGATCGATTTAATGGCTTATCGGATCGTGAAAAGATTATCGTTATATGTACCTTGCTCATTGCAATTTGGGGGGCATGGGACAAATTGGTTTACCTGCCCTTTTCGACTGAACAAAAAAAACTTGCAACTGAGCTTTCAAATATCGAAATGCAACTATCTGCACAGCAACAGGCAGCTCAACAGATAGAAGCTTTAGGAAAGATTGATCCGAATCAAGCTAAAAAAAACACCCTTAGCAATATTAAAATAGAACTCACTAAACTGAGGAAGCAGCTTGATATTGGTGAAAAACGCTTTGTGCCTGCCAATCTAATGGCACAAGTGCTACATGATTTACTTAAAAAAAATCACGGTTTACAACTTATCAACCTAGAAACATTACCCGTGTCTCCTTTTACAGAATCCAGTTCGCAAAAATCCTGGGTATACCGTCATGGTTTATCTATTACCCTAAGTGGTAATTATTTTAATACTCTTAATTATTTAAAATCACTGGAATCACTGCCCTGGCGCTTCAATTGGGATAGCATAGACTACAAAGTTAAAGAATACCCTGTTGCAGAAACCACACTTAAGGTTTACACCCTAAGTTTTGAGGAGAACTGGCTTGGACTTTAAAGCAACGCTTACCCTTTGTTTTACATTGCTCTCAAGTAGCTTATGTTATGCAGAATTACAGGACCCGACTAAACCTGTTTTCTATTCATCTCAAACTCACTCAGATTACCAACAGGCTGACTTTCTCAAGCTATCTACCATATGGGTTTCTAACAAAATCAAAAGGGTAACCATTAATGGCATTACAGCAAAGCAAGGCGATATTATTTTATCTGATGTTAAAATTATTAAAATTTACACAAACTCGGTTTTAATAGAACAGAATGGTACTCGCAGCACCCTCTCATTATTAACTCGTTCTTATAAAACACCAGCCAACCAAAAATAGCTCAGCAATGAAAAAATCACTTATCCTGTTTCTGTTACCTCTGTTGCTTTCATGCTCAACCATCCCAACAGCAGATACACAAACCATTGACGCCGCATTTCCTGCTAAAACCAACAATCCAATACCACAATCGCCTCCAGCAGCCGTTACCGAAGCATTAATTCCAGCGTTTAATCAAAATTTTAATTCGATATCAAGCAGCACACCTGCAGCTCGTTTTAATATTTCCCTACACGAAGTCAATGCTCGTGAATTTTTTATGGGACTGGTTATTGATACCGATGAAAATATGCTGGTTCATCCCGATGTCAGTGGTTTAATCTCTCTGGAATTGAAAAATGTCACTGTTGCACAAGTGATGGATGCGGTACAAAAGGTCTATGGTTACGATTACAAAAAGAGTGATATTGGCTATATAGTCTACCCAGCCACATTACAAACCAAGCTCTTTAAAATAAATTATCTGGATTTAATTAGGGAAGGCCAGTCCAATACTCGCGTTTCCTCCGGGCAAATTTCTGATTCATCTGATGACACTGACTATGACAATACTGATTCAGAAAACAATAGCAGTTCATCTGAAAACACCTCATCTGGCAGCTGGATCAACACTACATCAGACACTGATTTTTGGCATGAGATAAATACCGCATTACAATCAATTGTTTCTATAGACCCGCAGGCAACCGTTGTAATTAACCGTCAAACGGGGGTTATTGTTGTACGCGCCAAACCCATGCAACTCCGGGAAGTCGAACAATTTATCACTACCACTCAAAACCAACTGAGCAGACAAGTGATTATTGAAGCAAAAATTATAGAAATTATTCTGGATGATAGTCACCAGGCAGGCGTGAACTGGCAAAGTGTTATTCGACAAGCTGGCGATGCAGCTCTCATCCTAACAGGCATAGCCCCAGTAGGTACTGTCTTTAGTATTGGTGGTCGCTCGGGGGACTTTAGTGTTGCGCTGGAACTGTTAGAAACCCAAGGTAAAACCAATATTTTATCTAGCCCGAGAATCTCCACGACCAATAATCAAAAGGCGATTATCAAAGTCGGCAAGGATGAATACTTTATCACTGACGTATCATCTAATACGGTGACCAGTGGTTCCAGCACCATCACTAACCCTGATATAACCTGGACACCTTTCTTTTCAGGCATTGCATTAGATGTTACACCTCAAGTCAATGATGAAGATGAAATCACTTTGCATATCCACCCATCCATCACCCGGGTAGAAAATCAAACCAAAGAATTTACCATTAATGGTGAGGACGGATCTTTACCGATGGCGTTAAATACCGTAAGAGAATCTGATAGTATTGTTAAAGCCAAAAACGGTCAAATCATTGTAATAGGCGGTTTAATGCAAGAAGTGAGTAAAGAAAATAAAAGAGGGGTCGCTGGCTTAACTCAAATCCCTTATATCGGTAATTTATTTCGAGTAAATACCGGTGAGGTAACAAAATCCGAATTAGTCATCCTTCTTAAACCAACCCTTATCAATAATGAGGCTGACTGGGAGCAGACCATGGAGTCCAGCAAAGAACAACTCAAACAATTACAAAACCACCCTCTATGGAAATAAAGAATGGTTTGTAGAGCGGACTGAAGTCTGCTCTACAGCATTTCTCATTAATTAATGTATGTATTTAAAACATTTCGGCCTATCTGAATTTCCTTTTGGTTTAACTCCCGATACCCAGTTCTATTTTGATTTACCCAGCCATAGAGAAGCCTTAAACGTTTTATTAATTGCGCTACAAAATGGTGAAGGGTTTATTAAAATAACAGGCAATGTAGGCACAGGAAAAACCATGCTTTGCCGTAAACTGCTAAACGAATTACAACTACCATTTGTCACTGCTTATATTCCCAATCCACATCTTACAGCCCCAGGGTTACGCATGGCAATTGCTGATGAATTGGGCATCTCATATGCAAGAAATGCAGGACAAACACGTTTATTACAACAAATAAATGACTATTTGCTAAACAATGCCATCAACAAACAAAGAACCGTTTTAATTATTGATGAAGCACAGGCAATGCCGCTGGAAACATTAGAAGCACTCCGGCTACTCACCAATCTGGAAACCGAAAAACAAAAACTATTACAAATTGTTTTATTCGGTCAACCTGAGCTGGATACCTTATTACAAAAGAAATCCATCCGCCAGCTCAGACAGCGCATTAGCTTTAGTTATCAGCTAAAGCAGTTAACCACTACGGATATGAGTGCTTACATCAAGCACCGCTTAAATATCGCCGGAATGAAAAACTCAGCTATTTTTTCTAAACGTGCGATTAAAGCCTTACATTTCTACACTAACGGTACCGCTCGATTAATTAATATACTGGCTCATAAATCACTTTTATCTGCTTATGGCACGGGCTTAGATCAGATAAGTGCCAAACAAGTGAGACTCGCGGCTAAAGATACTGAGGAAACATCTGATCGACAGCCTCCATTTGAGTGTCAAATTGAATATATCATTGCGCTACTCATGACACTATGTGCGCTGTTAATAAAACATAACTACTCAGCGTAACCAGAAAATGTAGATACTTCCGTCAATGTTAAATTAACGGGGCTTGCTTTTAAGCCCTCCCTTGCTGGGGAGGGTTGGGAGAGGAGAAATCAAACAATTCTCTTTTGCAAAATGCTTTCTTCTTTATTTCTCAAAGGCAAAAAGAATAGGGAAAAAAGAATTTATTTTAACCTCTCCTCACCCAACCCTCCCCAGCAAGGGAGGGCTTTAGAGATGTATCTATTATTTTTACACTGAGTAGTTACAATAAAACAAATATAACGACTGCGTTACACCAATAATACCAAGGGTTTATCAATGAGTTTATTAAATCAAGTGCTCCAAGACCTTGAAAAACGCAATATTGAAACAGAATACACATCTGACACCTTTAAATTCAATAATATTAAAGCCGTTTCGGTTGCCACAAATAAACACGCCTTATTCCTATTGTCATTGCTTCTAATTGGTATGGTTCTGGCTGCATTTGCTTACCAATATGTTCAATCACCTAACTCAACTATTGCCCCGCGCCCCATTGAGCAAGCGATTAAAAAAGTTGTTCAGCCAACAACCCCCAAAGTTTCACCAAAAACCAGGCGACTAGAGCAAGCCCCCCCCTTAGAAATAACGATGAAACCAACGGCTCAAAAAAAATCACCTCAGCCTTTAATTGTTCAACAAGTTAAAGCAGAGAAAATCACGAGTAAAGCCAAGCCTTCAAAACCTGAAGAAAAAACCATCACAACACCGCCTGTTTTAAGCAGTCAGCAAAAAGCAGATCACCTCTATATCAATGTTAAAAACCAGCCCCATTCAATAGAAAAAGTTAACACACTACAGCAGATAATTAGCCTTAACATCCAGCATATTAAAGCACGCCTATTATTGAGCAACACGCTGCTACAGTTAGGGTTATCGCAACAAGCAAGCACCTTATTGGACCAAAGTTTAATTTTGTTTCCTCAAAACTTACAATTTATTAACCTGCGTAGCCAGTTATTTCTGCAAAACAAACAAGCCAAAGATGCATTAGTGCTATTACAACAAATTGATGCCAACTACATAAACAATGAAATATATCTCAGCTTATTAGCCGCCGCACATCAACAAAACAAGCAATATACAAGCTCATTACAAGTCTATCAAAGGCTACTCAAAATCGATTCTGAAAACGCAAAATACTGGCTAGGCCTTGCTATTGCACAAGACAATACCAGACAAAGCCAACAAGCCATCTCAGCCTATCAGCAAGCCCTTAATAAAAACACCCTACAATCGACAATAGTAAGCTATATTAATCAAAGAATAAGCGCATTAAAATAGAGTCCCTA
>ENA-OSET01002712-OSET01002712.1-sediment-metagenome-genome-assembly--contig:-NODE-2712-length-16846-cov-56.536228_pt1 | contig 16846 bp, 12 predicted proteins | sample MGYA00237882_ERZ534229 | MGnify/ENA primary metagenome ERZ534229 (study PRJEB26408, sample SAMN06266212) | sediment metagenome | isolation source: Hudson Canyon methane seep mesocosm | place... | reverse complement strand
AATATCAACGACTTACAGAAATCACCTAAAAGTAGAGAAGTCAGTAAAATAAGGGGATACAGCCAATTGTATAAAAATCATACAATTACGTAAGTCATTGATTTTAGGTTATTATGATACTTGTGTGTAAGGAGATGACTTTAAAGATAGAAGATATTTTATTATTTAGTTCTTCTTTTGAATAAATAAACCTTAAAGATAATTACTATGAAATTAAAATTGTCGAGTGTAGACAACTGTAACTTAGATGAATTAAATACTCTTTGGGCGGTATTAACCAATCATGTCAATGACAGTCAAATTGATGGCAGTCTTAGTGCCGAATTAGTGTTAAGCGAACCGCCGTGGGAGTTTATTCCACCGCTTTATCTTGATGCTAATCAAGAGTGTGATGAAAAGTATTTCCTTTTTTATAGGAATCCTATCGTTGGCTTGGGAGTAGCCATTAATCAAGGGCGCTTGCTTAATGATTATATTAATAACTGGCTGGGTTCTGCTCGCTGTTTAATAGGTTTTCAGAAGTTAAATAGACAAAATTCATTATTAATTGATTACGATGCTTTTCTCGCTAACCCCTCAGCGCTGTTAACACATCTTAATAAGATAGGAATAGCGTTTAATACAGAATCTTTCCCTGAAATAAGCCTACCAGAAAAGCCTACTATTGATGGCCATAGTTTTTTAACGGGATCTGTTTTGGTTGGACAGCATAGAGAGCTTCAGCAAACTTTAACAGAGTTACAAGCGAGTTCAGTTTTGTTTAAAGATTGGACGAAACCTTCGTTAAAACAAGCTTTTTCTGCAATTGAGCAATATCAAGGGATGGCTGTACAGTTTCAAAATCAAGACCAGTTAGTTCAGGGGTTGATGGATACGATTGAGCAGCAATCTAGTGCAATATTGTTATTAGAGTCCAAAAGTAGTGAAGTACAATTACAACTAACAAGTGCCAATAAAGTATCTGAACAACGACTGCTAGAAAGTAATAATCAAGAGCAGGTGATTTTATCTCTAAAAGAACGAGAGTCAGAAAATAAACTGCTATTACTACAATTACATCAGACTCAAGAAGAATTAGAATATTTTTCTAAAGAAATCAGTTTATTAGAAGAAAAACAAGCGAATACTTTAACGGGCGTACGTAATGAAGTTAATGAGTTAAAGCAAACATTAGTTACGCTGCAAAGTGAAAAAGGCGAGACGCAATCAGAAAATGAATTGCTATTACTTCAACTGCACCAAGTACAAGAAGAGCTTGAGCATTACTATTTAGATAATGAAAAATATAAAAATACAGTCAAGAAATTAAAAACAAGAATAGTTACCAGCACCTCCAATAAAGAAACAACGAAAATTAACAAAAATGATTTGAGAGTACTTTTTAATAAAGAGTGGTATCAAAAACAAGCAGGTAAAGTATTTAGACCGCTTTCGCATTACCTGTCTAAAGGTAGAAAAAGCCAATTTAATCCACACCCTTTATTTGATGCAAAGTATTACATTCAGCATAATCATTTAGACAATTTAAAAGAAAACCCATTAATACATTTTTTAAGCATAGGCGCTATGAATGGCTTATCACCACACCCACTTTTTGATATAGAGTGGTATTTGGAAATGAACCCAGATATGGTTGAAAGTGGTATAAACCCTTTAGTGCATTACCTAAAGTTTGGCGGTTTTGAAGACAGAGATCCTTGCCCAAAGTTTAGCTCAAAAGCCTATTTGGACAATTACCCCGATGTTCAGCAATCCGCTATGAACCCATTAATGCACTATATTGTATTTGGACAAAATGAAGATCGTATAATTTATCCAAGTAGAGTAAGGCGATAGTTTAATGATCAACTCGCCTGTTGCTCAAAAATTGTAATCGTTCATACCTCCTTATGAAAAATTGAACTAAGAACTAAGAGGGTGTAAGCTATTTTTCAACTCGTCATTCCTGCATGTTGTTAGCAGGAATCTACGTCTAACATGGATCCCCGCTAAAGGACTTCGGGGATGACGAGTGTTTATATGAAATTTAGGGGGGGGGATGTGAACGGTTACCAAAAATTAGTTATAGTTGATCCAGCTTTTGGTATTTCAAGAGGGCATCATGAAGGTTTTTTTCAGAGAATAGTGAACAGCTTATTAACGAAGAATTATCAGCTAAGCTATGCAGTTGATAAGGCTATAAGCAAAGATGGAATAAAACAGCTTGAAATGCATAATATAGTGTGTAACCAGGTTTTTGATATTGATTTTTATGAAATCTATAACTCAAATGTTTTCCAAATTGACGAAATAAGTTTTAGAATTAGGCAATTAGCAAAGCAGTTTATAAGCTTATTTCTTATTTATAAAAATGATAATGTTGTGTTTTTATATCACACCTTATACTGGGATCATGCCTTAGCTTTATCTTTAGCAATACAGATTTATGAAAATAAAGAAAGTTATAAGGTTCATTCGGTTAAACACTTGCTGTTTTTTATGTTTCACCCCGGCATAGACCAAGCAGGAGAAACTAATAATACAAGGGATTTATTTTATTTTAAAATGGCTCTAAGAGGGTTAACTAAAATAAAATCAGCTCACCTTTTTACGAGTAATGCAGAGTATTTAGTTAGCTATAATCGACTTACTGGAAAAAGTGGATCTAATTACTCTAATAGCTTTCATTTGCACCCTAATCCATTTTCAGATTACAGTCGATTTAATGAAATATATTTAGAGCGTATAGCAAAAACAAGTAAGCTAAGCCAAATATTGCTTTATATGGGGGAAGCTAAGGTAGAAAAAGGCTTTACGCGTCTGCCGGCAAGAGCTGAACAGTTTTTACAGGTATGCTCAGAAAATGAAAAAGTTATCATACAATTTGTAATTGATTTCCCAATCAATCCCACTTTAAAAAGTGTCATTGATCAGCTTGCATTACTTTCAAAAAAAGATACGCGATTAATACTGCATAATCATTTTTGGACTGAAAAAGAGCTTCAACGCCAGTTGAATGAGACGAGTTTGTTTGTTTTGGATTATAATGCTACTCAATATAAAAACAAAACATCGGGTGCTTTGTGGCTAGCGGCAGCATGGCACATCCCTGTTTTAGGCTATAAAGATTGCTGGCTAGCTAGGGAAGCGAAACGCTTAGGCATTATCTATAAAGAAATTAATCAATTAACCGATCGATCATCATTGATGAAAGTATTGAATAATAAACTAACAGAACCAAGCAAATATGCAAAAGAGATTGCTCAACCTTTTGATCAATGGTTAATAGCGCAAATGACGGATAAATAGAATGACTATGGACTTATGGAAAGGCTGCGATAATATTATTCTGTGGGGTGTTGAACGTGCTCTAGCATATAACTTGCTTGATGTACTACAGCATCAAAATGTGTATGCATTAGTGCCAAGCAATGAATTAAAACATGCCTTAAAGAAAAAGCTTGAAGAACAAGATTTTGATGCAGCCTTAAATATTGAACAGGCTTACCTAAACGATAAAGAGGGGGAAGCCACTTTAAGAGAGTTTAGTCTTCCGCAAATGAATAGCTTAAGAGCACCGAGTGGTATTTTTGATATTTACCCTGGGCTAAAACAGCTACAAATGCAATCCGTTAAGTGCTTAAGCCCAAACAGCTTGTTAGCCGCTTATGAATTACCGGATCAAGTGAAGAATACGCTTTGGTTAGAGGTAAATGGTCAAATCACTTCAACGATACAAGAATTAATTGAAAGCCAAAAAATTTATTTAATGACTAGTATTTTGGTTTTCATGCCTAAACAGGCATGGTATGAATCAGAAGTGGATGCTGAAGCGTTAATTCAAAGACTCAAGCAAGTGGGTTATGATGTCTCAAACAAAAATGTCGATTTAGATAGCGATCAAGATTTATATGAATTTACTCGGCATCCATTGGTGTTGGAAAAAAAGCTATTGGAGAGTGAAGTTAAAGGGCTAAAAACGGATACTGTTGAATATCAGAAGCAACTGGAAGCGAGTGCGCAACAAGTGGCAGAGCTGATAACACAAAATAAGGAATCGCAAAATAAACAAGCCGAGTTAGTAGAAAGTCATAAAAACAAAGACGAACAAATAGCGCAGTTAATCCAAGACCGTGATGAAAGTATTGCTCAACAGCAAGCCTTGGAAACCAAGCAAGCCGAGCAAGTTGAAAGTCATAAAAACAAAGACCAACAAATAGCGCAGTTAAGCCAAGAGCGTGATGAGCAGTCACACTGGCATCAAGAAAATAAAAAATGGGCAGAGAGCCTAAAGCAAGAATTAGCTGCCTCTACTCAACAAAAAAATACGATAGAGCAACAGCTAGCTCAGCTGCAAGTAAAGCAAAATGAATTGGTTGAAAGCCATAAAAATAAAGATGCTAACATAACGGCTTTAACACAAGAAAAAGGCGAATTGATATTCCGTCAAACAATACTCGATACTGAAATTGTTAAAGTTGAAGCTCAATTAGAATTAGTAAAAGATGTGGTGTTGCGTGAAAAAACCTTTTAAAAATAAAACAAGAAAGAGTAGAGGTAACAGGTCAGATAATTATTCAAATGAAAAAAAAGAGATTACAGCATTTAATAATCAACCACCTGAAAGTATTAAAGTGAGTGAAATAACACCAGCTGATAAAATAAATGAAAGTGTTATTAGCCAAATGCTTGAGAACTCAGCAATAAGCAACTTGTCATCAGCTAAAGCGCATTGGTACTTTGGTGAATGGCAAGCTTTAGTTGATATAGACATACAAGCGCATAGCAATCAGCCCGATGTAGAAAAACTTGCAGCACTTAAGGCAGCTGCTTACCAGCAATTAGATGATATTGAAAACAGTAAAATATACTTCAAACTAGCTAAAGATTTAGGTTGTGATAAATACCTTATTTCTCAACTATTAATTGCAGGTGTTCATAACGCACTAGGAAGAGTGGCAGCACTTAAACAAGATGATGAGCGAATGTTATCTCATTTCACAGCGGCGGTTGATGTCGGTGGAAAAAGCCAAGAAGCAAAGCTAGAAATGCACGCACGATCAGTTAAAGAAATAGCAAAGTTAGGGTTATTGCCGCAAGCAGCAAAATTATTATCAAGTAAAAAAGAACAGATGAATTTATTGCTAAGCAGGCCTTCTGATAATAATGCTACGTTTAAAGTGCTCTCGAGTGAGGTTGAAATAATAAATCACGAACTTATGCTTGCTTACCAAAAATCTCAGCTGTATTCCAGTAATGAAGAGGAAGTAGCTAAATACAATAACGATGGCACTGTAAATGTCGAACGACTTAAGAAGCTTTCACCCTCACAATTAGGGCAAGATTTGTGGGTGTTAGAGCAAACTAACTACAAAAAAGGGGGTTTTTTTGTTGAGTTTGGTGCAACGGATGGCGTACTTCTTAGTAATAGCTATTTGTTAGAAAAAGAATTTGCTTGGCAGGGCTTATGCGCCGAACCCAATCCCAATTATTATCAACAACTAATAATGAACCGTAATTGTTTAACAAGTGACTCATGCATAGCGGCTAAAACAGGGGAAAGTGTTGAATTTATACTTGCGAATGAGTATGGAGGAATCGCTAGCTATGCTGACGATGATGCCCATGCAGATAAAAGGGCCGCTTATAAAAAAGAAGGCCGAATTGTTGAGTTAACAACAATTTCTTTACATGACTTTTTATGTACTAATAACGCGCCCAAAGAAATTGATTATATTAGTATTGATACAGAAGGAAGTGAGCTAGACATTTTAAAAAGCTTTCCCTTTGAAAAATGGAAAGTATCACTTTTTTCAATCGAGCATAATTTTACTGAGAACCGGGTGCTTATCAGAGAGCTGCTTGAGGCACATGATTACCAATGTATTGAAACTAAGTTTGATGATTGGTATAAGTTAAATAAGGTACAAGAAGAGGTGATCCTAATTCCGCTACCAAGTGGTAAGTTAAGTCATTGATTTATACCCATTAAGTCTGTTTTTTCTGGACCCTGTCAAAGTGAAGTGGTTTTGAAATCAGCGACTTGAACAGGTGTTTATTAGTTTTATAATGTGCTTTTAGACAAATGACCATCACAAGCTATTTTTTCAGCTTTAGTGTTATTGGTTCAATCAGCCATTAAATTTATAACCGATTGCTTTATTAGGGTTTGAAATGACTGGTAGTGGTATTACTGGCTGCCCCTTGATTTGACCCCGTAATTCACTGATTAAATAAAGAGTTTATAAATGAAAAAAATATTAATTGTATTTGGAACAAGACCAGAAGCGATAAAAATGGCTCCCTTAGTTAAGGAGTTTGAAAAGCACGATGATTTTTTTGATATGAGGGTTTGTGTCACAGCACAGCATAGGGAAATGCTTGACCAAGTATTAGCGCTTTTTGATATTACACCGCATTTTGATTTAAACATAATGAAGTCAGGGCAGGATTTGTCAGATATAACAAGTAGAATCCTACTTGGACTGAAAGATGTTTTAAATGAATTTAAGCCGGACCTGATTTTAGTTCATGGTGACACCACAACGACTTTCTCAACCGCCCTTGCTGCTTTTTATCAGCAGATACCGATTGGTCATGTTGAAGCAGGACTTAGAACCGGGGATATATATTCGCCGTGGCCAGAAGAAGCAAACCGCTTATTAACAACTCAAATAGCAAAGTATCATTTTGCACCTACGGATACAAATAAAGCTTATTTGATTAAGGAGCACGTGTCAGAACAATCTATTGTTGTGACAGGAAATACTGTCATTGATGCGCTTTTTCTAGTATCTGATATGATAAAAAATAATAAAGAACTAAAATCTACTTTAGAAAATACAGCCGCACAAAAAGGATACCAAATATCAGATAGGAAATTTATTCTGGTCACCGGACACAGAAGAGAAAATTTTGGAGATGGACTTGTCAATATATGTGCGGCCTTAAAAGAAATTGCGCTACAAAAACCCGATGTCGATATTGTTTACCCCGTTCATTTGAACCCTAATGTCCAAAAACCGGTCAGAGAATTACTGTCTGATATTAACAATGTTTATCTTATCGAGCCTCTTGATTATATGTCATTTGTAAACATACTGAGCCAATGCGAACTTATTTTAACGGATAGTGGCGGTATTCAAGAAGAAGCCCCTAGCTTAGGAAAACCAGTGCTTGTTATGAGAGATTCCACAGAGCGACCAGAGGCGGTAGAAGCAGGTACTGTTGTTTTAGTGGGGACACAAAAAGAAAATATCATTCAAAGTACATTGCGATTGTTAAATGATGCTCTTTATTATAAAAAAATGTCATGTTCCCATAATCCTTATGGTGACGGTGATGCATGCGCAAAAATTATTAACTTTATAAAATCAGTTTAGGAATTGTAATAAGCTTTAAATATAGTATATATCATCGTATGATAATGTACCGAAACATTGATTGTATTAGCATTGATACTGAAGGGGGTGAGGGGATTAATGGTCACGTTAAGTTTTACCGCTTGCTTGTGCAGGCACGCTCAAAAGAAAACTGTACTCAAAAATAGTGGCTTACTGGATAGTAAGTGGATAACTTAAAAAAGTAAATAAATTATGAAAATATTATTAATTACTCATATTACTATGGGGTATGGAAGTCCTGAAATGCTTAATTTATATCAAGTGTTAATATCTAAGGGGCACTCTGTTTTTATCTCTGATCAAGAAGATAATGTAAGACAATATTACCCATTACGAGGTATTAATAGGTTTTATAGGGAAAATATAAATAAAATGACTCCTGCAGATGCAGCTAATCACAGGAGTGAAATGATAGCCTTTGTTGAGGACTTTAACCCAGATATATTAATTTCATCATTCCTTCCATTTTTAACCGATGATAAATTCCCACTGAATAATGGTAGTTATAAAGTTTTTTATGCATCAGAAGTTTTTTCTAATATCGATTGCAAGGAAGTTAATTGTTTAATCTCCCCTAATGAGGACCGATTAGACTTGTTAAGTAAAGGGCTGGATATAAAAAAATTTGTTATCTATAATGCACCATTACTTTCTGATAAAAGGTATTTAGAAAAGTCAGCATTTTTATCACCTGAAGTCTTAAACGTACTTTATCAAGGTCAGATATCAAAAAAATCGGGCGTCGATGTCCTATTAAGGGCAATTGAAATATCTAAAAATACACACCTTCATTTATGTGGCGATATACGAGATCAGACTTTAAAATCACTAGTTTATAATTTAGAGAAAAGTGGGAAATTAACTTATCATGGTTTTATTAAGCAAAAAGATTTGAATGTAATCAGAAAAGAATGCCACGTAGGATTTATCGGTTGGAGGGAGGATGCTGATGTAAATGATATATCTATAAAGTATTGCTGTCCGACCAAATTATATGATTATATATCATTTTCTATGCCAGTAATTTTTTTGAAAAATCATGCTTTAAATACATGGAATAAAGTTTTTAAGTTTGGTATTTCAACTACAAATTATGATGATTGTGAAGAGGTTGCCCAGATATTGAATACCTTTTATAGTAAAAGTATTGTTTTTGATAAATATACTAAACAATGTACTTCTCTGTATAAAACACAGCTTAATTATGAATTTCAATCTGAAGAGTTTATCCGATTTTTGGAAAGTAAAGATTATGAGGGTTTATGCTAACTTCATGTGACCATGTGGAAAAAATATATCAAAAGTTGTCAATTCAAAATGATTGTAAATTCGAAAAATTGATGCTAGGAGCAATATTTCAATTTGTATATTATGATAAATTAAATGTTGAAAAAGTAAGTGTTTTTGACTTGAAGTCTTTGTTTGAAAAGTTTGAAGGTATTATAGTTACTGCAAAATTAGCAGATTCGAAGAATAAGCACGTTTGTGATAGTTCGTCAATCAACTTTGTAATTTCTCAATGCGTTGATACAATTAATTATTCATGTGCTACAGAGAGTTTAATTCACTATATTTCTGCCAAGTGGGAGAAAGAATGTCAACTTATTAATAGAAAAAACTATCAATATTTGTTATCTGCTTTAGTAACTAAACCAGAATTAAAATCTATGGTATTCCAGCTGTCTTGGGATATATCCGTTATTTTTAATAGCCAAAAATATCATGAAAAATTTAAATTTTATTTATGGGATACTATTTGTTCATATATAATATTTAGTGATGTTTTAAAAAAAAATCCTGAATGTATTAGTGTATCCCTAAATCCATACCATTCTATGGATTTAGGGATGATTTTAGCATGCCAAGATTTTAAAAATAAAGTTTGGTTTATGCCTCATGGATTACCCCAAAAGTCTATGTATCTACATACATTTGATTATGTAACACCTTTAACCCTGATAGACCCTCAGTGGAGGAGGTTTAGAGCAAAACCTATATATTTACCTTGGAGCGAATCCCGTGGTCTTTATCCAAGGGAAAGTAATCAAAAAATTTCATGTAAAAATATAAAAATTTTATTTTTTTCACAGTTTTCAGGTTCAGACTTACACCAAATGGACACTTTAGTTGATAGCTCTTTTGAGGTGATTAATAAGTTGATCTTACGTAGTGATATTTCAACTATAACTATAAGGTTAAGACACGAAGATGAAGAAAGTAAGTACCTACCTTTACTTGATTGTTCAAAAATTTCTATTTCGTATGCAAATAAAACGAGTGTAAGTGTAGATATACGAGGTAATGATATATTAGCAGCATGCTCCTCAACAGCTTTGCTTTATGGGCAAACATACAATAAACCTGTTATTCAAATATTAGATAGCACTATTGAGCGTATATGGCCATATTATTTAACTTCAGAAGAAAGAATAATAAATGTAGCTTTCAATATTAGTAGCCAGCTAAATCATGCTTTAACTGATATCTACGAAAAACCATTCAATACAAAGATTTTATATAAAGGTGTAGTATCAGATTATAAAAACTTATTTGAGGATAGCAATTGAAAATATTAATAGTTAATGCTGGCGATGTTGGACATTGTATTGAGCTGGTGACAGCGATGCAAAAGCAGTTAAGCGAAGGGATTGATGTAGTAGATACTTTAACGCCCTTTCCTGCATCATTTCAATCAGAAAAAGATGAGCATTTTTATGTGCCATCATCATGTGATTTAAACTTAGATGATAAGTTTAAATTTATCTCTAAGTTTATTTGTTACAAAAAAAATATATATGATCTTATTGTATTCTTTACATTTGATGAATTATTAAGCTTGACTGAGGATTCACTTTTATATTTAAAGGAATCACTTGGACAGGTAATGATAACAGGAATTTATTATTCAAGCTCATATTGGAGGATTGAAGATAAGCGAGGGTGGTGCAGTTATAGAGAGTCTAAATTAATTGACTTTAATATTCCTTTTGTGTTTTCTCCCGATCCTTTAATCGAACATCTCTGTTTAGATGACGAGCGTGCAAAGTTAAAATTTAAATGGTTACCCGATTTTACAACTAATTATGTAGATCAATCATGTAACTCTTTAATAAATAATATTAATTATCAGAAAGGTTCTCGACAAGTCGTTGGATTACTAGGCTCATTAGGAAAATGGAAAGGCGTATATGAGTTAGTCTCTTGTATATACCAGAATCAACAACTTTTGGATGATTATTTATTTATATTATCTGGTGAACTCGTTGAAGCTACTTTCACTAAAATAGAATTTAATAATCTACAGGAATGGTTATATGAATTAGACGGTAAGATTATTCATAATAATAATAAAATTGAAACAGAAGCTGGATTCAACATGCTCGTTAGCTGTTGTGATATTATTTATTCAGTTTATAGTAATCCACAATCGAGTGGCTTAATCTCCAAAGCTATAAGATTTAATAAGCCAATCCTCTATCCTAATGACGGTTTTATTCCTGATTTAATGAACATGCTTGATTACTATGGAGAGGAAGTTAACGTTAGAAATATAACTCCTGCGTTGATTATTAATAAAATATCATTATTGTCTAGCAGAGCTAAAAAGATAAGCAAAGAAACATTAAGATATGCTGAATTACTTATGCCTTGTAACTCAGCGGAGCTTTTTGTACAGCAAGTTAGCCAGCATGCATTCCTAAATAAATTAATTGGTTCTAGGGGCGTTATTGTTGAAGGTAATATTGATAGTCTTGTATACTCATATAACTTCTTTCGTCTCGAGATTATGAAACAGTATAAAAAGGAAGGTGAAAATACATAAGGGCTGTCTGGACTGCCCTTACACAGCCCCATAAATACATTATCGCCGTTCCGTAGTTTGTGTGTGGCATCAGAAAAATAGAATAACAACTTAAAGAGTGCATATGAGTAATCTCGCATTTATTCCTGCAAGAGGAAAATCTAAAGGTCTACCACGAAAAAATATAAAGAATATTGCAGGTAAGCCCTTAATTGCTTGGAGTATTGAGCAAGCATTAGCTTCAAAGGAAATTGATCGTGTAATAGTATCTACTGACTGCCCCGAAATAGCTGAAATTGCAAAATCCTATGGTGCAGATGTTCCTTTTTTACGACCAGCTGAAATTTCTGGAGATGAAGCTTCAACAGAGAGCGCTATGCTGCACTGCTGTGAATATTTAGAGAAAAAGGGAGAGTTACCAAAATTATTTATTCTTATTCAAGCTACCTCACCAGTTAGGAAAAAAAATCAACTGGATGAAGCTATTCATTATTTTAATGACAATCAATTTGATAGCTTATTAACGGTGTCAAAATCACATCGATTCATATGGAAAAATATATCTGCACCTGTTGCGTCATATGACTATAGCAACCGGCCTAGAAGACAAGATCTATTGGAACAAGATTATATTGAAACTGGTTCTTTCTATATTACAAAAACAGATAAATTGCTTGAAACAAAAAATAGATTATGTGGTGATATAGGTTTGTTTGAAGTCTCTGAAGATCAAAGTTTTGAAATTGATACACAATTAGACTTCATCATTTGTGAACAAATTTTAAATCTTAAAAATAACAAGTAGGTACACATGCTTTTAATGAAAAATATTCAGAAATATATATGTTTTACACAATATAGTCTGTTGGATGCTATAAAAAAAATTGGTGAGAATAAAGCAAGAATTATATTTATTGTTTCTGAACACGGTAAATTACTGGGGAGTTTATCTGATGGAGATATCCGCCGTTGGTTAATTAAAACGAATCTCAATGATTTAAGCGCAATTGTTCAAGATGTTATGAACACTGATGTAAAAACAATGAAAATAGGCAGTAGTTTCGCTGAACTGAAACCTTTTTTTTCGGATGGTGTAGACTGCATACCATTAATTGATAAACATGGACATTTAGTTGAAATAGCTTTCAAAAACAAACAAGGATTGTATGTCGGTGATCGTGAAATATCAGAAAAATCGCCAAGTTTTATTATTGCAGAAATAGGAAATAATCATCAAGGGTGCATAGCACTTGCAAAAGAGTTAGTTGATCATGCCATTAATGCAGGAGTAGATTGCGTAAAGTTTCAAATGCGTAATATGAAAGTATTGTATAAAAACTCAGGTAGCATTGAAGATGCATCAGCAGACTTAGGAACGCAATATACTTTAGATTTACTATCAAAATTTCAGTTGCAATCAGATGAATTGATTGAAGTGTTTGGTTACGCAAAATCAAAAGGTGTCTTACCACTATGTACACCGTGGGACTTGGAATCTCTTAAATTGTTAGAAAACTATGGAATGCTAGCTTATAAGATAGCATCTGCCGATTTTACAAACTTTGAACTATTGGAAGAAGTTGTTAAAACAGGCAAGCCATTTTTTTGTTCGACAGGTATGTCAAGTGAGCCCGAGATAAAGGAAACAGTTAGTTTTTTAGATAGTCTGGGTGCTAATTATGTATTATTGCATTGTAACTCCACTTACCCTACCCCATTTAAAGATGTAAACCTAAAATACTTGAAACGGTTAAAGGAGATAAGTGGTCATTTAGTTGGTTATTCAGGACACGAAAGAGGGATATTTATACCACTGGCTTCTGTAGCGCTAGGGGCTTGTGTCATTGAAAAACATTTAACAGTAAATAAGGCATATGAAGGAACTGACCATAAAGTAAGCCTTTTACCCGATGAGTTTAAAAATATGGTTAAAAATATACGTGACCTTGAAGAGGGGTTAGGCTCTGAAGATGCACCGAGAGAAATAACTCAAGGTGAATTGCTAAATAGAGAGACTTTAGCTAAAAGTTTGGTCGCCAGTAAAAATATAGAGAAGGGTGTCAAAATCACTAGGAATATGATTGATATAAAAAGCCCAGGTCAAGGGCTTCAGCCCAATAGGCTTGCAGATCTAATAGGGCACGTATCTAATAGAGATATAACTCAAGGAGACTTTTTTTACTTAACAGATATTGAAGGACAAGTAGTAAAGCGAGATTATTATTTTAGCAGGCCCTTTGGCGTTCCTGTTCGTTATCATGATTTTAAAAAAATTGTTAATGGAACAAATTTAGATTTTGTGGAATTTCATCTCTCATATAAAGATCTTGATGTGAATTTATCAGACTACTTTTCCGGTACTGAAAGTCTAGGATTTGCAATTCATAGTCCTGAATTGTTTCCTAATGATCATATTCTAGATTTATGTAGTGAAAATGTAGAATATAGGAATTTATCTATTTCATATCTTCAAAATGTTATTGATATTACGTGTTCCTTGAAAAAATATTTTCCTAAAACTGAATCACCGGTGATTGTCGTCAACGTCGGGGGGTGGGATAATAATAGGTTTATTTCACTAGAAGAAAAGAAACAAAAGTATAAATTAATATCTAATTCTTTAGGGCAACTCGATAAAAATGGTGTAAGAATTGCGATTCAAACAATGCCACCATTTCCTTGGCATTTTGGAGGGCAAAGTCACCACAACTTATTTTTAGATCCGGATGAAATCGTTAAATTTTGTGAAGAAAACCCAGGTATAAATATATGTTTAGATATTTCTCATTCGATGATGTCGTGTAATTATTACGGTTGGGATCTTAACGAATTTGTGGAAAAGGTAGGTCCGTTTAATATACATATGCATATTGTTGATGCGAAAGGGGTGGATGGTGAAGGAGTCGAAATTGGTCAAGGTGATGTAGATTTTCACGAATTAATGATTTTGTTGGATAGAAATAATGCTGATGTTCAATTTATTCCTGAAGTGTGGCAAGGACATAAAAATGGCGGTGAAGGTTTTTGGTCTGCATTAGAGTACTTGGAAAAAATACCTAGAAAGTAATTGAATTAAAAATTTTAGTACGTGAAATATCGTAAATAGAGAAATAATGTGATGAATGATAAATACTTATTAATAAGAGAATGGGGGTGTGGGTTTTATGCAGATTTCTTGCATATAACTCAAGGCATGTATCTTGCTAAACTCTTAGGCAGAAAACCAATAATTCATTGGGGAAAAGAGAGTTTGTATAATAATACCAGCCATGAGGATGTATTTAAGGACTTTTTCAATTGTGATGAATTAAACTTGTCTATTAAACAAAATTTTAAAGATGTATTCCCTTGTCAGTATAGCGAATTTCCATATCAATACTTGCTTAAAGAGAAGTACGATACTACCGAAAGTTCAGTTCTTGCTTATTTACAATCGTTGTTGAAATCAAACTGTGAATTAGTTGTATATGATAGGTTTTTAAATTTAGGTCACCTCTTACCACTGCTAAATATAAAAAAGGAGAAGTTTTCGTATCCTGAATTCAGGTATAAAGAATTAGTTAAAAAATATCATAAGCCTTGTGATTTAATATTGAACAAGGTCAAAAATGAAATGGAAAGTATGGGGCTTGAAAAAGGTAACTTTAATGCAATACAATTAAGGTTATCTGAAAAAGTTCGCACACAAGAAAATTATTCCAAGGTATTGAGTGGATATTATAATTATTTTGAAGTATCCACTGATGATATGAATAAAGATTTATTTATATGTAGCGAAGATCAGAAAGCTATCGATTATTTTTCAGAAAAATATCCTGGTCGAGTTTTGTCAAGTTCAGCATCTAGGAATGTATATAAATTTGATAAATCTGCATCAAAGCTAGGTATAGTAGATAATCAATATGTGCCTGAATTTTTACTAAAGACGCCTGGGTTGGAAAAGAAATGGATGGGTTTTGAAGTCGTTACAGATGTACTTCTGGCTAGTTATGCTAATGTTTTTGTCGGATCAGATTCTAATGTGGCTAAAATAATCGCTTATTTACTTGATGATTGTGCTACTAACTTTGTATTTTCTGCTGATGAAGTTATTTCTGCAGATAAAATGAAAGAGCAATAATCCATGGCTAATAAAAAGATAAATGTTGCAGTTATAGGTGCAGGTATATCGGGTTTAGCATTTTCTAAATATGCAAAAGAAAAAAGTATAAATGTCAAAATATTTGAGCAAAGTAATTTTTTTGGTGGGATCGCTAAAGTAAAAGATATAGATGGTATTCCATTCCATATGATAGGTGGCCACTGTTTTAATTCAAAATTTGAACATGTCAAAAAATTTGTCTTTGATCATGTGCTACCTGAAAACGAGTGGAATTTAATACAAAGGCATGCTTCTATTCTATTTAAAGGGCATAGAATTAGTTATCCAATTGAATACTCGATAAAAGATATTTTTTCATTCGACCCAGAATTGGGTCTGAATATTGTAAAAGATTATTATAAAGCCTCTAAAGAACCAGCTAGTGACTTGGCTAATTGGTTTGTAAATAACTTCGGTAAAACCTTGGCTGAGGAGTACTTTATACCTTATAATAGGAAAATATGGGGTTCTGAGCCTTCAGAGATGACACCCGATTGGGTGACAGATAAATTGCCAATGCCAAGCGATATGGAAATTTTGAAGGGTTTAGTTGGTAACGGTTCAGATAGCATGCCTCATTCAACTTTTTATTATCCAAAGTCAGGAAGTCAAAATACTTTCATAAATTCATTAGCTTCTGATTTAGATATAAAATTTAATACAACAGTTAGTAAAATAGCTAAAAATAAGGATGGTAAGTACTTAATAGATGGTGAATTATTTGATCATGTTATTTACACTGGGCCATTAAATAAAATAGGAAGTTTTGTTGAAATAGAAAATAAGGATATTCACGAAAGTATCGCTAAACTTAAGTATAATAAAGTGACAACAGTTCTCTGGAAAAGTAAGGATACTGAGGATACTTGGACTTATATTCCTAGCGCGGACTGTATTTTTCACCGTTTAATTCATATTGGCAATTTCATCGGTTCTGCTCAAAATTATTCGATTTCCGAAGCTGTAGGTGAAGTGACTTACGAAAATATGGTTGAAAGTGGGAAGCATGTAGAACAATTAATTGAACCAATAGATTACAATGTTTCTGACCATGCGTACGTGGTATTTGATAAAAACATATCAACAAGTAAATCTGTTATTTTTGATTACTTTGAAAATGAAAATATTCATTTATTAGGGCGTTTTGGTGAGTGGGAATATTACAATATGGATATTTGTATAAAGAGAGCTATGGAAGTGTGCGAAAGTATAATCTGTAGGGAACCTCGAAAAACCTCATCCGAAAAATGATAAAATAAAGCACTTCTAACTCCCCTAATTGAGTCCCTCTAAAATGATAAAAACAAGTTTGTTTGCAGCTGAAGAACGCGAAACTAAGTTGGATAAATTAGGTGATATTCTCCAAAAATTAGAAGAGCACGTTAACTTCCAAGCGTTAGCGGAAAAAATTGATATTGCAGCCCCACGACCCAGTAGACTTCGAGGGGGACGCCCACCATTTCCTACGGAGCTTATGGTAAGAATTCTGGTAATACAGCAGCTTTATAATTTGAGTGATGA
>ENA-OSET01002711-OSET01002711.1-sediment-metagenome-genome-assembly--contig:-NODE-2711-length-16850-cov-3.177428_pt1 | contig 16850 bp, 14 predicted proteins | sample MGYA00237882_ERZ534229 | MGnify/ENA primary metagenome ERZ534229 (study PRJEB26408, sample SAMN06266212) | sediment metagenome | isolation source: Hudson Canyon methane seep mesocosm | place... | reverse complement strand
CAATCTTACCTTCTTAACTCTACTTTACTGGCAGTACTCGCGCAGCGTTTAGTCAAAAAGAACTGTCCTCACTGCTTAGCAGAAGAAACAGTGCCTGAGGAGGTGCGAGAAGCTTTGGGGATTGATGAGGATGAGGTGTTTTTTAAAAGTGAAGGTTGTGATAAATGTCATGAAACAGGTCATGCTGGACGTGTTGCGGTATACGAATTACTGGTTATTAGTCCTGCAATACGTGACTTAATACAACCAAAAGTGAATGCGACAGAGATAGAGAAAATGGCGATAGAGGAAGGGATGAAACCACTCACTGAACACGCTTTATATGTTGCGCGTCAGCAGCTTACAAGCCTGGAAGAAGTCTATCGGGTTAGGTTGGGCTAGCCCAAGTTGTATTAACTTAGTTAAGGTACGCTGACTGCGATACCATTAATTTCAGCGCTCTTTATATTAATCTCATATTCTTCACCGTCTTTTTCTACCTGGGCCATTTTTAGTAGAAAAAATGCATGGTCTTTGGCAAACCATAAAAGTGTTTTGCGTTTCTTGCTGGTAGCTCTGACTTTTTCAACCACGATGCTATTCATTATTCCCAAGGCTGTTTGTAAAGGCTCTTCACGCAAAACCCGAAAGTGACTTTCTTTAGCATTACCTTTGTGAACGATGGGGTAGATCATATCCTGCTTGCCTGATTTTACATCCATAAGCATCTGTAGTTGATAGCTTAAACGGTCCTGGCTATTATCTGGAATTGCTTCAATGAGCCATTTTTTATTTTTATAGGTACTGCTGGCTTGTTTATTTTTCCAGTCAAAGGAGACGGCTCTTTTTCGATTATTTGCTAAAAAAGGTGAGAGCTTGTATTTGTATTTGAGTGGTATGATCTGATCATGTTTCCATTCAAAGGTGGTTGATTCTTCTATATCTGCTGCGAAAGATTCTACATCAAAGCGGTAAACCCATTGGCCATTTTTGAGCTGCTTTAATTCTCTCACGGCTTCACCCTTCATACTGATACCTTTTTTAATTTTGGCAGTATAAGAGGCTTTGTGAGGGATTAGTTCGGCGCTTATTGCCTGGAATGGTAGTAGGCAGGCTAACAATGGGATGATGAATGCATGCATAGCGATATTCTTCCGAAGCTGAAAATGAAGAGACGCCTCCCTTTCTATGTCATTTCCGAGGTCTCTTCATCGGGAATCCATTATATTTGATGCTGCAAGAGCTACACCTTTAATGAAAACGTGAATACCGGCTCAAGAGACTACCGGTATGACAATGGGTGGTTTAGGTAGATCCTATTACCCAGTTTAGTGGATAGTTTGCGGGTTTTCGAGTATCAGGCCTGATTCAGGTAAGGTTTGCTGGTCCAGCAGGGCGTTGTTGGCATCCATTGCTAACCGACCATCGATAAACCATTTAACAGCAATAGGGTAAATAATATGCTCTTGTTGCTGAATACGTTTGGCTAAGGTTTCTGCAGTATCTTGTTTTAGCGTAGGTACTTTGGCTTGAATAATATTTGGGCCGCTATCGAGTTCAGCCGTGACGAAATGTACAGTTACACCATGTTCGGCATCACCAGCATCGAGTGCGCGCTGGTGCGTATTTAATCCTGGATACTTCGGTAACAAAGAAGGGTGAATGTTAAGCATTTTTCCTTCGTAACGACGTACAAAACTATCAGTGAGAATACGCATGAAACCTGCAAGTACAAGCAAGTCAGGTTTGTATTGCTCTATTTGGCGAATTAATTCACCATCAAACACGTCACGGTTATCGTACTGTTTATGGTCAATAACATGGGTTTTGATACCTGCTTTTTCAGCGCGCTCTAGACCGTAAACATCAGGCTTATTGGAAATAACCGCTTTAATACTGCCGGCAATTTCCTGTTTCTCAACCGCATCGATTAATGCTTGAAGGTTACTGCCACTACCTGAAATAAGTACAACAATAACAGGGTCTCTACCTTCCATTTCGTCTACCCCTGCTTAAGCGCTTAAATCACGAAGTTCAACTTGCTCTTCGTCAGCAGAAGCATTTTCAATCGAACCAATCTTCCAGGCTTTTTCACCTTCTGCTTCTAATAACGCAATTGCAGCTTCTGCTTGATCTGCTGGAACAGCAATCACCATGCCGACACCACAATTGAAAGTGCGGTACATTTCGGTGCTTTCAACGTTACCTGCGTTTTGTAACCACTTGAATACTTCAGGGAAGTCCCAGCTGTTCGTGTCGATGACAGCTTTAGCATTGTCGGGTAACACACGCGGGATGTTTTCAAGTAAACCACCACCTGTAATGTGTGAAAGTGCATTTACAGGCAATGCTTTAATTAATTTAAGCAAAGGTTTAACGTAAATTCGTGTTGGTGCCATCAATGCGCTGGCTAAATCGGTATCGCCGATTTTCTGGTCTAGTTCAGCACCTGATACTTCAATTATTTTACGAATTAATGAATAACCATTCGAGTGAGGACCCGAGGAGGCGACACCAATTAATGCATCACCGGCTTTAACATTTGAGCCGTCAATAATTTTTGATTTTTCGACGATGCCAACACAAAATCCAGCTAAGTCGTAATCTTCGCCTTCATACATGCCCGGCATTTCAGCTGTTTCACCACCCACCAATGAACAACCTGACATATCACAGCCATTACCAATACCTTCAACCACACTGGCAGCGATATCGATATTTAATTTACCCGTTGCGTAGTAATCAAGGAAAAATAAGGGTTCAGCACCCCCTACGATTAAGTCGTTAACACACATAGCTACAAGGTCGATACCAATGGTATCGTGCTTATTTAAGTTCATTGCTAAGCGTAGCTTGGTGCCAACGCCATCGGTGCCCGAAACCATGACTGGCTCGTCGTAACCTTTTGGTAGCTCAAACATTGCTCCAAAACCACCTAAACCAGCCATCACTTCAGGGCGACGAGTACGTTTAGCGACGCCTTTAATTCGCTCAATGAGTGCGTTTCCAGCATCAATATCGACGCCAGCATCTTTATAGCTTAAAGAAGGAGATGAGTTTGAATTGGTGTTGTCTGTCATAATTTGAATAACCTAATGGGTGAGCATCATACTATATGGGTGAACATCGTACTACGGAGCGCGGATTCTACCAGTTGTTGAGGGACTCGCCAAATTCTCTTTGTAACTAAAAACTATATCGTTAAAGCTTGTTTGTTAATTAACCATTTAATTAGTTTAGCTTTTAGCAATTCTTCATCAATTGGTTTGCTAATGTAGTCATTCATTCCAGCAGCTAAACACTTTTCTTCATCACCTTTCATCGCGTTTGCAGTCATTGCAATAATTGGCGTTATTTGTGCTGTTTTACCCGCTTCACCCTCTCTAATGGCTTGGCTGGCTTGGTAGCCGTCCATTTCTGGCATTTGGCAATCCATAAAAATAATATCGTAAGCTTGGTTTTGTTGAGTGTCTTTTAGTGTTTTGAGGGCTTCTACACCGTTTACGGCAATATCACAGTTTAAGTTAAAAGAACTTAATAAGCCTTGAACGATAAGTTGGTTTATTTGTACATCTTCAACTAACAATATTCGAGTATTGGTTGGCCATGTAAGTTCAGCGTTTTTATCTACCAAAGGTAACGATGTTTCTGTGCTTTTTTGCCTAGTTTCTTTCGAAATTAGCGCAAGCACTTTGTATAAATTTGCCTCAGTAATAGGTTTGTAGAAATAAGCGTTAAAACCATAAGTATCATAATACTCATTGTCTTGTTGGCTAGCTATTGGCACCATTGCGACTAGCTTTAGTTGATTAAGGGCAGGGTTTTCTCTGATTTTACTAGCAAGTTCTAAGCCGCTCATTTCGGGCATTTCAATATTGATAAAAGCAATAGCGTTGTGAGTTTGCTTTGTCTTTTTTTCTAGTAGAGTTAGTGCTTCATTACCTGACTTTATTTTTATGGCATTAGCACCTAATAGAGTGAATTGAGTTGCTAAAACATTACGGCTAGTTTTGTTATTGTCTACGATATAAACAGACGTTCCGTTAACAGTATTGGGAGCTTGAATTGGGTTTGGCAATTCACTCGCTTGAAGCTTAATTGTACATTTGAAGCTACTTCCTTTTCCTTCTTCACTTTTTGCATGGATATCACCTCCCATTTGTTGACATAACCTTTTTGCAATGGCTAAACCTAATCCTGTGCCCCCGTACTTGCGTGTTGTAGAGGCATCAACTTGGGTAAATGATTCAAAAACTTTGTTTAGCTTTGTTTGATGAATACCAATTCCTGTATCTTTTACATCGCACAACAAATTAAGCGAGTCATCAAAATCTTCATAAAGTACGGCTGTAATAGAAATTTCGCCTTCATGAGTAAACTTAATGGCATTGCTTATTAAATTTGTGAGTACTTGGCGGATTCTACTAGGATCGCCTATTACCATTGAGTGCTTTATGTCAGCCGTATCTAATATTAATTCAATGCCTTTATCATGGACTTGCTTTCCAAAAGTTTCTGCAAGGTTTCCTAACATACTTTTTAAGTCAAAATCGATTTCTTCCAAGTCTATTTTACCTGACTCTATTTTAGAAAAATCCAGAATGTCATTTATCAGTGTGAGTAATGATTCTGCACTTGACTTAGCAAGGGATGCTTTATGTATTTGGTCTGTATTTAAGGGGGTGTTCATCAACAGAGTCAACATGCCTATTACCCCATTCATGGGGGTTCTTATTTCATGACTCATGCTAGCAAGAAATTCGGACTTTATTTTTAACGCATTTTCAGCAATGAGTCTGCCTTCTTCCAGTGCAATACGTTCGAATTCTAGCGTGTTTGCATATTCAGCTAATTGAAGTTCATGGTCTTTTGCTTCAGTGATGTCTTCAACGCAGCCGAAGATACCGCGGACATTGTTTTGGTCATCAAAATCGGGCAAATAGCTTGCTTTTGTATGCCGGGCAGGGTGGTTTTCGAAGGGGACATCCATTTCAAATGTGACTTTCTTACCTGATAAAGCCTGAGTGATATAGGGTGTAATTTGAATATAAGCATCAGGGCTTAATATATCGGTTATTTTTTTGCCGATAAAGTAGTCCGCTTTTTTTTGAAACCACTTCTCATAATTTTTGTTTACAAAGCGATAGCACAGGTTTAAATCTACATACCCCAATAACATAGGGACAGAGTTTGTAATTCCATCAATATAACGCCGAGTATCCTCTAGTTCTTTATCTTGTTGAATCTTGGTTCTAACTAGCTGGTTATAACTTTTAGCAAGTAAGCCAAGTTCATCATTGTTTATTGTTTTGTGGTTAACAGGTTCGATTAATCTATTTTGTTGATTGATAGCTTTACTAATATTGCTTAATGGCTTGAGTAATATTTTTCGTTGAACAAGGTAAACAGCGAAAAGCATTACTAAAATACCTGAGCCAAATAATGTTGAAAATTTGATCAAATCATTAGATATTCTATTTATCGCTTCGGTCTCATTATAGCTCAAGAATATATGGTATTTCCGTAGGCGGTTAACTTGAGGGGTGATTAGGCGAATAGTTGATAGGGCGTAATAAATGTTATTATTTATTAGATGGGATTTTGCTTCTCTAAAGTTTTTGAGTTGAGAGTAAGTAATATAATCTGAATGGCCTAGTCCGTGTTGCGCTTTTAAGCCAACATTTGCATGTTGGTTGTCAGCAACAATAATATCAGTAGCGTGCTCAATAATGGCTATGCGAAGTATTTTGTTTTGAGCCGCCAGCGCACTAACCACTCGAAGTAAGTTTTCAGGTTCAGCATTAGTTTCAACTGCTATCACTAAAGAGTCAGAGACGTTTTTAGTAATTGAATTAAACTGTTGAATAACTCTTGTATCTGCCTGTTGTTTATATAAAGCTAATAAAATTAAAAGTAACACAAGACCGATGATTACAATCGGTAGGGTTAACTTAAAGATCAGTGATGATTTAATTTTATTCAATAACATCATAAAGGGTAGCCTAATCTTTAGATTTTTCCTTTATAAGTCAGGTTTGGTAATTGCTCGCATTTACCTTCGAATGAATCAACTTGAGCTAAGGTATAGCAAACGTCCATGACTGATTTTTGTAAAGTGCCTGTAGCATTAAATATTGTTTTTTGCCCTTCACGGTCGATTAATTGAAGGTCTGATAGCGTTGCTTTAAAATCTTCTGGAGAAATGCCTTCTCTTTGTGCCATTATTTTAATCGCAGCGTCAGGAAAATTTGTGTAATAGTCTAAAGCCATTTGCCAGACTTTATGGAGCTTTGGCACAAAACCAGGGTTTTGTGCCAGAGCTTCTTTAGATATTGAAACAGTATCGATCACCTCTTTTGGAATTTCTGCGCTACTGAATATTTTATGGAATTTATCATCTTTCAGAATATCTACAGAGGAAGGCGGGTAGCTAACAAAGGCATCTATTTGATTATTCTTGATTAAATTCTCACCATTTCTTTGTTCTACATTAATGATATTGACATCATTCAAGGTTAAACCTGCTGTTGCTAATGCTTTTTGAAGCATATAAATGCCTAGTGATGAAACTTCACACCCAATAGTCTTACCTTTCAATTCTGAGATATCTTTAATTTCTTTTCGAGATATTATGACATCGCCACCATCTGAAAAGTCAGGTACGAGCACAATTTCTAAAGGTTTACCCCCTAAATCTTGAGCTTGTACCGCTTCAATTACGGTACTGGCTAAGCCATTCGCAAAGCCACTTACATAAGCGCGTTGAACGTCTGCAAGTGAGCCGAGTTGAAGTAATTTCGCATTTAGTTCAACTTCTTCAAAAAACCCTTTTTTTTCTGCTAAATAAAGAAATTCATAGCCTGGCCATGGGTTGATTGCAATTTCTATTGGTGCAGGTTTTTTCTGACTGCAGGCAGAAAGAAAAAACAGAGTACAAAGAAGAGTAAATGTGGTTGATAATTTCATTTAATTTCCATGAATTAAATCGTAAAGCTCACTTCCAAAACTAGTTGTACTTTAAACGTAAGATAAAGTTAATAATGTTTTTAAATTATAGTTAAGAAATAATAAAACGCACAAAAAAGCATGTTTTTGTAGTAATGGTTTTTGAATGAAGTTTAGGGAATTTAAGATGTTATCCATCACTTTTTGGATATTGTAAAAAAGTGATGAATGGCGCGGTTGTGTATTAAGCGTTTACACCAAAATGCTTACGGTTGTAATCAATTTCTTTTGCTGCTTTAAACCCTTTATCTTTTAATGTGTGCCAAATTAACCTCTTTTGTCCCATCTTAAAAAAGCATCTTCCATAACGTTTAAGCGCTTGGGCATCAATTTCAAACCCTAAGCCCGGTTTTTTGGTAGGGGTTAATATACCTCTGTCGTGCATAAAGGGCTCTGTTAATAAAGCGTCACGTTTTTTAATCGTCCATGAAGGTGGGTTGATTGGATATTCCATATGCATTGAATCGGCAAAACCGCTGGCCAACATGACTTGTAAATTAACCGCAAAACCAATGCCGTTTGTCCAAGTGTGGGGGGTAAACTTTAACCCGTGTTGTTTACAGAGTTTGGCCGTTGCGAGTGCCTGACTAATCCCACCGCTCATGATGGCATCTGGTTGGAAAATATCGTAGCAGCCTTTCTCTATCATCATTTTAAGTTCAGGGTAGCCTGAGGAGTGTAGTTCGCCACCAGTGATGGGAACTTTGCTATATGCACGTAGTGTTGCTTGATCTTCATAAGCATCCATAGGTAAGGGTTCCTCGATCCAGCTTACGCCCATGTCTGCACAGGCATCGGCAAAGTATTTGGCCCGCTTTAAATCCCAGGAGGGGGCGTTGTTCACGATGGTGACGCGCCAAGCTTGGTTTACATCGACACCAATGTCCATCTTGTCACCATATACGTCAGTGATAGCTTTAACTTGAGCAATATCTTTTTGAACATCAAAGTCATGTACACGTAACTTGATGCTATGAAAGCCTTCTTCAAATCGGGCCTGTACTTCTTCTAGTCGTGCTTCGGGTTCTTTTACTTCACCGGTTGAAGCGTAAAGTTTAATATTCTGATGCTTACCACCCAGTAATTCATAAACAGGCTTATTGGCCTCTTTGCCTTTGATATCCCAAAATGCAGGTTCAATCCAATTGGATCGAAGGCCTAAATAAGATATTTCTCTTAAACGTTGTTGCATTAATTCTATGTCGGATGCGTCTTGGCCTATTAAGTAGGGGGCAATTAAATTGCCTAATCCACTTCGTTCAGTTGAAATAGCTGGCCCTGCAGAATAACCCTGCACACCGCTTTCTGTAGTAATACGAATTAGGTCAAAACGATTTTCAGTTTGTGGAAAACCTGGAATCCAACTTGGATAGAAGGCCGTACCTAAAGGGACTCGAACATGAAATAACTCAACACAGGTAATCTTATTCATCACAAACTCTCTTCAAAGGTTGTTGGTTTTTGTATGTTATTAGTTTAGATAAATGAAGGTACGGATACATTCACAGGAATGTGATGTTCGTTTGCATTTCGCGCCATAATGGCTTAGGTTTAATGATAAACATTCTCACTAGTGTTCCAATCGTTATGGATGAAAGCAGAACTGTTATTAATAGCTATGTCGAAGCATTAATCTCGACAGTAAAAAGGCAAGGTATTAATGAAGAAACTTTGTTTTCTCTTTTGCCTGTGGATAAAGAGAGTTTTATCCAGACAGGCGCGCGTCTAGACCTCAATCTTATGACCCTGCTTTGGAAGCGTGCCGTTCAGCTAACAGGGGATGAGCTTTTAGGTTTGCATGTGGGGCAAGAAATTCAGCAAGGTGCCATGCATATATTAGGTGGGTTGTTGTTGAACAGTAAAAATGTAAAAGCTGCAATAGGGCAGGTGGTTCGGTATCAGTCCCTTGTTAGTGAAGGAGGCGTCTTTTCGTTAATTGAGGAGAATGAAAACTGTAAGCTTCAATACCAACCTTCTATAAATAAGGTCAGTATGACGCATTATCAAATTGAAGGTGTGATTACTAGCTTGGTAAAGTTTTCGAGAAGTATTTTTCCCAGTGGCTTGCAGCCAAAATCTATAGAATTTACACATACAGGTCCTTCTGACTTGTCTGAATATGAAGCATTTTTTGAGTGCCCAGTTAAATTTAATGCCAATCAAAATAGCGTGATCTTTGATGCTAAGTTATTAAACCTGAGTATTCCTTATTCAGACCCTGAATTGTTTGCGCATCACCGAAGTTTGGCAGAAAAAAAACTGAAACAAATGACTGCGTCTGTCGGACTCTCTGCAAAAGTAAGGCAGACGATTGAAAATGAAGCTGATTGGTTCGAGCTAAGCCCCGAACTAATTGCGAAACGGCTTCATTTTAGTTTGAGACAGATGCAACGGAAATTGAATGAAGAGCATTCCAGTTATCAGAAAATCTTTGATTTCGCTCGTAAAGAGAAAGCGGCTTTATTGTTAGAGCAAGCACAACTGGATACGCCACAAATTGCCGAGGTACTGGGCTACCATAATCTAAGTAGTTTTCATCGTGCATTTAAGCGTTGGTATGAATGTACGCCAGTAGATTATCGAGAACGTTCAGCGTGATTAATTATAGTTACCTTGAATAAAGGCATCGTTTAACTGCTTATACTTCCCGTTTTTATGTAAAAGCTTAAGCCCAAGGTTAAATTTCTTAAGCCAGTATTTGCTTTTCTCTATTTGTTTTGGGAATCCAATGTGGTAGCTATCACAGTAAAATTTCTTCTTGCTATAGGTGATTGATTTAGCAATATCGCTTGGGAACTCTTGTTGAATGAGCCCTAAACCCACTTCTAAATTACAAGGGAAGATATTTATTCGTTCTGCAACCAATTTACGGAAGTTTAGTTGATCAGAGATGGCTGTTTCTATGCTAAAAGGCACGCCAGACTGTTTGATTTTTTGCAGTTTTTCAAGCGTATTGTAACCTGCAGTTCCACCAAATTTCAGCTTTTGGAAGTCTTGTGTACTTGACCAGTTAAAGGCATGTTTTTTGAGGTGAAATAATACAACACAGGACTCGGCTATCGCATCACTAAAAATATAAGATTTCTCCCTTTTATCCGTGATTGAAAAGGCAATACCACCGTCCCATTTTTTACTTTTTTTAGCATAAAAAATAGAGCGTTGCCAAGGAAAGAACCCATATTCTGTTTTTATATCGACTTGTTTAAAAGCTTCAGTGACTATATGTGAGTAATAGCCGTAATGGTTTGCGTTCTCCGATAGAAACGGCGCCCATTCACCATTCGTTAGCCGAATAGTTTCTTCACTGTAGCTTGGCGCCATTAATAAAAGGCCAGCAAGTAGAATGATAATTCTATTCAATATACTCAACTTAGTGATGAATGCGATTAATATATATTAGACTGTTTTCAAGAAATTAACATTTTCAAATAGTGATAAATTGAACAGGGTATTGAAGAAAGTAAATATACTTGCTGATTATAAAGTGCACGTACATGAGTTCAATATTGTTCATGCATGGCAATGGATATAGTCTAAAGTACTTGAAGACTTGATTCGTCAGCTGTTTATTGATAATTATCTAGCCCCTAGTTTTAATATGAATATTTGATAGTTTGCTTATAGGTACTTCAATTATTGGTGATATTATTTGGTTTAGGGTGAATGCTTTGTTTATTATGTAGTCTTTATAAAACCAACAATTAAAAGAGCGTCTTATGAAAATTTACGGTATGGGAAAATCCCGATCATTTCGAGCAATTTGGGCTGCTGAAGAAGCAGGGCTTGATTATGACTACGTAGAGGTAGAATTCGGTGGCGTAGGAGAAAACGGTACACAGGGTGAAGCTTATCGCCAGTTAAACTTTCAAGGCAAAGTGCCAACGCTGATTGATGATGAGCTAGTACTCACGGAAAGTGCGGCCATTGTGAATTATCTGGCAACAAAAAAAACTGCTTCAAGTTTAATTCCAAAAGACGGGACTCAGGAGCGTGCCTTCTATGACCAACTCGCCTTTTTTGTATTGTCTGATTTAGAACAGCCTTTATGGACTAATGGAAAGCATCGCTTTGCGCTCCCTGAGAAACGACGTGTACCAAAGGTTTTGGAAACAACAATTTGGGAATTTCATAAGTCACAAAAAGCACTGAAAGAGTTGATCGGAGAGTCACCTGATTTTGCTTTAGGGGCGAATTTTACGATGGCAGATGTGTTAATAGCACATACGCTTACCTGGGCCGAGAATTTTAAATTTGAATTATTCGATGGTTTTAGAGAATATAAAAACCGTATGTATGCAAGGCCAGCCTGTCAGGCAGCTTTGGCAAGACTTAAATAATGAATAGCTGAGGACTTATGTTAAGTAGTACCCTTTCAAGTAGTGATAATGTTTCAGAAATGTTAGTGCATATTTCGGGTGACCTTTTGAAAGCCGCTACCAGTCGTGAAGAGCTTCAAGCACGGTTGAATATGCTTAAAACAGCCTGGAATATATCACTTTATACTCGAGATGAAAGAAAACTAAGGTTGAAAGCCTTTATTCGTACCAAGAAAGACTTTGCACCTAGTAGGCAGGCGCTTAAAAATCTTGAGTCGGAGTTAAAACAAATCATTAAACAGAAAGTACTTCATTACCCAGGGATTGATAATGAAATCGTCAATGCAGAGGCGTTTGAGACTGGGCCCAATGCTTACGAAATTAAAGCCTTTTTCAAGGAAGACGAACCCGTGCCTACGGCAATGCCAGAAAATAGTCCAGAAGCCAATATGGAAAATAGCCCTGTAACAAGTAAGTACAAAGGCTCACCTATTAGAAAGCTGTAAACCTTTCAACGCGATTGCGTCCTTTATCTTTAGCATCATAAAGTGCGTCGTCGCTATTTTTCATCAGACTGGAAAGGTTTTCTATATCGTCTTCAAGAAAAGCAATGCCAATGCTGATAGTGACTTTAACCGCATCATTAGAGGTTGTTTTAATACTTAAAGCTTCAATCGATTTTCTCATACGCTCGCAAAGTGCGACTAATTTATCTCTGTCTACATTAGGTAATGCGATAATGTATTCTTCACCACCTAATCTTGCCAATAAATCATAGCTACGTAGATGTTGTTTGAAGCAATCGGCTACTGCTTTGATCACCACATCACCTAAAGGGTGACCAAAGTTGTCATTGATGCGTTTAAACAAATCTATATCTGCGGTGACCACGGCAAAAGGCGCATGTTCTCTAATAGCGCGTTGAAGCTCTAACTTGGCTTGGTTTTCCCAGGCTGCCCGGTTCAATAAATTAGTCAAAGGGTCATGGGTTGCCAGCTCATAGCTTTGGCAGAATAAGATGTAATTGTGCTCTGCATTTTTCTTTAGTTGTAAGGCCGTTAATAACAAAAAGGTATGCGTGGGGACGATATGCATTAAAAAGCTGAAAAAATATAATTCATATAAGTCAAACCTCTTTAAAAACAAATAGACAATTAATAAGGGGAGAAATAAACCAATGACTAGCTTACAGCGGCTAATAACGGGTGCCAGAACTAAGATTGAAGTCATAAAATAGAACAAGATAGCCGGCAGGTAGGGCGTTCGTTCTGGTAGTAGTATGTAGTTAATGCATAAACAACAAAAACTGATCAACCCCATTAACAAGGCAAAATTGACAATGAACCGTTGCAGGGGCTTTATATAAACTGGAATCAGGATCATGGTAATGGCAATAGCCGCAGGAATTCGAGAATAGATTGCCAATGCTTTATTTTCAGATGTAGAGGTCCAGTCCCAAATAGCTGTTAATGAAACAATCGCAATGCCGGCATAAATCATCACTAACATTGCAGGCTGTAGACGTTTTAACTGGAATGTAAAAAAATCATCCGGTGCGACTAAAGAGTTGTATATAGGCAAAATTATATGGCCGCTGTTATTTATATTTGGGTAGTGACAAGTATAGTTCAAATAATTAAAGTCATTAAAAGGCCTGTAAATATTTACTTAAGGTACACTTTTAAAGAGAGTCTAATATGCATCGTGATCTATTTTCTGAAGACTGCGTTAAGTCAAATAAAGGTATTCAAATAGACATGCCTGATGCTGATGTGTGTTTATATCCTGCTATATTTTCACTTGAAGAGGCTGATTTATTCTTTCGTAAATTAAAGCATGAAATAGTTTGGCAGCAGGAGCAAATTGAAATGTACGGCCAGATTCATCAAACTCCACGTTTAAGTGCCTGGTATGGCGATGAATTTAAATCTTATACTTATTCCGGTATTACCTCACACCCACGAGCCTGGACGGACAACTTACTAAAAATAAAACAACGTGTAGCGTCTATCTCATCACACCAATTTAATAGTGTATTACTGAATTTATACCGAACAGGTGCTGACAGTGTTGCCTGGCACAGTGATGATGAACCAGAACTAGGGCGGGAGCCAGTAATTGCTTCGGTCAGTTTTGGGCAAGTCCGCAGCTTTCAAATGAAACACAAAACCAAGGTAGCAGAAAAACAAAAAATATTACTATCGCATGGTGACCTTTTGATCATGAAAGGTAAAACTCAACAACACTGGTTTCATCAAATACCCAAAAGTAAAACGTCTATGCAAGCGCGAATTAATTTAACTTTTCGTGTGGTCTTATAAAGAAAATCTATACTGGGCTGAAATGTATTTAGTGCCACCTTTGGTAGTTAAGCCAAACAGAGGGCGTTCAAAGCGCTCGCCCATTTCGAAAAACAATAATGTGGCGTTGAGGTGGCGTGCTTTCTAAGGAAATAGAAGGGAGGTTTTAAGGTAGTGTGTTGAAATTATCTATAGCGATATAGTAATTTCTGCTTGATATCATGCGTATTAACTTAAAAACTTGAACTATAGGTTAGATAGTTCACTCGTAATGCATCTTGAGCAGACATTTCCCAATGATTATTTTGTTGTGGCAACTTTGATTTTTTGTTTGTTGTCGCTTGTTGTGTTTGCTTAATGTGTTGTTCGTTTTTAAAGTTCATTTATCTCATATCTAGGTTGCTTAACTTATGTGTAAGTTTACGTAACTTTGTGCAATAAATCTTTACATTGAACAGTTTCTTTACATAGTTTTACAATTGATTGAGTGTAATTGTTTTAGCACAACTGCTGGATCGTATGGTTTAATTTGATAGGTGTTTATTTACTTTTTCAAAATATGGTAAATAAGTACTAAAAGACAAAGAATCAGAAAGATATTTAAAAATAGAATAATAGACATTTGTTTATTTCGACGGTTGTTACAAAACAATATAAGCACACTCATTATTACCTTTGCTAATAGTAATTCGGTGCTTTCTTTTCGAGTTTGAATACAGTAAATACCAACCCTTAGGTTTTCTTCATTACTTTAGGAAATGTTCCTTTAGATCTCAAATTCCACTCGATAACCCTGCTTATCTTTTAATGTGGGAAACACATACATTTCAAGTGTGTTTTCTTTTGCGTCAGCGATGTGCTTCGAGTTTCTCTGTGCTTGTTTATCTAGGTGTGCGCACCCGTTTAAAAGTAAGCCGCTAATAGAAAAGGCTAATAATAAAATTACATTTTTTTGCATGTTGATTTCCTGTTAATCGCTATCTTTATCAATACTAACACGACTGAGAATGATTCGCATTATTGTTATTTGTTGTGTGATTCAGTATAGTTCGCCAATCAGTACTATGTTTTTAGTGTATTAAATTAAACGAGGTGAAAATTTGCGGGCTTATATTAAGGAAAGCATGTTTATTGTGGGGCTTTCAATGCTCTCAGGTGTATTGCATGCAGAAACCCCAAAAAATGTGGCTAACAATATCTCTGCTAAAAATTTCGTGAATGTATTGGATGATTATTACAAGGAGGTCAATAAGCAGCTTGATAAGCGTTTGGATCGTTCGCGTGAGCCGTTTGCATCGCGGCTACCGGCGGAGTCCTCACCTGTAAGTATCCAAGAAAAACATAGGGCATCAGTTGGTGTAAGTAAATCAGTTCATCGAGCATCGGGTCGAGCTTTAACTTCTTTGGAGGGGGTGCCTGTTATGTCGGTTAAAGGGTATTTAGAAAATGATGGTGAGCGTGCGGCATTGTTAGAAGTGGAAGAGATCGGTGTGTTTGTTGTGAGGGAGGGGGATAAGGTTGGTCTTCAAAAAATGGCTGGCTTAGGCTCGGTGCTAAATGTACTTGAAATTAATGAGTTGAATTTGACGCTTAGTATCGGTACTTCCAAAGATCAGATTGTGGTGCAGTAAAGTGATGAAAAATATTAAACATATCGTATTAACGCTGGTTTTAAGTCTGAGTATGTTTTCTTTTGCAGCTTCAGCGCATATCGATTTGATTGAACTAAGAGGCGCTAGTGTAAAAGATGCTGCGCATATTCTGGCAAAAATGTCGCATTCCAATATTTCTGTTACCAGCGAAGTGGCTGACTTAAAGGTTGACCTGGTGTTGCGAGATGTGAGTTTGAAGCATGCTGTTGAAACGCTGTCGCGTATCACTGGTACTTGGTATCGTTTTGATAAGCGCAATAGTAGTTATTTGCTAATGAGTAAGCGGCAATATCAGGAAAGCATTTCGATTTCTCGGAATGATGAGTTTGTTAGGTCTTTTACCTTAAGGCATCAAAATGTTGTGGCGACAGCTATGACGATAAAGAGTTTGTTTGGTGACAGAGTGACCTTGGACCTACAGCAAAGCTTAGATTTAGGTGGTGGGTTTGAAGGAATTCCAGGTGATTTGATGAAGTCTCATCTTGATGAATCTGAGGTTGCCATCGAAACGAAGTCAAGGGTGCAGCGCTCGTCTACCGCTTTTGGGGTGCATTCTAATGCTGCCAGTGTTTCAAGAGTAACCTTTGAGGAAGGGGGCTTGTCTGGTGAAGATTTTGATAATGAGTCTAAATTAAGGTCTCTAGCGGAGCACTCAGGTATGGATGCCGATGCGAATAAAGTGCTTGGTGTAACGGTTTCGATTTCGATCACGGTGAATCAAATTCATAACTTAATGTTCGTTAGAACGAGTGATGAGCAGGCAATAGAAGATATAGAGCAGTTAATTAAGGAAAGTGATAAGCCAACGCCACAAGTGTTGTTAGAAATGAAAATTATCAAGATGGGTGATAGTGAGGGTTTTGAGCAAGAGTTTGATCTTAGTTTTAATGACTCATTTAATGTGGATGGTGTTTCATATGAGGATGGTAGTTTAAGGGCTGATATCTTGTCGGGTTCGGCTAACCTTGAGCATACAAGTATGGGGGTTGGGAGTGTTACTCAAGTATTAAATCAAATGGCGGGTAACGCGATTACCAAGGTGGGTTTTAATTCGGTGCAGGGTGGTTTTTACGAGTTTTATAGTAAATACATTAATGCAAAAGTTGAGTTTTTAGAAAGTAACGATGTCGCTGAAGCGGTCGCGAAACCTATTTTACTTGCCTCCAATAATCAAGCAGCGCGTTTGTTTATTGGCGAAGATCAAGTGGTTGCAACCAGTATCGATGCTGGGTCAATTAACCAGATTGATAATGGGAATACGACGAGCACTACCGAAACCGAGACTGCATTAGAGACAGAAGTAAAAAAAATTGGCAGTACTTTGGTGTTATTGCCGAGTATTAATGATGATCGCACTGTGACGATCGATATTTTTCAGTCAACTTCATCCTTGAAAAGAAAAGGGATGGATTTCCCTTTCTTTAATACCGATACCAATCAAATTGAGTCTGTTTTACTTGACACCGTGGAAGAATCTTCTTTGAAATCAATCATAGTAGCGAAAGATGGTTTTACGATTGCGCTGGGTGGCATGATTAATGAGTCAGAGCGAAACGAGTATACGTCGGTTCCAATACTGGGAGATATCCCATTTATTG
>ENA-OSET01002710-OSET01002710.1-sediment-metagenome-genome-assembly--contig:-NODE-2710-length-16860-cov-48.098016_pt1 | contig 16860 bp, 17 predicted proteins | sample MGYA00237882_ERZ534229 | MGnify/ENA primary metagenome ERZ534229 (study PRJEB26408, sample SAMN06266212) | sediment metagenome | isolation source: Hudson Canyon methane seep mesocosm | place... | reverse complement strand
GATATTATTGCGATTGATTTGTTGAAAGAATTACATATCGACTATATCCGTTTATCAAGAGATTTAACCACTGAAATTAGTGCCCACAGTAATAAATCTGATTTACTAGATATTATGCATGAAGTAGCTAATTTATTAGACATTAAGGTAATTGCTGAAGGCGTTTCTAGTGAGGATGACTTCAAACTAGTTAAAGCCGCTGAAATCTATGGCATAGGTCGATAAAGTAGTAGTCTGTATGTCTGCCATTAAAGACAATAAGGTGTTCTATAGCATTCTCTTTGCAGTGTGCCTTGGTGCCTCTTTGCCTATAATTGCGGAGCTTAATATTACTGAAGTTGTATTGGCTAAAATTGAGGCTAAATATAATAAGTATGCACGCCAGCGCGTTGAATCTTGGCAAAGTCTTATTGCTACATCAAAAGATCTAAATGATGCTGAGAAATTAGAACTGGTGAATAACTTTTTTAACTCCAATGTGATGTTTATTAATGATCAAGCATTATGGAATAAAGAAGACTATTGGGCGACACCTCTTGAGGCATTATCAATAGGTGCGGGTGATTGCGAAGACTATTCTATTGCAAAGTATTTCACCCTAAAAAAATTAGGTGTAGATGAAGAAAAACTACGTATAACCTATGTTAAAGCTATTGAGCTTGATCAAGCACATATGGTTCTTACTTATTTTGAAAACAAGCGTAGCGTACCTTTGGTCTTAGACAATATTGATGCTGAAATTAAACCTGCAAACCTTCGACAAGATCTTATACCTGTTTATAGTTTTAATGGTGGTGGTCTATGGTTAGCCAAATCACGTGGTAGTGGTAAACGGGTTGGGGATGCTTCAAGGTTATCGTTATGGGAAGATCTTGAAAACAGAATGGAAAATGCACTTTAAAATTTCTAGAATTCGAATTCCGTTAAAAAACGCCACGTATTATCAGCTGTTTCCGAGTCTAAACCAATAATAGCCCCTGCTTCCCAATGCAATTTCTTCCTGCCACTTAGTTTTATATCTCCCATAATTACAGGACCTAAACCACGTGTACCTTTACCACTATAAAATTCAATAGCAGGCTCAAAGTATCGTGAATAACGATATCGTGCCTGCAACGCTAAGGATGATTCCAACTCATTGTGAATAGTGTCTCCCCATTCATAAATCGCCCACAGGTTTGCTGTGCCCACCCATCGCCGCCACTCTTTTACAGCGATCAAGCCTGTCGCTAGTTCCCAATTAGTGTCGTGACGTTCTTTCTCTAGTTCAATTACAACGCCCCAGTCAGCTGCATATTCACCTTGTTCACTCAGTTGCCATTTAGCTTCAAGTTCATAGGCAGTAATATTAAAATTGTCATTATCACCCTCTTTTGCAAGTAAATAAGCTTCAACAAATAACCTATCCGATATAGATGTTCCAATCCCAAATCGGTGCATTTGTTCACCATCAGCAGATATTATTCTCCATTCAATTTCTCGTTCAAGTTCCTGAACATAGGGGTGGTAAACTTTATCAATCGCTGTCCCATCTGCTCGAACGGCTGTCACAGCAATGAAGAACAGCAGAAAAATATTAACGATGAGTTTCATGATAAGACCTTGATGTATACCAGTGTGATAACGCGATGACGATGATTATTAAACTAAGCGCGGAGACATACGATACAACTTGAATAGGTGTTGGCGTTGCTTCATAACCGACTAAGGCATAGAGCAACTGCCCAATGACAGAGCGTTCACTTATCCACATCGAGGTGTCCCATAGAGGATATTGGCTTACTATCCAGTCTGCTTGGGTTAGTAGTTGTGTTGCCTGCAAAACCATTCCTCCTGCAACACTCAAGCTCAAGAAAATTCCTAGTTTAGTACCATTCTTCAGCGATAAGCTAAGTAATAAATAATAGAATAGAACCCCCACGCTAAGCCCTATCCCAGTACCAATAGCACTACCTAATAATACGGGCTGTAACAATTCAGGAATAGCGGCAAAACCATGAATATATAAGATGATTTCAGAACCTTCGCGAATAGAGGCAAAGGTTACGCCTACTAGCATGACAGCAATGATTACATCCTTGTGCTGTCGCGTCATTGCTAAAGTAAGAAACACAAGTAATACAAGGTAAACCATAAGATGAATGCTCGCATTGATGACTTCTTGTCCAACACCATCTAACCATTGAGAGACTGTAGCAATATTGATCGCATAAAGTGTTGCCAATGATAACCCTATAGGTAAAGCAAGATACATCCAACGACGGGAGATGGTGTATTTCTGGCAAAAAGCCATAAAGATACTAATAATCAGTGATGCTTCAATCACTTCTCTTAAAATAATAATGACAGCATTTAAAAGCATTTTACATCCCTATTCAACAATGACTTTGCCTTGAGCCGTTTTTGGGAAAAATTCACCAAAAAATGGATATATTCCTGGACGTAATGGGCCTATGAAAACAATCCCCTTTCGACCTGCAGGAATCACTTTCTCACGATTAAGTTCATAGCTTTCAAATTCTTCAGCCGAATTATCTTTGTTAATAATGACTAATTTAACTTTTGTATCAGCAGGTATTGAAAACTCAGCAGGATAAAATAAATGGTCACGAATTTCAATTTCGACAATGGGGGTTTGTGCCCATAATGATTGTGACAACACTGTTAGCATCAATATTAAAGATATTTTAAACATGAGCGTTTTCTTTATAAAGAGGAAATGAAATCATAACGCTAAGTCCACCTAATGTGGATGAGGACTGTAGAGATATTTTAGCGTTATGCAAAATGGCTATATGCTTAACGATCGGTAAACCTAATCCACAACCTAATGTACCAGAGTCATGTTGATCACCGTTAACACGATAAAAGCGTTCAAACACACGGTCATATTGATCTTCAGAGATTCCAGGACCTGAGTCCTCAATCACTAAGTTAACATTAGATTCAACTGTATCTATTGCAATGCTGATTTCTCCATCTCTAGGTGTATATTTACTCGCATTAACAATCACGTTTTGTACTAAGGTTTCGATTGAAAATAGATCGCCTTTAATTAAACAATTGCTTTGATTGTTAAGACCAATTCTTTGATTCTTTTCAGCTATAAGTTCATAGTTTTCAGCTATTACCTGTTGCACAATGATATCGAGATCAAGTCCCTCTTGTTTTAATAGTGCTTGGTCAGGTGAATGGCGATGTAACGATAAAATTTGTTCTATTACTTGTCCCATACGATCAATACTTTCAGCAAGCGGTTGTATTGATAAGGTATTTTCACTTTCATTTTGTAAGTTATGTAACTGAACTTTTAAAACACTTATTGGTGTTCGCAGTTCATGTGCTGCATCAGCAGAAAACTGTTGCTCACGGCTAAATGCCGTATCGAGACGTGACAGCAATTCATTTGTTGTTATAACCAGCTGACTTAGCTCCTCAGGTGGATCATTCAAAACTAATGGTGTTAAATCATCGGCTTGTTTTCTACTTAATTGAGTGGTTAGTTCACGTAAAGGTTTCAAACCTAAACCAATAGCAAACCAAATTATAATTGCTGCAACGGGAATGGCTAATACAATAGGAACTATAGAAGCTAATACAATATTCTCAGCTAAACTGTAACGAACATCCGTTCGTTCAGCAGTAATAATCCAACGATTTAATACCTCATCTCTCAAAATGAATGTTCGCCAACGATATTTCGCAAAGTTAAGATCATTAAAGCTATTAGGTGAATCAAAATGTATTAACACGTTATCGGGGGCATTGGCCGATCGTGCAATTAAGCTTAAGTCATCATGCCAAATCTGAAAAAAAACATTAGGTGAATGGATAAGGTTACTAGCACTTTGATTAGCAGTGCTTTGATTTGCTACTGCAATAACCTCAGCCATACTTTGTAAGCGATCATCAAATAACTGATGTGCTTTATCAATGCTGGAATTATAGCCTTGTAGTAACGATACAAACGTCACTAAGGTAATAATGGCCAATAGCGCTAGCAATAGATAGGTTCTGATAGACTTCATGCCGGCTTAACAATATAACCTATGCCACGGAGTGTCTGGATAAATTGACTAGGTAATTTCTTCCTTAAATGGTGAATATGAACCTCAATCGTATTACTTGCTACCTCTTCACCCCAACCATATAATTTGGATTCAAGGCTGTCACGAGTTTGCACGCGGCCCGCATTTTCCATTAATGCTTTAAGCAGCATAAACTCGCGCCGTGAGAATTCAATATTTTCACCAGCAACACTGACTTGATGACTGACGCTATCAATAGTGACGTCACCAATGTTAAGCCCTGAATGTTTTAATGTACTCGCTCTGCGTTCAAACACCCGTAGTCTTGCCATTAATTCAGCAACTTCAAAGGGTTTTGCTAAATAATCATCAGCACCAAGATCTAAGCCTTTTACTTTATCTTCAAGAGATGTTCGAGCAGTCAGCACTAAAATAGGTAAATCCGCACTTAATTTTCTTATTTCTCGTAGAACTTCTGTACCATCAATGTCGGGTAGTCCTAAATCGAGAATTACAATATCAGGAAGCTCTGTTTTAACAGCCTCTATAGCTAATCGACCTTGAGCCAAGGGGTTAACTGCAAACCCCTCTCGCTTGAGGGTTTGTGTTAATGCTTCAGCTAATGTGGGATCATCTTCTATCAGTAATACTTGCATTATTTTTTACTTTTAAATGAGAATTAACAGTGTCTAAGGCACGTGCTATTTCATCTTGCCGCCCTTTATCAGCAACTGGGCGGTTCAGACGTGAGGGTGCACTTTTTGCTTTTAATAAATATTTTTCAGCTTCAGAAAATTGTCGTTGCTCAATAAGGTAATCAGCATAAAAGTAATTATTCTCAATGCCAATAGAATCAATAGCCAGAGCTTTTTGTAAATATTCTTTGGCTTTTTCTTCATCCCCAAAGCCAATCGGCCATCCTGGTACTTTGTAATACAGTACACCTAAATTTGTATAAGATGAACCTTGTAATGCATACTCATCCGCCGTTAATGCTTTCTCAAAGTCTATTTTTGCAGATTTAGCTAACGACATGGCACTAAAATCAATAGCACTTTTAGCGCCAGCAAAACTCGCTTTAATAACGCCGAGCCATATTAATGCTTCAGTAGAATTTGTATTCGCTGAAACCACCTTTTCAGCTTGTACTACTAGCTGTTCAAATGCTATTTTTTGCTCTTTATCTTTTAATAGATAGTTGACCTCATCCCAACGTGTTTGCAATTGAGCAACATCAGGGGGCAACTGAGCTAACGCCATTGTTGAGCTTGTCAAAATAAGTGTGGAAAATAATATTTTCAATAACTTCACGGTTAAGTTTCCTTATAAATAACGTTTTATAATGGATAATTGTTTATTAATAGAACGTTCAACAATACGTGGTAATACACTGTTTATTTTGACAAATAGTTTTTCTGGCCACCCTAGATATTTGATTGCCATCGTATTATTTAAAAAGTTGACCAACTCAGCAGCTACCCAGTCAGCACTATCCATTTTCGTGCCTAATTCATTATTCATCGCGATGACATTGTCATTATTAATTGTTGTATTAGTTGCCCTTGGAGCAAAATAACGAATAGCGATATTAGTATCATTTAACTCACGACGTAATGCTTCGCTAAAGCCGCGAATAGCAAATTTACTGGCGCAATAAACACTCGAACCGGGAAAACCAATACTACCCAAAATCGAACCAATATTAATGATCTGTGCACTTGGACGAGTTAATAACTCTGGCAATAAGACCTGCGTTAATAAAATAGTGCTTGTTAGATTAATATTAATAATGGCTGCCACATGTTCTTGCTCCAGATCTTGGAACAATGAGAACTGGCCAATACCCGCATTATTAATAACGATATCGATACCCTGCTCCAACTGTTGGCAGACATTCACAATTCTCATGCGATCATCAGCACTAGAAATATCAGCTTCAACAACCGTATGTTGCCCACCTAACTCAGCGTTTAATATTTGTAATAATGTCTCATCAAGCCCGACTAAAACAAGCTTGGCACCCGCATCAGATAATGATATAGCGGTCTCAGAGCCTATACCACCATTAGCGCCTGTTAATAATACCGTTTTGTTTTTTAACATCGTAAAACCTATTGAGTAACACTTCGGAAAATATCGCCATAAAGTCGGTAAACCATTTTCGCACAATGGATAATCAATTCTTGTTCATCTTTATCAGTAATCTTATTCATTAACCCTTCAAAAAACTTAACATGCTCTAAGTCTAAGGCGCCATGAGACCGTAAATAACTAAATGCTGCATTAGGCAAGCCTAAAGTCTTTTGAACACCCTCTGCCGCCGCATCTGCCGTAGCGATGCTGGTACCTTCCAACACGTGTACCATGCCAAAAAAGCCAAGAGGATTAATACGATTAATCGTGTCATAATCAAATGCAACCATCAATTCAGTTTCCGGTGCTGGTTGGCTATGACGAACTTCTTCTTTATCAACACCACAGGCAGCAATATCATTCAAAATCCATTCTTGGTGGCCAAGTTCTTCTTCAATATATTCTGCCACGGCATTGCGTAACCATTCTTTTTCTTCTGGCAGTCTTGCACCTACAGCCATTAACATCGGTGTCGTGTGCTTCACATGATGGTAGGCTTGCGTTAAAAATTCCACATACTCTTCTAATGTAATTGTTTGCGTTAACGCTTTGTCAATGAGTGATGCGGTGTATAAATGTTGTCGTTCTACTTCTGTTTCCATTTTTAAACGATCAAAAAAGTTCATTCATTATCCTTCATAAAGTTGTTTGATAGGTTTAGCGTAATGCTTCAAGATGTTTTCTCTTACAGGCCTGCCATTTGACGTCATCAGTGAATTAGAAAAGGTCATCGGCTCTGTCAGTCTTATCCATTTTTCAATTCGAGCATAATCAGGTAAGGCTAAGTTAACACTATCTATCCAACTCTTAATTGCCTCATTCGATATTTCTCTATCGCGAGGAAAAACTAAGGCAATACAGTAAGGTTTAGCATCACCAAACACGGTACATTGCTGAAATAGTCCGTTAGCTAACAGTTCGCTTTCGACCCATTCAGGGTTTATATTTCTGCCAAAACTAGAGATCAATAAGTTCTTTTTACGGCCATTGATATGTAAATAATGGTCATCATCAAAATAACCTAGATCGCCCGTATATACCTTATCTTGATGCCAACTATCAGGCTCATTGATATAACCCAAAAATGAATTTCCTGACACGACAATTTCATGATTTTCTATGCTTACCTCAAGGTGAGATAACACCTTGCCAGTAGAGCCTGTTTTTGCATTACTTGGTGAATTAACACTTACAACCGAACCACATTCTGATAAACCATAACCTTCATAGACAGGTAAATTGCACTGTTTCGCTTGCTGTAATAAATTAGCTGAAATCTTACTGCCGCCTACTGCGATAAAGCATAATGATGATGGCGGTTTCCAGCCTTGCGACACGGCAGTTACCAAGGCCATCAATAACTCTGGTAATAAAATAAGGCTTTCGGGTTGATATTGGCTAATCACCGACAGTAATGTATTTAAATCAAAGCCATTACTACCATTAAACCCTAATGTTTCTGGAGGGAGCGCAATGATGGTGCCCCCAGCCAATAACGGTGAATAAATCCCGCCAATATTTTCTAGTAAGGTACTAAATGGCAATATGCTTAAATGTCTAGGGGCTGATAACTCTGTTGATTGCAACAATGATTGAGCGACGCGTAGTTGTTGTTCATTACTTAAACAGACACCTTTTGGCAGTCCCGTTGATCCTGATGTGAACGTAATTTTAGTGGTTTTCTCAGGTAATGGTGTGCTGTTTGAGTCAATCGTTGTAAGTACAAGTCCCAAATAGATATCATTCTTTTCACTAAGATCCATTAGCGACGTAATACGATCATTTTCCTGATGGATTACTGCAGTTGCACCAGATGCAGTGATAGCATGTTTTAACTGTTGGTCCGAGAAAAATGCTGGTAAAGGTAGCAATGTGGTTTGGCTGAGATGGCAGGCTAAATCAATCACAATCCAATCAGGACAATTGTCTGCGTAGAGAGCAATGACACTGTGTTGTGTAGCCGTTATCTGCTGTGCGACATCCAACGTAGATTGATATAACTCATTCCATGTATAAGATCTCTCAACACCAATAATAGCGAGTTGTTCAGCTTGTGATTGAGCAAAAAACTCAACCTGATTCCACAGCGAGGTCATTAACGCTTAATTTTATGAGCAATATTAGTGATCGTTTGTTGGTAATTCTTAAATACGAAACCAATTACCCTGTGCTGTGCTAACAATGCATAAGCATCTGTTAGATTTCCAATCAAAACATTTGGTTTATCTGCATAATAACTTCCCCATGCTTGCTGGTCGCCAAGCAAGTTTTCTGGGTTTGCTTCACATAATGTAATAGTGACCAAGTTCAATTTAGATAATAATTGTTGTACTTGTTTAGTAGCAGTGAATACCGACCATTCAAATCCAGCCTCATGCAAAATGGCAATTGTTAAAATAAAAAGTAACTGGCTCGTGCCTCTATGAACCGATGTTAAATTTCCTACCTCAGCAATTGTATTGCGAGCCACTGTTTGCTTTATTATATCGCTAATTTCATCTTCAACCGATGAGCTTAGGTATTGTTCAATGAAGAGTGGCATTACTGTCCCCGCTGGTTGAAAACCCATGGCAGCAGTAAATTTATCATCCGTCATTGTCGACAATAAATACGGTAGAAAATGAGTAACCTCTGCTTGATAGTGATGACTAAAGCGTTCAGCTACAAACGTCTCAACGATACGCTTGGTTTCAGAAGAAGGTTGATCAAATTGAATCGGCATATGAGGTAATAATAGTCGCTCAGCACGAGAATTTGAACGACTCGTTTTCTTCCTTAGCTTAGTGCTAACAATCCGTGCTTCCATATCTTTTTCTCTTATTTAGATGATATGGGTCGAATATTAAACTGTAAAGCTTAACTGAAGCTTAAACTGCCTTTTAAGGTGGATTAACTCACAAAACAAGCCCTAATGCTTGGTTTGTCATTGCAATCATATGCTTTATATCAATTTCTAATGCTTGTTTTCTATTTTGCGTTTCATTGGCAAGTGACTGACTGCGTAATAAATTAACAAGATCAATTTCACCTAATTCAAATGCACGTTGTTGTAGTGAATAATACTTTTGAGTCGCTTCATTTTGTTCATTAACTAATACAAGCTGCTGCTGTTTAGTGTCGAGGTCATGCAATTGAGAAAAAAGTGTAATATTTAATTCTCGCTCTAATGCTTGCCGTGTAATTTCAGCGTCTGCCAATTCTTTTGCTGCATTAGCAATAGCTGGACGTCGATATACATCATTATCTAATGCAAAACTAACGCCGACACCAAAACTATTATTAAAATTTTCTCCACGCTCTCCTCTTTCACTTCGGACACCTACTGAAAGACTTGGGTTAACTGCACCATCAAATTGAGCGAGATCTTGTTGTGTTCGTAACGTATTGATTTGCTGTTCTAGCAACATTAAATAAGGATGTTTTTGATCTATTACGGCTAAAGAGTGATGTTGATTATTGTTATAAGCTACTGGAAGAGATTCTTCATAAACTTGAGGCAGTGACCTTTCCCCCGTTAAATGTTGATAACTATTAAGTGCATGTTCCAATTCTGCAGCTGCAAGTAAATATTGACTATGCATTTCAAGAGCATTGGTATTTGCTAACAGTTGTTCTGTACTCGCTAATTCGCCAGCGTTTACACGAGCTGCCACATCTTTTTCTAACTCTTTTGATGTTTGCCAAACTTGATGAGCTTGTGTCGTTACATTATCTGCTAGTACAACATTCCAGATTAATTCGCGTACTTTTGCAGATGCGTCTAGTTTTATTTGTTGTTTATAAGCTGGTAATTCAGCAGATAATTTGTCAGACAATACTGACTGCTGTTGTTTCTGACCAGGCAACCATAGCGGCATATCGACACTGCCTTCCCATTCTTGACTGCCATTATCACTACCTATTACATCATTATAATGACTTACACTAATACTTTTAACATCAGCAAAAGTAGCATTAGCTAAATCAGTATTGGCATTAATTTGTTGTTGCTGTGCAAGCTCATTATGGAGGGCTGGGTGTCGTTCATATACAGTCTGAGTGAGCGATGAAAGAGTAATATCAGTAGAATGTTCTAGCTGCACCATCTCAGCAAACGTTGAGTGTGTCATGCTCATACCAGCAGCAAAACACACTAGGGTTAATTTAGTTTGAAACGACATAATGAAGTAAACCTTGTTTATAAAGATGTTCATAAGAACATTCATGCAAATTTTCAATGGGTGAATAATACCGGATCGTAAGCTTAAATACTTCCACTTTCTGATAAAGGCAATAACCAATAATGTAGCCCACTGCCTGAAAAATTCTGTTTTAGATCAGCCAGTATCGATTCAGCCATCTTTTTCTCTAACTCGATCCAAAATGTGATCTGTCGTCTACGCCCTGTTACTTGTTCGGCTAAGCTCATTTGATGACCACTACCATGACCATTAGCAGCTTGGGAGGTAAAGCCACTAATATTAGGCTGAGTAAGCAGCCAATCAATAAGTTCTTCCTCCATGCTCGGTGGAGCGATAATTGTAAATAACATCATGCCGGTTTCTCCATAACTGCTAATGAATTGGCTGCACCAAAACGTCTAAATAATAATGGTAATAATACTAATGTCAGCAAGGTGGCACTTACTAAACCGCCGATAACTACGATAGCTAATGGTCTTTGTATTTCAGACCCAGGACCGGTCGCAAATAATAAAGGTACAAGACCAAATGCTGCAATTGTCGCAGTCATAAGAACAGGTCGTAAACGGCGCATTGCACCCTCTCTAACAACTTGATCCATTGTTAGACCTAGTGATCGCAACTCGTTGAAATAAGTCACCATTACGATACCATTCAATACGGCAATACCTAATAAGGCGATAAATCCAACAGATGCTGGTACTGATAAATATTCACCTGTTAACCACAAAGCAACGATACCACCGACTAGTGCAAATGGGACGTTACTTAAAACAAGTAATGCCTGACGCACTGATTGAAATGTAGAAAACAGTAATAAAAAGATCAAAAGCAAGGCGACAGGAACAACAATAGCCAGTGTTTTTGCTGCACGCTGTTGATTCTCAAATTGCCCTCCCCATGCCAATGAATAGCCTGTTGGTAAATTAATATTATCAGCCACTAGTTGTTTAGCTTCATCAACAAAGCTTACTAGATCTCGACCATCAACATTTGCCACGACGACTGACATTCTTTGCCCCGTTTCTCGTTTGATAGACACGGGGCCTTCAACTCGTTCTAATGTAGCAAGTCGAGATAACGGGATTTTTTCACCATTGGGAACTGTTAATCTGACATTAGAAAATTCGGCAGGCGATAAACGTAATGATTGGTCACCTTTAACAATTAATGGTGTTCGTCTAGCGCCTTGATAGATAGTACCAACCTCAGTACCTTCAATTAATAATCGAAGCTGTGGCATGATGTCATCGACTGTTAATCCTACACGCCCAGCGGCTAATCGATTAACATCTACACGATAATATTGAGCCCCTTCAGTTTGTGATGTTGAAACATCTTCTGCGCCATCAATCTTAGTCACAATATCAACAATATCGGTTGCTAAACGGTTAAGTTCACTACCCTCATCACCAAATATTTTAATCGCCAGATCACCACGAACACCCGTGAGCATCTCTGAAACACGCATTTCGATTGGTTGTGTAAAACCAAAGGCAATCCCAGGAAATTGAGCTAATATCTCTCTAATCTGCTCTTTAATTTCGGATTTATTGGCTACCTGCCATTGTTCTTGTGGTTTTAATACCAAAAACATATCTGTTTCATTTAACCCCATCGGGTCTAACCCCAGTTCATCCGAACCTGTCCGGGCAACAATACTACTTATTTCATGTACATTCTTTAACAATGCACGTTCAACACGCTGATCCAGATCGATAGATTCCTCTAATGTGATGGATGGCAACTTTTCTAGTTGAACAATTAAATCACCTTCATCCATTGTTGGCATAAAGCTTTTGCCAACTTGAGTATATAAATAGCCAGCTGCCACTAAAGACATTACAGAAAAAACAATGACAATACGGCCATGATCTAATGACCAATTTAGTACCGGTGCATATAAGCGTTTAAGTACTCGTGGTAACCATGGCTCTTCATGAGATACATCTTTTAACAAATATGATGCTATGACAGGGATAACTGTAAGCGATAATAATAATGATCCACTTAATGCAAAAACAATCGTTAATGCTACTGGAATGAATAACTTACCTTCCAAACCTTGCAAAGTAAGTAAGGGTAAAAATACGATGATAATAACTGCAATCCCTGATGTTACAGGGACTGAAACACTTTTCACTGCACGATAAATCAAATGTAACCGTGGTAATAAAGACGTTTTTTTCTTATCTGCTAATTGAGAAACGATATTTTCAACAACGACAACTGCTGCATCAACCAACATACCAATTGCAATTGTTAGCCCTCCTAAACTCATTAAGTTTGCTGATAAGCCAAACTGCTGCATCATGATAAAAGTGACCATAGCAGCCAGTGGTAATACTAGTGCTACAGTTGTTGCTGCACGGATATCGCCCAAAAATAACAGCAATAAAACTAAGACCAAGACAATGGCTTCGATTAAAGCTTTGCTAACCGTACCTATTGCTTTTGATACTAAGTCACCACGATTATAAAACACCTCAATAGAGACATCTTCGGGAAGACTCGATGCGATCCCTGCTAATGTACTCTCAATGTCTCTAACGACATCACGGGCATTTGCTCCTCGCAAGCCTAAAACTAGACCTTCAACAGCTTCACCCGCACCATCTTTGGTGACGGCTCCGTATCGTGTCAGACTGCCAATGCCGACATCGGCCACATCAGCTAATAACACAGGTTCAGTCAAATGAGGTCTAACAACAATTTTTCGTAGATCATCGAGGTCTTGAATACTACCTTCTGCACGAACGATTAAAACTTCCTCACCATCGTTAAGACGACCTGAGCCATCATTACGATTGTTTGATTCAAGTGCTGTTTGCAGTTGGTCAAGACTAATGTTTCTGGCCAATAATTTAGATAAATTAGGTGTTACTTGAAATGTTTTAGCCAAACCGCCAAGTGAATTGACATCAGCAACACCGGGAACACTACGTAATGCAGGGCGAATAACCCAATCCAGTAATAAACGACGATCTATTAAGCTCATCGAATCACTGTCAACGGTGAACATAAACATCTCGCCCAAGGGTGTTGTCATCGGCGCTAAGCCCCCCGTAACACCTTCAGGAAATTGATCGCGTAAGTTCGCTAAACGTTCTGATACTTGTTGGCGTGCCCAGTAGATATCCGTGCCTTCATCAAAATCAACCGTAATATCCGTTAAACCATATTTAACAACAGAACGTAACATCCTCTGATTAGGAATTCCTAGCATTTCAACCTCAATCGGTGAGGTAATACGTGCTTCAACTTCTTCCGGCGTCATACCTGACGCTTTTAAAATAACTTTAACTTGTGTTGATGATACATCTGGAAAGGCATCAATGGGGGTTTCATTAAATGCACGCCAACCAGCCCCAATCAAGGCGATAATAAGAAGTAACATCAACAATCGTTGTGTTAAAGAAAACTGAATTAATTTAGCCAGCATGTTTTATCCCTATCTAATCAAACTATGGCTTATTCGCCACCCATACCAAGCCAAGCGGCTTTAAGCGTAGCAGTACCAGCAACAACAATATTTTGCTGTATTGATAAATCACCCTTAATAATGAGCTTGTCGCCGTTGTCCTTAACAACCTCGACAGCTTTGTGTATAAAGCCATCGTTAGTTTGTACAAACACTGCTGACTGCCCTTCATGTCTGAACACAGCTGAACGTAATACTTCAAATTGAATCTCAGATGATTGTTGAATAAAACAAACTTGTAGAAATTCTCCCGGTGTTAATTGTTCTGTTTTTTGATTTACTTCTGCACGCACCAAAACACCTTGATCGGCCTCATGAACTTCACGGCCTACAGCAATGACTTTCCCTTCAATTGATTTATTACAAACAACAAGTCGATCATTAATTTTGACTTGATTGGCAATATCTAAGGGCACATGAATTTCTAACCATAATGAAGATAATTGAGCGATTTGATAGAGTGGATCAGCAGCTGTTAAACGTTGACCAGCTGTAGCAAATTGTTTCATCACTACGCCAGATGAATTAGCAGTTACTGTTAAATGGCTATTGAGTGACCGTGTTTTATTAAGCTCTTGAATAGAATTTTTGTCCATTCCAGCTAATTCAAGAGACTTTCGATACATCGCAACTTCAGTATTGTTTTGTTGATATGCAGTCTGTGATTGTCGATAACGACGTTCAGCAATGATGCCATCCTCAAATAAGGATTTATCACGTTGCATCTCTTGCTTTGACTGTGACAAGCCACTCAGTGACTGTAAGTAGTCATTTTGACTAGATAATAACTGCGGACTATTCATCTGCGAGAGCGCTTGCCCAGCGCTGACATGATCACCCTCGGCTACCAACATAATTTCGATTACCCCATCTTGTGGTGCACTAATAACACGTTGTGATTTATTTGGGATCGTTACTTTTGCTGGTAATTTATTAGTAAGAGATTCCGTTACAGGCACAATCTCAGTAACCTCGATTCCAATATTAGCAATTTCATCTTTATTAAGATGCACTAGCTCATTTGCAGATACCACCGTGGTGGTAACAATTAATATCAGACTATATAAATAGTTCATTACAATTCTCTTCTAAGTTAAAGGCCATCGTTAATAATGCTTAGCAATATTAGCGGGTGATGATGTTAAAGCTTGTAAGTATTAACTAATAGTAGATATATGCCCTATAATGACGCTTTTAGACCATATGTCCTATGCGTTTTTATTGTTATTTAGGAAATACTAGTGCCCAATATAAAAGCAATTGCCATAATTGTTATGTTACTTATCATCATGGCTTCAAATATGATTGATTTCATCCATGATTTTGTGAGAAATGAGCCTGTCTGGCATTTGATAGAAGAAGGTATCGTTATAACGATGGCTTTTGGTTTGGTACTCTTTTTAATTATTAATTTAAAACAAAAGAAGAGAGATTTTCAGGAGCTAGTGCAAGAGTTGAAATCAACAGAATACTCCTTGGAAAAATCAAATGAACTCATTCAAAATGCCAGAAAGGAATATAGCTCCGTCATTCATCAACAATTTGATGATTGGCAGCTTAGTCAAAGTCAGCAGCAAATCGCCCTGCTACTTTTAAAAGGCTTAAGCTTTAATGAGATCGCAGCAATACGAGAAACCAAAGAGAAAACAGTCCGCCAACAGGCGACAGAAATATATAAAAAAGCCAATGTGGTTGGCAGACATGCTTTTTCAGCGTGGTTTTTTGAAGATTTTTTAAACTAATTTACTGCAATACAGGTCGAGCATTAATAGGCTGTAAAGGCCTATTATTCGGTTCATGTAATACAGCTTCAAAAGAACTAATTTGCTGTTTAGTTATTGTGACCACTTCTTTCATCACTAACCAACGAACACCTTCAGAACAAGGCGGCGTTGTTAATGAGCCATTAAAGCGATAGTAATCACGATGTTTTGGTAAAAGCTTATCAACATTCACTCTACCTTTGAGAACATGCTTTCCACCAGATGTAGTTGGCATTACCTTCCACAGCTTTTCTAGCATCTTGTCTTGCGGTGACATGACTGCAACGACAACCTTATCTCTAAATTCATCAGTATGAACTTCAAGCACAGTTTTTGGCGTACCTTCATCATACATGACAGCGACAACGGCTAAATCACCTTCTTTGCTAGCATGGACGAAATGAGCTTCTACAGGATATGAGTGACCGTTAATGTGATTTTCACTTGGTGCGTGAAAATGAACCTGTAGTAGGTTAAAAACCTGTCCATCTAATTCAATTCGACTACCTTGTTCATAATTGACTTGAATAGTGTGACCATTATTAATGATCTCATTACCGCCTGTCTGGTAACTAAACTTAATGGGGTTTAACTCTGCCTCTATAAACCCACTTAAGTTGATGGGTGATTGGTTTTTACCTGTACATGCAAAATTATCTGCCGTTAAGCTAGCCCAATTTTCTGGGCCCTCATGTCCAGAGTATCCCCAATGTGTATTCCCTTCCGCATAGACACTACTCGTTGATGCTAGTGTTAAAGCAAATATTAACGATTTATTCATCTAGTTATCCTTATTGATTTAATAATTCACCGTATTTTATTAGTAATAAACGGTCAGCAAAAGTCGAATATTATTACTGCACTCATCGCTAAATACGAACAAACCTTGCTTATGATTAACTATAGTCATAAAAAAAGCCCGACACAAGTGCCGAGCTTCTTTATTAAGGTTTTTATTTATTAAATTTGTTAATAAGTAAAAGGTCTCATAGGCTAAATACGCTTAAAATACCACCTAAGTTAGTCCAGCTAGATAGTGCTTTGTAAGCTCCTACCGCACCAAGACCATCAGAGTCGTTTTCTAAGCTTGGAATAGCCATACCGATACCAGCCCAACCACCTACACCTGAAAGGATAGAGATGAACTGTTTACCGTCATGCTTGTAAGTATTAACGTTACCGATAATACCTGAAGCTGTTTTGAATCTCCAAAGCTCACGACCTGATTGTGCGTCTACAGCTTTGATGTAACCTTCTAATGTACCGTAGAAGAC
>ENA-OSET01002709-OSET01002709.1-sediment-metagenome-genome-assembly--contig:-NODE-2709-length-16862-cov-17.620912_pt1 | contig 16862 bp, 14 predicted proteins | sample MGYA00237882_ERZ534229 | MGnify/ENA primary metagenome ERZ534229 (study PRJEB26408, sample SAMN06266212) | sediment metagenome | isolation source: Hudson Canyon methane seep mesocosm | place... | reverse complement strand
AATTTGAATTACATACTGTTTGTTTTCTCCTCACCCAAACCCTCTCCAGCAAGAGAGGGCTTAAGAGCTAACAAAATACACATTTAACGGTGATATAGCCATATTTAATAATGACATGAGAGAGTGATGGGTAAAGTCATTCAGTTTAAGAAGCAAAAGTTATCAGAAAAGCATAAAGGAAATACGCTTTGTCGGAGTGGTTTTCATAAGTGGGAAATTGTAAAGGAAAAACAGTTTGATGTGAAACAAGGAAAGTTAATGACTGTATATCAGTGTAGAAGATGCCATACACAAAAAAATAAATATGTTTGATTTCTTATTAAAGCAACCTTCCCAGAAATACCAGCACTCACTGTTATTTGATGATGTATTGGAAAAGCGCTACCAAGAACTGGTAGTTAGGCATCATATTCATAGTGATGCTGCTCAAATTCAAGTTTTAGGGCATTTACAGCACCTTCTCGATAACATTTCTATACAGACAGAACAAAAAAAACAGATTGTTTTTAACCCTTTACTGTCTTCAGCAGAAACACCAAAAAGTCTCTATATTTTTGGCGATGTAGGGCGTGGTAAAACCATGGTAATGGATGTTTTTTATGATGCATGCCCAGTCAAGTTAAAAAGGCGAGTACATTTTCATGCCTTTATGCAGGAAGTGCATGACTATATGCATCAATGGCGAAAACAGAATGAAGGCGACCCTCTTACTTCTTTAGCTAAAAAGATAAGAAAATCTTCCCTATTGCTATGTTTTGATGAATTTCATGTGACAGATATAGCTGATGCCATGTTGTTATCCAGATTATTCACTCAGTTAATAAAGCAAGGTGTCATTTTTGTCGCCACATCAAACCAACATCCAGATGATTTATATAAAAATGGCTTACAAAGAGCGCTTTTTTTACCTTTTATAAAGTTATTAAAGCAGTCCTCAGAAGTTATAGAACTAGTAGCAAAAGAAGACTACCGTCTATTGTATTTTAAGTCGATGGAAACAGTGTTTTATGTAGGGCAGCAAGAAGAAGGTGATGCATTTTTACAGCAGCGATTTAATGAGTTAACTAATAATGGAAGTATTGAATCCAGAACTTTACATGTAAAAAATAGAGCTATCGAATTTTCTAAAGTACATGGAGATATATTATTCTCATCATTTGAAGAGCTTTGCGGTAGAGCATTAGGCCCGGCAGATTATTTAGAGCTAGCTAATGAGTTTAATGCTATATTACTAGCAAATATCCCTATATTAACTATGGAAATTAGAGATCAAGCTAGAAGGTTCGTAACCTTGATAGATACATTGTATGAAAATAATGTGAAATTAATTTGTACACTAGCACAGCCTCTTGAGTATTTTGACTTTAAAGATAAAGATTTTGACTTTCAAAGAACTCGCTCAAGATTGATTGAAATGCAGTCAGAAAAGTATTTTCAAAGAGATAGTGTTTTAGTCGGAGGTAAGAATAAAACTTCCTGATCTTTGTGTCGGCAAATAACGACAAATATTAGTAAAGAGTGCAGGGGTTTATGATGAGTCGGAATAGTAAGAATAAGGTGTTCAAAAGGAAAAATAAATACTATAGTTTTTACTATGCTGAAAAGTTGTTAACAGGTTTGTTTGTGTCGTGAAATAGGGACAAAATAGATAAGTGTTTACTTATTTGGGTAGTATAATAATTTTTAGTGTATTTTATTTGATAAGCAAAGCAATGATGTCGAGGGATTAGTTCGTATATATTTTTGGTGGCATGTTATTTGCTTTTGTTATAGTTCTTATGGAATTAGAATGATAAATGGAGTTCCTTTTTTTAAATAGTTATAAGCATAGGCTAATAAATAAACCTTTTTTTCTTAACCTTGCTTTAACCTCATTAGCTCATTTTTATGTTTGATAATCACTTTGAAGTTTTTTTAGCTGATACAGAAGAAAGTAAAAATATTCATTACAACATTCGATATCAAGTTTATTGTGAAGAAATGGGTTTTGAAAATAAGGATGATTTTCCAACAGAAATGGAATTTGATGACGATGATGCGAAATCAGTACATTTTATTGTTAGGAATAAAGTAACCGAGGACTGGATTGGGGCAATGCGTTTGATTTATAAACGTGATGGAAAGCTTCCCATTGAAAAATCTTGTCAATTAGACGAAGATTTCAAGAACAACGACTTGTTTGAATCAGTTGAAATTTCTAGGCTTTGTTTGCTTAAAGAGGCTAGAAAAGGAAACCCTCCTCAAGGTGAGGTGGAGAGCATAAGCGAAATTAGCGCATCTGATGGTGATATACCAACGCAACAAAACCTAAATCGGTTGATAATTTGGGGACTCTTTTATGCAGCATCTGAATATGGCTATAAAAATAATATCAATTTTTATTACTTCATAACAACTACAATTTTGGCTAAACTCATGCGCAGAGGAGGTTTGTGTTTAACCAGTTTTGGCGAGCCTTGTGAGCATAGAGGAAAAAGGTTTCCATTTAAAATTGATGCTTATAAAACCTTTAAAAGTAAGATATGGTCATCTGGTTTTAGTAGTTATCGTTTGTTTTCAGAGCTAAAAGTTGCATCCGCTGCTTAAAATATGGGCTAGCTTAGTCTATAAGGTTTATTTTTGTAAAATACTTTGCAATGAAGTTAAGGAAATAATTCCTCTATAAAGAATTTGATTGTTGTGAATTAATCCATAACATTCATAAGAATTTTGTTCTGTTGGTAGCTCTTTGATTAATATATGTAAGGCATTGTTACTTTTTAATTTGCTTAATAGATATCTGTCTAGTGATATTTTATGTGTGGTATAAACCATCGGGTCTTTCTTAAAGTCATGATTATTTTTTAGTGCTTTTTCTAGTAAAGCACAAGAAACCATACTACAAGGAAAAATCTCAGGGAAATTAGCTGTATTATTTAATTCATCAAAATATTCAGATTGATCAGCAAAAGAACCACACAAAAAATTCTTTGCATTACTCGTGTTCATAAACTTGCGTTTTAGAAAAAAACCATTCTCAGGAATGTAACTTCTGTCAGAAAGACTATTGAGTTGTCCAATATTTGAAAAATCAGCATCAGCTAAAAATAGTGCTTGTGTGGATTCTTTTTTATACCCCATCAAAGCAAGTTGACCGTCAGTTTTAACAACAATGCGGTTGCTTAATACAATTTCACCATCGATTTCTTTTATTTGAGACTTTTTAATATCAACATTTACTTGTTGTTCAGGTTTGACTGCATTAGCAAAAGTAAATTGATAATTACTAAACCGTAGCTTATTTTTGTCAATAACTTTCAGTTCATTATTTTGGACGCGATGATGAGCTATCATATTTTCTACAAAAGACTCAAGTTGAAACCCTAGAACAATGGGCCCACCAAATGGATTGTCTTTTATTTCATGCCATTTATGTGGGTCATGAAATAGGTTAAAGTCATCAGTTGCGTTACGTGCAACATCAATATGTATTTGCTGAAAGCTAACTTTAGTGTTTTTTATATCCATTTGTTTTTTCCTATTAAGATAAAACTATTATATTTGGACATTTACTGTCTATACTAAGTAATATTATTTAAGTATACAATATAGACAAAAGTTTAGATAAAGTATTCAGACTAAAATCTTTGTGGAATTTAAATAAAGATTGAAAGAGTAAATGTAATCGCTTTCGTATTAGATTATTTTGTTCATTGAATTAAATATTAGGAATTGCAATGGCAGATGAAAAGCCAACATTAGTAAAAAGTTTTCAAGATTTTTTTACAGTTGAAGTCGCAAGAACTGCAAAACAGAAAAGCCAAGTATATGGAATAAGGTATAGAGTGTACTGTGATGAGTTTGGGTATGAGTCTATAGATAAGTTTCCTAATGAAGAAGAAAAAGATGAGTTTGACGATTTTTCTTTACATTGCTTAATCATGCATAAAAGTAGTGGCTTACCTGCTGGGTGTGTCCGTTTAGTTCCCGCTATTAATGATCAAAACAAAGCAGTATTATTACCGTTAGAGGTTCATTGTGATGATAGCTTGGATCATGAGTACATTGACAGTTTAAATTTAGATAGGCAAACAGTTTGTGAGATATCTAGATTGGCAATAGATTGCTTGTTTAGAAGGCGTACGGGGGAGGAGCTTACTCGATTTGGTGAAATTCATGGCTTAGACTGCACTAAGCAGGAGCAGCGTACATTTTCGTTGATAGCAATTGCTGCATTTTTAGCGGCCACAGCATTAACAGATATTAGTCATAAAACAAACGTGTTTGCGATGATGGAGCCATTTTTGCCTAGAATGATGAAGCGATCGGGAATAAATTTCATTAAGTCAGGGACTGATATGGATTATAGAGGTATTAGAGCTCCATACTTTATTCAAACTCAGTCGGCTTTGGATAATATGCATGATGATTTGAAAGAGTTATATTTGTGGATATATAAACAAATTGAAGAACAATAGCTTAAGTATGTATTTAAAGCTATTAATTAAAGGTTTAACATAGGGTTGATGTATGTCGGATAATTTTACATTTAATTACAATGAGGCTTTCTCTCGTAATATTGGCTGGGTTACAGAGCAAGAACAGTTGATTATACAAAGCAAACGCATTGCAATTGCTGGTATGGGTGGGGTTGGGGGGAGTCATTTATTGACATTGACTCGCCTAGGTATTGGAAATTTTAACATTGCAGATTTTGATAAGTTTGAATTAGCTAATTTTAATCGACAAGCAGGATCTTCTGTTCCTCATATTGATCAGGAAAAGTCTTCAACTATGGAGGGTTTAGCAAAAGCAATTAACCCTGAATTAGATATAAGGCGTTTTGATAAGGGGGTTACACTGGAAAATCTTGATGAATTTTTAGATGGAGTTGATTTGTATATTGATGGGTTAGATTTCTTTGTACTAGATATTAGACAAAAAGTGTTTGCACGATGTTATGAGTTAGGTATCCCTGCAATAACAGCCGCCCCTTTAGGTATGGGAGTCGCGTTAATTACTTTTCTCCCTGGAAAAATGAGTTTTGAGCAATATTTCAGGTTAGAGGGCCATGACCCAATGGATCAACAGATCCGTTTTTTAGTAGGCTTGTCTCCAGCTTTTTTACATCAGCCCTATTTAGTTGATAAAAGTCGTGTCAACTTTGTTAATAAGAAAGGTCCATCCACACCTATGGCTTGTGAGCTTTGTGCAGGTGCAACAGCAACTGAAGCTTTAAAAATCATGCTAAATCGTGGGAAAGTGCAATGTGCACCGTGGGGTTATCAGTTTGATGCTTTTAGAAATAAATTTAAAAAAACCTGGCGCCCCTGGGGTAATGATAATCCTATTCAAAAAATTGCATATAAGATAGCCAGTAAAATGATTTTAGACAAATAAAGTCATGGGGTAAGCAAGGGCTCATTCCTTAAAGAGGTTAAGATGAATAAAGAATTAGTAAAAAAGATATTGGAAGCTGCAGTAATGGCCCCTTCAGGTGATAATGTCCAGCCTTGGGATTTTCGAGTGTCAGAAGGTTTTACACGTATAGATTTGTATAACCTACCTGAAAAAGACAATTCTTATTATAACTATCAACAATCGGCTTCATATATTGCGCATGGGGCAGTGATTGAAAATATTAAAATTGCAGGCAAGCACTTAGGTTGTCATATTGATTATCAACTATTTCCTGATACAGAAAATGATAACTATATTGCCAAAATAACTTTATCGCCAGCTGATGCCCAGCCTGATCCATATTACACTGCTATATTTGAACGATCTACTAATCGCTTTCAATACACAAGAGAACAAGTGAATGATGAGGTTCTTAGCGCTTTATCTAGCACTGTAAAAAATATTGACGGAGCGCAAGTTAGTCTTGTGACAGGTAAAGATAAGGTTAAGCAGCTGGCGAAAGAATTAAAAGTAAATGATCAGATAGTCTTTGAAAGGAAAGACATTCATCAGTTTTTGTTTGATAAGATTCGCTGGAATCAAAAGCAAATAGAAGAAACTAGAGATGGTATGCCTGTTGGCGTACTGGGTTTAAGTTTTATAGAAAAGCTGAGTTTCCCATTAATGCGTTTTTGGGGGTATGTGAAAATAGCCAATGTTTTTGGGTTATCCAAAATTATAGCTTTGAAATGCTGGTGGGGATGCGCTAATGCATCAATCTTAGGAATGGTCACTATACAAGGTAATGATAAAGTGGCTTTTGTAGAAGGTGGGCGAGCAGTTCAGCGGCTATGGCTGGAAGCAACGCAACAGGGTTTTTCTTTACAGCCTATTATTGGTTTAACTTTGCTGATTAATCGTTTTAAACAAGATTCATTAGATAGTTTTTCCGTAAAACATACTCAAATTGTCGGTCGTGCAGTGCTTAAATTACCTGAATTATTTGTTGTAAATAAAACTGACACTTTAGTTATGGGCTTTAGGGTTGGGAGGGGTGTAGGAGGAGTGGTTCGAACGGTAAGAAAGCAAGTTTGATAGAATATAAAAAAAGCATTCCCTTTATTTAAGGAGAATGCTTTTTTATGATAAAGAGGTGGTACTTACCGCCTCTTTATATTTAGACTTATGCTTTTTTAGATTTTCTTTTGCTAGCAAAACCAGTAGCCATAAGACCTAAGCCAATTAAAGCTAGTGAGCTAGGCTCTGGAACAGCAGTAATAGAGGTGATTGAAAGGTCAATATCTACGACACCATCATTAGTGTTAAATACAACTTCCATTGCGTTTATATCTGTGATATCAAACGCTCCAATAGTTCCTCCACAAGCTATACTGTTGATAATATCACCATTAGGTGCAGTAAATCCACTACCTTCATTACAAAGTCCAGTTAAATGAGCGTTACTGAAGTAAGAAAAAGCGATGGATGCAGGGTGCGCACCGTCATTAGCAGCTAAATCAAAAACTACGAAATTATCCTGACCATCATAAAGACCGATGCTGAAATCAAAACCAGCATCTGCACTTAAGACATCAAATGAAAAAGCATCACCTAGAGATAGAAAGTCAATCCCACCTAAGCCTAAAGTAGTATCAAGATCTGAGCTGTTATCCATCCCATCCCATTGCAAGGTGCCTCTACCTGTTACGCCTGTGTCATTGTTAAATGATAGGGTTCCGTTATCAACAGTCATGCTGCTAGACGCATAAGTCGCAGCAGAACCTGTGGTACTTATAACCTCTACTAGCATGTCACGGTAGCCACCTATAATTGATCCTGGGGAATCAGAATCATCTGTTTCTAAGAAAGGAATTGTGTCATACGAACCATCAGTATTAGGGCCTGCTGGAACAGGAGATGAATAAAGAATAGTGCCTGAATCAGTTTGGAATACTGTTGTAGTACCTGTAGGGGCAGTGAATAAGTCAATATTTCCAGCTGCATGTGCGGTCATGCTACCGGCTAGAGCAGTAATGGCTGCGGCCAATTTTAGTGTTTTCATTTTGAATTTCCAGTATAAGAAAGTTGTTGAGTACGGTAATTAAAAAGCTATAACTGTGCCAGAATTGTATTCTATATGTATATCAATGTGTTATGTTTTTTTTGTTGTTTTAAATTTGGTTGGTTGTAAAGTTTACTGACATAATTAAAGAATAGGACAATGAAATTGGTTATGTTCTTTACAATAAAGGAGGTACTTTAAAAATGTATGGGCTGGAAAGGTATGAATGAGGGGATGCAAAGAGCGGACTGAAGTCCGCTCTACAAATATCTTCGTGCTATTACAGTGATATGGTTTATTGGGGTATTAATGACTTTAATAGCTGTTCTGCTTCTTGCTGTTCTGCAAAAGGTTTCTTTAAGTTTAGTAATTTATTAAGTAAATTTTTAGCAGCTTTGTCTTTGTTTAATTTAAGAAGTACTTGTGATAAATGAAACTGAATGGATAAGTTATTTGGTGCGCTCATCATTGCTTTATTTAGCAGTTCTTTTGCTTGAATATAGCGTTCCTTTTTCATTAAAATTAAACTGTAGGTATCCATAATAAGAGGGTTTAATGGCATTGCATCATGAGCTTTTTGTATATATTCAAGTGCTGGTTCAATGTTTCCTTGTTGGGCTAATAACCAAGAAAGGTTATTTAGAACCAATATATTATTTGGTTGATGGCTGATTATTTCTTTGTATTGTTGTATCGCTTCATTTGTTTGGTTTTGTTTACGAAGGTGTTCTGCAAATAATTTTCGTAATAAAATGTTTTCAGGCTCCTTTTTAACTTGTTGGCGAAGTGTTGTTAAGCCTAGCTCTATTTCTCCTGATAGTATTTGGGCTGTTGCCAGGTGCATAGTTGCTGAGGTGTTTTCTCTAATATTAAGAGCAGCTTGAAGGAGTTGAATAGCTTCTTGAGGTTTATTTTGTGCTAATGCAATTCGGCCTTCTAATTCTCTTGGTTCTGCTTTATCAGGATAGGATTTTGCGAGTTTTTTTAGAAGAGCTCTGGAATCGTCTAATTGATTATTAGAAACCAATAGCTTGGCAAGTAAAAATTGGTTAGCGGCATTATCGGGTTCAATTTTTAATGCTTTATTAATTTCTATAAGGGCTTTTGGGTATTCTTGTATTAATTGGTAGATTTTAGCAAAGCCATTATGAAATAAAGCCGTGTCAGGTGCTACTTTTATTGCTTTGTTTATTTGTTTTTCTGTTTCACTGTTATTTCCCTGTGCAAGGTTTAATTTGCTTAGCAATAATAGTGTCGGCATATTGATGGGGTTGTGATTAAGGACATCTATATATAACTTTTTGGCTTGCTTGAGATTGTTATCTTTTATTGCAAATTCAGCTAGAGCCAAAGATGCTGTTGAATTTCCAGGGTTTATTTTAAGAGCTTGGGTAAAAGCAGCGACTGATTTTTTGTTGTCTTTTAAGCCTTGGTAAGCGAAGCCTTCAATATTAGACGCATAAGGTTTTGTAGGGAAAGTAGATTTTTGTTTCTTGGCTACTTCAATAGCGAGGGTATATTGTGAATTTTTAATGTAATGCATAGCTAAAGTGACACCCGTTGAAGCCATATTAGGTGCTAGTGTCCAAGCCTTTTTTAAATCATTAATACCTTTAGCCTTCTCTCCTTTACGAAAAAGAGTGATTCCACTTTTTAATAAGCCCTTGATTACTTCTTGTTTTTCTAGGTCTGCTGTATAGGTTTCAGTATCAAAAAAAATATCACTTTCAGGGGAGGAATAAGAGGGACTGATGGATCCATTAAAAATTGATGGAGCTGGAGTTTTGTCTGAGTCTGTTTTTAAGGCGGCAGAGCTTTGTAAGCTGTATAGGAAAGAAGCGCTTAATAATATGTGTAAAGAAATGGTTTTTACTGTTTTACGTTTACTAACAATTATAGACATAATATGTCCTCCTTAAATAAATTCAAAAAAATAGCAGCTATCAAATCTTTTTAGAGGACTTGGCATAGGCTACTTAACAGTGATATAGCTTAAAATAATAGCTTAACTTTACTATACTATTAGTTTCTTTACATGATTTTAACAATTTCTTATAGGTGATGAGAGAGCTTAAATAATTATTACTTATTTGTATAAATTATAGTATGGGTTTTATTATGTATATTGATGGGAAAATAAATGATACAGATACTTTTTTTTGCTGAAGCGGTAACGTTAGCTCATATAGCTCGATGCATTACTCTGGCAGATGCTCTTCATGCATCGGGGCAATATACTATTACTATCGCGGCTGATAATCGTTATGATGATATTATTGGCGAGGTACCTTTTCAAAGAGTACCTTTAAATTCTATATCTAGCCGTTATTTTGCTAAGAAGCTCGCCGATGGCCTGCCTATTTATGATGTTCAAACACTAACGGGCTATGTGAATGAGGATTTGGCTATTATTGATCAAATTAAGCCTGATTTTATTATTGGTGATTTCCGCCTTTCTCTTGCAATTAGTGCAAGGATAAAAAAAATTCCTTATGCTTCAATTACCAATGCTTACTGGAGCCCATACGCTGATATTAAATATCCTGTTCCTGAAATACCTCTAACAAAATTTGTTGGTGTTTCAATAGCACAAAAATTATTCGACTTAGTCAGGCCAATTGTTTTTAAATTACATACTCTTGCTTTTAATCAGGTGTGTAAAAAATTTCGACAACCTTTATTAGGGGGGGATTTGCGTAAAGTATACACTCATGCTGATTATACATTTTATGCTGATGCCAAAGCACTTATTCCAATGCATCTATTACCTGGTAATCATCAGTTTATTGGGCCGCTTTTGTGGTCGGCAAGCGTTTCTTTACCAACTTGGTGGGATACATTACCATTAGATAAACCGATCATCTTTGTTACTTTAGGTAGTTCTGGAGATAGCTCAGTATTACCCATGTTACTTGAGACACTCAATAAAATGCCAGTGACAGTACTTTGTGTGACTGCAAAAAAAATAGAGATTGAGACGTCTTATTCCAATGTTTTTAGTGCAGAATTTTTACCTGCAGAATTGGCTGTAAAAAAAGCTGACATTGTTATCTGTAATGGTGGGAGTCCTATGGTGTATCAAAGTATTGCTGAAAATAAATTTGTTATTGGTTTGCCTAGTAATTTGGATCAATATCTTATGATGACTTTGGCTGATAACGCCGGTTTTGGTGAATTGATTCGTGCTGGGAAGGCTAACAGTTGTAATGTTGAACGAGCAGTTAATATTGGGCTTGGTGTTAAGAAAAAAAATATTGCGGATGTAGGGTGTTCTTTAGATATTGAAAAAGTTAAAAGTATAATTAAGGCTGCGACAGAGGAGGCATGAGCATCATGCCTTGCTTTCCCCTATTCTGAAATATGAGAATAGGAGAGAGTAATTATTGTCTATGGTTTTTTCCAAAGCATAGCTGGCTCATCAGCAGAAGGAAAGAAATAGCCAAAAAAAGCATAAAATAATATTTTTGGTTTTTTTATTACAATGGAAGCTGAGCTAGGGTCTAAAGCTAAGTCCATATTGTGATTAAGTGCGGTACAAAATTCATCAAGAAAGCGGTAATTACCAAAAGGAAAAAAGGTATCCATGTAAGACCGAGTATAAATGGACAGTTCTTGGAAGTTTCTTTGTTTACCTAATTCACGTAATTTTTCCTGAGTGAATATTTTACGATGAAAGGGTTGGTGTAAACGCATTCTGTGAACTTCTAAATCTTGCATAGAATCCACGCCAGCTGAGTCGGCTGTTCCCGCATAAAGTAGACCTCCTTTTTTTACTAGGTCTGCGGCTAGGTCTAATAAATCCCCTGGTTCTTCTACATGTTCTAGCACATCGTTTAATACTACCAAGTCATATTGTTGCGTTGGTTTTTTGGTAAAGGGTTCTACATAGGGGTCATAGCTGTCAATATTTTGATAACCTTTTTGCTTTAAGTATTTAGCAAGGATGCCGTTACCACAACCATAATCAAGTATGCTTGATGATTTGTTTATTCCTCCTTTACGCAAGCGTTTAAGTAAGTTGCCTAGGGTTTGTCGTGCATAAATGTCTAATTTACGCATATGGTTTAACGGATAGTCAGCATATATCTCTGAAAAATCAACAGGCTCAAGACTATGGATAGTTTTACATTGCGGACAGCGCCAAAGCGGAAAGCTTTGTTCTAGATATTTTGCTGTATTTCCTTTTATTTCACCAAGATCATCTTTATTAGCTTGTTCAGTACTATAGTCACAAAGGTTACAGTGATAGTGGTCTGGGTTTTTCATGCTTATTTCCTGTTAAATTTAGAGTGTAAAATATTTTGACAGTTGATTTTCAATTGTTTTCATTATAAAGCACTTTGGAAAGTTGAGATTGAGGGGTATTAAACGCCTTAAGAATGTGCATGAAATAAAATTAACAACTATCAAACTGGAAGTGGGACTTTAGTCCCGCATTTGGTCGGGCGAGGCTAAAGCCTCACTTCCAAGTTGCTCAAGTTATTTCGTGCACGTTCGTTATCTTGATTTTTCAGCGATTATTGAATCAGCCACTCGCAAGGCATTTGCAGCAATAGTAAGTGATGGGTTGATACCCCCGCTGGTAGGAAAGAAAGAGGCATCAGTAATATAAAGGTTTTCAATATCATGGGTTTTATTGAATCTATTTAAAACCGAGTTTGCTGGATCATCACCAAAGCGACAGGTTCCACAGGCATGTGCAATACGTTGGTTGTTATCTGCTTGTTTTAAAACAGTGATTGGTAAAGGAGAAAAGGCTTTGATAACTTGTTTTCGAAGTTCTTTTATTCTTTGTTTTTCAGTGGCATGAAGGGTATAAGAGAATTCTATTTGTCCTTTTTTTATTGTTATAGCATTATCTTTATTAGGCAAGTCTTCCATTATGCTGGCAAACATTAATTTGTTTTGAAAAAAATACTGATAAAAATAATTGATAATGGGAGAAAAAGTATTCATTCCCCATAGAGAGGGTCTATTTAGCCCAAAAGGGAGAGAGCCGGTTAATTCTTCAATAACTACTTCAATAGGTGGCATTAATCCAAAAGATTGCACGGTACCAAATTTACCTTGGTTGGTGTTATAAAAATCATTAAAGCCAATCTGTTTTTGCGATTCTTCTGATGTTTTAAAGCCTTTTAATTGTATAGCAAACAAATCTATATAGTGACGCATTAGGTATTTACCAACTAGACCTGAACTATTTGCCAAGTTGTTTGACTTTAGTAGAAGAGCGGGGCTTGCAATAGCTCCAGCTGCTAAGATAAAGGTATCGGCTTTTAAATTTAATATATTATCGCCGTGTTGACAACGTAATTCGGTGATTTTTCCTTGTTGGCTAATGATCTCTAAAACTTCACAGTTATCAATTAATTCTGCCTGATATTTTTCTATTGCAGGTTTAAGTGCACATTTTGCACTGTCATTTTTACATTGATGAGCACATAAAAAACTTTGGCAATTATCTTTGCAACCAGCAATATTTTCAGTGGCAGTAGGGAGAGCATAAGGGTGATAATTATTTTTGGTTAATTGCTCCCATACTTTTTTATTTGCACTCGATATACTGCTGGGTGGTTGAGTAAGTTGAGATGAATCTGGTTTTTTTACACGATAGAGTTCTTCAGCTTGTTGGTAATAGGGTTCAAACTCCTCATAATTAACGGGCCACTGCTTAGGAACTGAAATAGATTTAGGGGTGTTTGAATAAAACTTCCCCGGTGTAAAATCTTCAGCTTTGAAGCGTTCTAATATTGCACCATAAAGAGCTGATCCGCCGCCTGTTCCTGCACCTGTAAAGGGGGTGAATTTTTTTGGTGGAAATGAAGAGGTGTCTTTTATAGACAAAAACTCTCGCCCCGATTGTTTTTGAATCAGCTGGCGTTGCTTAGCCGGTTTCTTGAACCCATAGGTCTCGTAAAACTGACCAGTAAGTTTAGCGTTAGTCGCAGCGTCAGATAATCCCTTTTCAATGAAGAGTACTTTTAGGCCTGCTTTAGCCAGAGCATAACCAGTTGTTGCTCCACCCATCCCCGTTCCTACAATAATAACATCTATTTTTTTCATTATTTAAGCCTCTTGTTACTTGTTGTTTTTTTATTATTCTGTCCCAACATTAATAGAGAGGGGAGTAGGAAAAAATCAGCGAGTAAAGCAAATATAATTGTAATGGCAGTTAGTAATCCTAACTTTGCATTAAGTGCAAAATCTGAAAGAGTAAGGACTAAAAAACCACTAATAAGTACGACTGATGTAATCCATAGAGCATTACCTACATGATCAAAGGCAAAATTAACACTTTGCTGAGCATTAAGCTTGTGATGGCGTTGTGCATACTGGTATTTGCTAAGGAAGTGGACAGTATCATCCACAACGATGCCAACGGTGAGTGCTGTTACAGCCGCTGTTCCCATATTTATTTGGCCATCAAGCAAAGACCAGACACCAAAGGCAAGTGCTGCAGGTATCATGTTGGGGATTAAGCTAATTAAACCTAATTTTAAAGAGCGCAAAGTAATGAATATTACGACTGAGACAATAAAAAAAGAAAGCATAGTACCTTTTAGCATACCTTTAATATTGCTGACACCAATATTGGCAAAAACAATATTACCTCCTGTTCCCGCTTTAACCATACTTTTGGGTAGATTGTCATTCATCCATTGATTGACGTTTTTATCAAACACTAGAACTTCTGTAGAAGTCATGGTTTTAATTCTTACTGTGATACGAGTTTCAGATTTATTCATGTTGATCCGATCATTCATATCCATACCTAATGGCAGGGACATTTCATACAGTAATAAGTATTGGGCAGCCATTTCTTGTGTTTCTGGCATTTTGAAATATTCGGGATCATCATTATGAAGGTTTTTGTTTAATCGCTTAAATATGTCTGAAATGGAATAAACGTGTAACACTTCGGGTTGGTTTCGCAACCAGAGGACTAATTTTTCAAGATTGTTTAAATATTCTGGATGGTTAACGCCGTTATCTTGTAAGGCGGGAATAGGATAGTCTATAAAATATAGCCCAGTTAAATGGTCTGTTGTAAATTCGGTATCTTGTCTAAATTTGTTACTAGAGCTGAAGTATTTTAACGAGTCATCATCTATTTCATTGTTGGGTGCTAAGGAAATAAGTGTTATTGAAATGATGGTTGATAAAAATAGTAATAAATGACGTTTTCGTACGACAAACTTTCCAAGCTTACTGAATAGCGATGGTGATTTTTGCTGACGATAATTTACTTTAACAGGGAGAACTGCGACCAATGCAGGCAACAAAGAAACACTTAAGAAAAATGCGACAGCAACACCTATAGCGACAATATTGCCAAGATCGTGGAAAGGGGGAGATTCACTAAAATTCATGCTTAGGAATCCTATTGCTGTCGTTAAGCTGGTAATGAATATGGGCTGAAAATTAATTTTTAAGCTATCTTTAATGGCATTTAACTTATGTTCTTTTGATGAGATATCAGTGAGTGCCTTTTTATGTAGAGCATGAAAAAAAGAGACATAAAAATGTACACAATCTGCTATTGCAATAGTTAATATAATATTAGGTGTACTTGCGGATGGAGGGGATAATTGAATATTAAGCCAGCCAGCGATACCTAGTGTTGTAAGAATAGAAAGAAAGACAATAGTGAGGATTGAAAATGTGGCTGAGAAAGAGCGAAAGAAAAATAATAACCCGAGTGTTACTATGATATACATGAAAGGCGCTAATGTTTCTATGTCATTTTTACTTGCTTCACCAAAGGCATTGTTTAACATAACGCCCCCTGTGATATAGAAATCTAAAGCAGGGTGTTGCTGTTTAAATTGCGCTGTTAAGTTACGAACATATCCTGCAACTTGAGGAGCCCCTTCTGTCTCGTTAGCTTCTGGTATATGAATTGTGATATTAATGCCAGTGGTTTTGCCATCGGGAGATATTAACCAGTTTTTTAATAGGGGTTCATTTATTGCGATATGTTTTATTTTACTGATTTCATGTGGGTTAAGAGCAAGATGTCTGCCGATTAAACTATTTACAATTAATTCATCTTGGTCAGCTTGGGTGTGCTGGTAATTAGATAAGGAGTCGACTCTAACGGCATAAGGTGTTTGCCAGGCATCATCAGTGAACTTTCTGAGCATTTCCAGAGTATCTTTTTGAAAAATGTCTTTTTCAGGTGAAGATATTGTTATTAAAACATTTTCATTTTTTACATAAGTATTTTCGACTTCTTCTATGGCAAGTAAAAATGGGTTGTCTGGTTTAAAAAAAACTTTATAGCTGGTCGTGAACTGAAGATTTTTTATACCTATTATTGCAATGCCCAGTATGGCTAAAACGCTGAAAATTATGAGCCAGCGGTTTTTTAAAATGTGAGTAAGGTAAGTGTTTAACATGGCAGAAAAGTGATTAGGTGATGATGGCTAGGTTTTAACTGTTTATATCCATTGTAGAAGTTTCTCGAATTAGCTCAAGTAAAACCAGCAATATAATTTTTTTTTGCTATATTTAGATGTGAATGGTTTATATTTATAGATATATTTTATGTGTAAGGATAGGTATATGACTTTTGCTATCTTAATTCGTTATTTTTTAATACTTTTTAAATACTCTAAAATGAATAAATTAATTTTTGTTACTTTTCTTTCTGTGACTTGGGTACAAGCTTTTGCTATAACACCAGAAGAGCAAGGGCTAAAAATCATGCAGGAAGTTGAATTGCGTGACACAGGCTTTGGTGATAGTCGGTCAGATATGAAAATGATCTTGAAGAACCGAAGGGGAGATGAAAGCGTTCGTATTTTAAATATGAGAACGTTAGAAATAAAAGGTGATGGTGATAAAAGTTTAAGTGTTTTTAGTAAGCCGCGTGATATTAAAGGAACGGCTTTTTTGAGCTACACTCATGCACTTGAGGCCGATGAGCAATGGATATATTTGCCTGCATTGAAAAGAGTTAAACGTATTTCATCTAGTAATAAATCGGGTCCCTATCTGGGGAGTGAATTTGCTTTTGAAGATTTGACCTCATTTGAAGTGTCAAAATATAGCTATAAATATTTAAAAGATGATGTTTTAAATGGCATAGAGAGTTTTGTTGTTGAAAGTTACCCTAAATATGAGTTTTCTGGATATACTCGGCATATTGTTTGGATAGATAAAGTACGTTATATCCCTTTGAAAACAGATTATTATGATCGAAAAAATTCTTTATTAAAAACGCTAGAGAATAAGGATTATAAACAATATCTTGAGAAATATTGGAGAGCAAGCGAGATGCTAATGACGAATCATCAAAATGGTAAGAGTACTATTTTATTGTGGGAAAATTACAGTTTTAGAAATGGCCTGACTGATCGTAATTTTGATAGGAATACTTTGAAGCGTTCAAGGTAGTGGGGCTTTTTTAGGGAAGGGT
>ENA-OSET01002706-OSET01002706.1-sediment-metagenome-genome-assembly--contig:-NODE-2706-length-16880-cov-4.216449_pt1 | contig 16880 bp, 12 predicted proteins | sample MGYA00237882_ERZ534229 | MGnify/ENA primary metagenome ERZ534229 (study PRJEB26408, sample SAMN06266212) | sediment metagenome | isolation source: Hudson Canyon methane seep mesocosm | place... | reverse complement strand
AACGACTTCGCCACTCCCTATAGAGAAGCAGAACTTAGCAGATAAGATCAAACGGAAACACATCTGATTGAGGTTAATATGGGCATCAACACAAGCATAGCTAAAAAATTACTCGACAATTTATTTGCCAAAGACAAACAATACGGCAGCGCTTATTTAGGTAAGAAAAAGTTAGATAGCAATCAGAAACAGTCCGTCATCAGTCCAATTGACGAGGATCAATTCGCAACGATATCGCTCGCATCGAGTGATCAAATATCAACAGTTATAAGTGCATCAACAGATGCATATTTATCCTGGCGGAGCGTACCCGCCCCAAAGCGTGGAGAATTGGTACGAGTATTTGGAGAGAAAATTAGGCGCGTCAAGAACGAGCTTGCTTATTTTATTACCTTAGAATCTGGCAAGCCCTGGCAAGAAAGTCTGGGTGAAGTTCAGGAATTAATTGACGTATGCGATTTTGCAGTTGGCTTATCTAGACAGCTTCATGGGCTAACTATTAGCACAGAACGTAAAAACCATCGAATGATGGAGCAATGGCACCCAATTGGCCCTGTTCTTATAATCTCTGCGTTTAACTTCCCGATGGCGGTTTGGGGGTGGAATGCCGCCTTAGCACTTATCTGTGGTAACAGTATTATCTGGAAACCTTCTAGCCAATGTCCTCTTAGTGCTTTGTCTTGCCACAACTTGTTAGTAGAAACTATCAATGATATGGGTCTCAACGATAAACTTAGTTCAGTCATTTTTGGTGAGAAGAATCAGGTTGAGCAATTGGTAGACGACCGAAATATCGCCCTAGTTTCAGCAACCGGGTCTTGCGAAATGGGGCGAGCGATCGGTACTAGAGTCGCTTCTAGGTTAGGACGCTCTTTACTAGAGTTGGGCGGAAATAACGCCATGATTATATGCCCTAGCGCAAATCTCGATATTGCGATCAGAGCAATTGTTTTCTCTGCGCTAGGAACGAATGGGCAACGCTGCACCTCTCTACGTCGACTTCTGATACACAGAAGCCTCAAGGAGGCCATCATTCAGAAACTGCGTAACATCTATACAACTGTAAAAATTGGTGACCCATTCAACGAGAACAACTTATTGGGGCCGCTTATTAGTCGAAGTGCAGTTGAACAAATGCAAAAAAACATAGAACGAGCCTTGCAACAAGGAGGCTCGCTTATTAAAGGCTGCAAAGAAATTGAAAGTAACAAAGGGTTCTATATCACACCTGCAATTATCGAGATTGACCCATTTGCTGAAATTGTTCAGGAAGAAACGTTTGCGCCACTATTATTTATACATAGTTTTAGTAGCCTAAATGAAGCAATTGATATTCAAAATAGCGTGAGCCAAGGCCTTTCATCGTCCATTTTTACTCAAGACATATGCGAAGCGGAACTATTCTTGAGTGCGACAGGCTCAGATTGCGGTATTGCCAATGTCAATATTGGTACCTCTGGCGCCGAAATTGGCGGTGCATTCGGTGGAGAGAAAGACACTGGCGGTGGTAGAGAAAGCGGTTCAGATGCATGGAAAAATTATATGAGACGGTGTACAAACACAATTAACTATGGCGATGAATTACCACTGGCTCAGGGTATTAGTTTTGATATTCCTAAATAATTCATTCATATCTACTCGACCTTGGTCACGCTGGAATATCGACCCGTATTGATTTCTCATAATTTCGCTCAAAAAAACAAGACTAAAAATCATTAATACGATACTGTCTCAGTCAATTTGACTCGATCGGTCAATTCTTCATATTAGATCAATCTTGTAGAATCAAACTAAGAAACAGCTTATAAGTCAGGTAACAGAGAACGAGTATGATCCACCCGATTCAAATAGTTTGGGCTTTGCTTTTTTGCCTCGTCAGTTCGACCAGCGCTGCAAGTCAAACTAAGGTTTTTTCTCTTGAACAAGCCAATCAAGCCAATCAAGCCAATATTGAAGACTACACATACCACTTTAAAGTAACCGGCAATCACACACCAAATATTGAAGACATCGTTAAGCTCTCTGATTTAGCTTGGTCACCTCCCTCTGGTAGAACGCCAAACTTTGGTTATACCGAAAATACCTATTGGTTTAAAATTTCTATTCTAGCGCCAACAGAACATTCAGCAGGACGGTATTATTATCAAATCAAATATCCCGTACTTGACCGTGTAGGCATGTACTTGGTATCCGGCGGGCAAATCGAAAAGCGCTACCAAACGGGCGACATCGTTGCTTTTTCATATCGTCCAATGGAGTCAAATAATTTTGTTATTCCTATCGACCTAAAATCAGGTGAAATAAAAGACCTCTTTATTCGACTTAGAAGCGATGGAACAGTTCAGCTTCCTGGCGCACTCCTTACTGAAGACCAATACAATAAATCATCGCTGTCATTCTACATTGGACAGGGTATTTACTTTGGCGTAATTGGCATCATGTTGTTTTACAATTTATTCCTATATTTTGCGTTCCGATCGTCCACCTATTTGTATTACGTTTTATATGGAATATCGATACTAGTACTTCAATCAACAATGCATGGTTTTAGCTTTCAATACGTATGGCCCGATTCGCCATGGTGGAATAACAAAGCGATTCCTATTTCTATGTTTGCCTCATGCTTATTCATGCTCCTTTTTACCAAAAATTTTTTAAGTCTCCGCGAACATGCACTGAGGCTATCAAAAACCTATCGCGTTTTTTGCGCTTTTCTCGCATTTATAGCTATTTTGTCGCTCTCAACCCCCTATGGTATGTCGATTAAATTAGCCGCAATTTCGGTTATGTGTACAATGGGACTCTGCGTTTTGGCTACAGGTTATGCATGGAAGGATGGCGACAAAGCAGTCCAACAATATGTGCTAGCTTGGTCCGTAATGATCGTTGGCGCTACGCTTCTAACGATGAGTATGTTTGGGTTGCTGCCTACCAACTTCATCACCTCAAATGCTTGGCAAATAGGAACAGGCTTAGAAATAGTCATATTGTCATTTGCACTCGCAGCCAAAATACGAACCGTTAATGAAACAGTTGATATCGAGAGAAAGCAACGAATAAACATGCAAGAAGTCGCGCTGAACCACGAGAAAAAGGCCCATCAAGCGCAGAGAGAGGCGCATGATAGTCAAAAATCACTATCTATCAAGCTCGAACGCCAAGTAAGAAACAGAACTCAAGAACTCGAAAACACCCTGAGCGAGCTGTCCTTCGCTAACGAGAAGCTCGAGTTTTTGTGCACTATCGATGGTTTAACTCAAGTTCGCAATAGACGCTATTTCAACGAAATGATTGTTAAGGAATGGAATCGATGTCGAAGAGAGAAGCATCCCATTTCTCTTATTATGATCGACATTGATTTTTTTAAAGCGTTCAACGATAGCTACGGTCATATCGTTGGTGACGAGTGCTTAAAATTTGTCGCCAAGAAAATTGAATCAGCTTGCCGACGTCCAGGAGATATTATCACGAGATATGGTGGAGAAGAGTTTGCTATTATCCTACCTAATACCCATATCGAAGGGGCACTATTAGTCGCTGAATCGATACGCAAGAACGTGGTTGGTGATGCGTTCAGAACAGGAAACCTCAAAACTAACGTTTCCATCAGCCTGGGCCTAAAGACGATTGAAACGATTTCTGGCGATAATTATTTGGGAATAATAGAGAAAGCTGATCAAAACCTTTATAAGGCGAAAGAAAAAGGCAGGAACCGAGTTGAAACTAGCTAGTCTTTGCATAATATCGCATAGACTAATTTATTCCATTTGTATGACCGAGTTCGAGATATTCGATGTCGAACTTTGTAGTCAATACGTATTCTCGGTTAGAATCATCGCCCGATTGTGAGCTTTTCAAAACCTTCTTAGTGATGCAAAAGTTTCCTACTAAATATGCATTTTAGAGATCTCGTTTCCGATGGCAAAAAAAATCCACTTATCCCCTAAAGTCATCGTTCAACTTGAGCAACTATTACAATCTGCACTCGGCTTTCATCAATCGGGGAATTTCTCACAAGCAAAACAACTCTACCAGCAAATAGTGAAAGTTAACCCCAGTCATGCCCTTGCCACACATTATTTGGGCGCAATTGAGCATCAAGAAGGCAATAGTTCGAAAGCAGAACAACTCATTCGAAAGTCAATCAAACTAGATCCGACTATGTTTCAAGCTTATAACAATCTCGGCGTCATTCTATTGGAATTGGATAAACCAGATCAGGCGATTAGCAACTACTTAAAACTTATAAAGTTGAAACCAAATTACGCTGACGCTCACTGTAACTTAGGCGCAGTTTATGACGCACAGAAAGAGTATGGTAAGGCCATTGATAGTTTAAAAAATGCTATCAAACTCAACCCAAATTACGTCAATGCTTACAATACTTTAGGAGTAATTTATCGTAAGCTGGATAAATTAGATGACTCTATTTCTTGCTTGAGTAAAGTTATTAAGTTGGAACCAAACTTTGCTGAAGCTCACAATAATTTAGCAAACGCGTTATTTGATAAGCGAAACTACAAGGCCGCTATTTCCAGCTACCAGTCGGCCATCGAATATAAACCGAATTACGCAGAAGCATATAGTAACCTTGGTCGCTCGTATAAAAAGGCAGAACAATTTGAAAAAGCAGTAAAACCGTTTGAACAAGCTCTCGCACTTCAGCCTCAGAACACGACGTTTCTCACCAATTTCGCCTTCCTCTATCATGATATATGCATGAGTGAACGAGCCGTAGAGTTTTACAAAAAGATCATTCAGATAGACCCGAACGAAGTTGGGAACCTAATTCAAATGAACTGCTTTAGCGAATTTGATCAAGCTGAGCTCTATCAGTCTCATCTAGATTGGGGCAATGACCTAATTTCTAAACTGCCTTCGCCTCAAATAAAACATAAAAAATTAAGCACTTCTCAGACAGGCCCCATTCGAATTGGTTATGTGTCCCCTGATTTTCGAGAGCATTCTGTCAGCTATTTCTTTGAGCCTTTGATCGCAAATCATGACAAAGAAAAATTTGAAATATACTGTTATTACAACAACACCGAATCTGATCATGTTACGCAAAAAATTCAGTCTCATTGCGACCATTGGCGGCCGATATATACACTTGAAGACGCTGAAGTCGTTAAGAAAATCAAAAAAGATAAGATTGATATTCTCGTCGACCTATCTGGCCATACAGACAAAAACCGCCTACCGGTATTCGCCTATAAACCAGCGCCAATACAAGTTTCTTGGTTAGGCTACCCGAATACAACGGGGTTGCGAACAATTGACTATCGCATTACCGACGAGCAGTGCGACCCCGAATCTGAAAACGGCTCTTTTCACTGCGAGAAATTGATCCGTTTACCTCACGGCTTCTTGTGCTTTAAGGGCGACGAAAGCATTAAGTATGAAGAAAATCCGCCCGTTTTGACGAATAACTATATTACCTTCGGCAGTTTCAATAACTTCACAAAGGTCACCGTTGAAGTACTAGAGTTGTGGAGTAAAATTCTTTTAGCTATTCCTACATCTCGACTCTTGATGAAAGCGTCTCAGTTAGCTAATGACATGACCAAACAAAACGTAATATCGATACTGAATAGTAAGGGAGTCCAAACAGAAAGAGTGACACTTCTAGGCAGGGTCAACAGTTATGATGAGCATCTAAAATTATATAGCAAAGTAGATATCGCGTTAGACCCCTTTCCGTATAACGGTACGACAACAACAATAGAAGCCCTGTGGATGGGAGTACCCACTCTCACTTATAAAGGTGTACATCACATTAGCAGGGTCGGTACTAGTATTATGTGTCGAGCTGGGCTAGACAACTTTGTCGCTTCTGATAAAACCGATTTTCTCAACAAGGCAATAATACTCTCCTCTGATACTCAATACTTAAACAACTTGCGAAGTTCTATACGAGAACGAATGGTCCAATCTGATCTATGCAATGCAAAACAATTCACGCAAGATATGGAACACTGTTTTGCTAACATGATCGACAACCACAGCAAGTAACGCCCCTCCAAACCTGCACTCAAGTTAATCGCTATACACTGACGAGCTTCTTTTTTCAGTTTAATCAGAACACTAACCAAAAAAATTGTTGCTCCACGTGGTGCGTTCTCAATATTTTTTCCCTCTTATCAGAAATTTCCTATATGCAAATACAGTCAATTATCTGATCATTTTTAGAACAATTTAGCTTTGAACCTTCCTTGAACAATTAATATTCGCACACTATTCTGAGACATGAGTCACAATAATAATACAAAGCAGTACATAAATATAAATCCAGATACTCAGTTGAAGGGAACTGAATTGTCATTGAAGTAAATAACTACGCGATAAGAATTAGATTGTAAACCACTGAAATACCGAATCTTTTATTATTACTAACTATTTTCATTTATGACATAAAAAACAATATAACTTCTTAGTACAAGTTAATCCTTAACACGGAGCTCATTTATGAAAAGTATAATTAAAGTTACCAGAAAGATTACTATCCTGTTATTTATTTACAGCTTACTGAACGTTGCAAATGCAGCGGTTATTCATTGGGCAGACTGGACCTCCGGAACTAATACCTCGGCTCAGGGAGAGTTTGTGACACCCACCTCACAAATAGACATCAGCTACGAGAACACACAGGGGATTGCTTTTCTACAGAAGGGGGTCGGCATCGACTTCTATCGCAATCTCCAAGATATCTCGATATCGCCCTATACCAGCGACTTTGTAGACAATATTCCACCACCAGCAGAAATGGTGGCACTTCAATATCAAGGTACACAGACACTTTCCTTTTCGGAAACGGTTGCTAACCCTGTATTTGCGTACGTGAGCCTAAACCGAAACGGGTATGCCTTTGACCAAGACTTTGAAATATTGAGCGTTGGGGACGGTGTAGATAATCTGCCGGGATACTGGGGCACGGGAACATCGTATAAAGAAGTTGTAGATCTAGGCAGTGGTGTAATGGAATACAGGCTACTAGGTACAGGTGAACCCCATGGAACACTAAGATTTACAGGCGCTTTTGACGAAGTGTCATGGCAGAGTTTATCAAACGAATACTGGAACGGGTTTACTGTAGGCATTGAAGGTACAGCCGAAGAAATTTTTAACGACTATCCTGGCGGTTCCAACGGAGGGTCTGGGGGAGTAGTTGATGTTGCTGAACCAGGGACTCTAGGTATGTTTGCCCTTGGGCTAATCGTATTGGGGTTTAAGCGACTAAAGAATCGCGCCCTTATATAATCAACTTAATATCGCCAAACGCAAAAAGGGCACGCATCATATAGAAACGCGCCCTTTTTTAGTAATGGATAAGCCTACTTAGATAAATCTAACAACAACTTATTCAAACGAGTCACGAATGCACCAGGCTCTTTGAGTTGCTCGCCGCTCGCTAGTGCCGCTTGATCAAATAGCACATGAGTCAAATCGTTAAAACGTTCATCATTCGATTCTTCATTTAGTTTCATAACCAAAGGATGCTCAGGATTCACTTCGAAGCTTGGCTTAGAATCAGGGACTGCCTGACCGGCGGCCTCCATAATCTTCTTCATTTGTGCGTCCATATCATGAGCGCCTGAAACCAAACATGCTGGCGAATCTGTTAAACGGTTTGTTACCCGAACTTCATCGACTTTATCTTTTAGGAGCTCTGTGATTTGAGAAATCAAACTTTCGTATGTTTTGCTCGCTTCTTCTTTCTGCTTCTTATCTTCTTCGGCTTCTGCTTCACCTAAATCAAGCTCGCCTTTAGTGATATCTTGAAGATGCTTGCCATCGAATTCGTTCAAGTACGAAATCATCCAACCATCAATTCGCTCACTTAATACAAGAACCTCAATACCCTTCTTGCGGAAGATTTCCATATGCGGACTACTTAGACCAGCAGCATACGTTTCTGCCGTGATATAGAAGATTTTCTCCTGCTTTTCTTGCATGCGTTCAACATATGCAGTCAGCGATTGATTTTGAGCATTATCACCAGTTTGCGTGGTCGCAAAACGTAGTAGCTTAGCAATTTTCTCACTATTTGGCTGATCTTCTGCCAAACCTTCCTTGATAACTGCACCAAACTCATCCCAGAAAGACTGGTAGTTTTCAGCATCATTCTTAGCCATTTTGCTTAACATGTCTAATACGCGTTTAGTTAAACCTGTGCGCATGCTTTCAACTGTTTTATCGCTTTGAAGGATTTCACGAGATACGTTCAAAGATAGGTCTTTAGAATCTACTATCCCTTTTACGAATCGAAGGTAAAGAGGCAAAAATTGCTCCGCCTCATCCATAATAAAGACGCGCTGAACATATAATTTAAGCCCTTTAGGTACTTCACGATTGTATAAATCAAATGGCGCTTTTGACGGAATGTACAACAAACTCGTATATTCAAATTTACCTTCAACACGATTATGCGACCAAGTCATCGGGTCTTGATAATCATGAGAAATATGCTTGTAGAACGCTTTGTAGTCATCGTCTTTCACTTCAGACTTAGACAGCGCCCAAAGTGCTGTCGCTTCGTTAACCGTTTCATCTTTTGGTTCTTCTGGCTCTGCTTGCTCTTCGCCTTCAGCAGCTGGAGGTGCTGGAGTAGGCTCAGATAACATAACAACAGGGAACGCTATATGATCAGAATATTTCTTCACCAAACTGCGTAGACGCCAACCATTTGCAAATTCACTTTCTTCATCTTTTAGATGAAGTACGATCTCTGTGCCTCGCTCAGCCTTCTCGATATCAGCAATAGTGAACTCACCCTCACCTTCTGAACTCCAGTGAACACCTTCCGACTTATCAACGCCGGCTTTACGCGTGAACACTTCAACTTTCTTCGCGACAATAAAGGCAGAGTAAAATCCAACACCAAACTGACCAATTAACTGAGAATCTTGCTGGCTATCACCAGTTAGATTACTCATAAACTCAGCTGTTCCGGACTTTGCAATCGTTCCCAAGTGATTGACAACATCGTCTCGTGTCATACCGATACCATTATCGGTCAGCGTCACTGTTTTCGCTTCTTCATCAAACGCCAAACGAATTTTAAGGTCACCATCATTCTCGTATAAAGCGTCATTCGAAAGTGCTTCGAAACGTAGTTTGTCTTCGGCATCAGACGCGTTAGAAATTAATTCACGCAGAAAAATTTCCTTGTTGCTGTACAAGGAATGAATCATCAAATGTAGGAGTTGTTTGACTTCGGTTTGAAATCCAAGGGTTTCTTGTTTCTTTTCTGCTGTGGTCATAAAACTAATCTCTCAATTTCGTGTTATTCAAAATATATCTCAGTGGTCATAGCACCACCCATTTACCTTGAATCCTATGTGGGGGTGGCTTTTTTTATTTCAAGCGCATTCGCTTATTTTGATGAATATGCTCTAATAGAAACGCATCAAACATAAAAACCTGTCCATCACCGAATATAAAACATCATGATTAGATCCCTGGCCATATTACTATTCTCATGCGTACTATTTATTGGTATCTCTGCGTCGATATTAGATGCCATCTATGGCGGAGGCGATATCTTTCCAGATAGAAGTACTGTACCAACACTTGATCAAAGTGCTTTAGAGAAAGTCGCCGATTTAGATTTCCCCCCTGGTAATATTGCAGTCACCAAGCGCAATCGCATATTTTTCACTTTCCATCCCGAAGGATTTCCAACATTCAATATCGCAGAGCTAGTAAATGGAAAAGCTCAGGAACTCAAACTAGATATCAAACTTCATTCGGTATTATCTATGCGCGTTGATCGACAAAATCGATTGTGGTTACTTGATTACGCTAACCATGGACAACAAACACCACAAATAGTCGCAATTGACATAGATACAAACGAAGTTGTTCATCACTTTGAGTTCCCTTCTGACATCGCGGGCTTAGGCTCTCACCTTAACGATTTTCAGGTCAGTCACGACGGTTCCCTTATCTATATTGCCAACGCCAGCATTCTCGGAAAGAGCCCTTCGATTATCATTTATGACGTATTAGATAGAACAGCGCGTCAAGTATTAAAAGGTCATGAATCTGTCGACCCTGACTACTTTGTGCCTTATGTTGAAGGACAAAAAATGCTGATGTTCGGTGTATTTGCTATACGACCCGGTGTCGACTCCATCGCGTTGGACAGAAAAGAAGAGTGGCTATATTTTGCCCCCGTTACCGATGAGCACATGCATCGCATACGTGTGACCGACTTGAACAACCTAGCACTCACTGCTGAACAGCTCGAACAGAAAGTGGAACGATTTGGCGAAAAAACCATGAGTGACGGTATTACCAGTGATGCTTCCGGAAATCTTTACCTAAGTGATTTAGAGCACTCGGCCATCATAAAGATGAAAAGAGATGGTTCAATGGAAACGCTAATAAAAGACAAAAAACTAAGGTGGCCTGACGGATTCAGTTTTGGGCCAGACGGCTGGTTATACGTGACGGCAAGCTCTCTACATTCCGTCATCGCCAAACCTGATAGGTACATCGCAGAACACGGTCCATACCAAATATATAGGTTACAAACCAACGCTATAGCTGAACCTGGGCACTAGTCTTCTAATAATTCATGCCTAGCCCTCTAACAAAAAGTGCCCCCGGGCGAGCGCGATAGGTTCGTCACGAGAGTCTTGCCACGCGTGCACTTCGACGTTAGCAACTCGACCACCCTGCCTAGTGACATCACAAATCGCATAGGTGTCTTTATTCTGCCCCGCCCGTAGATAATCTAGCGAGAAATCGATTATTTTAGGTAATTTCAAGGCCGACTGCGACACCATCAAATGCAATGCGCTCGATAACTCCATAAACCCACCTAACACGCCACCATGTATTGCGGGTAAGATTGGGTTTCCAATATTGCTTGCTCGTTGAGGCAGTTTAAACGATGAAGTCGGCTGTCTATGGTCAAATTCAACGCCAATTAACTGCGCATATGGAATCGCGTTAACTAACTCACTATGTTCACCACTCGCTCTAACACTCTGGACAAGTTGTTTGAAGTCGCTTTTTCCCACCGTCCCAGCCCACTTCTTTGGCTTATGTATATCTATGTTGTCGGTCATTACATTTAAGGAAGGTATTCCTTTACCGCCCATTCTCATAAACGTCGCGACACAGTGTGCGACAGTTCTATCAACTTGATATGCCTCGCAACGCATAAAAATAATATTTCTAGTACTTCGATAACAGCTTGCTCGTGCGAATACCGACTGCCCTGGTTTTGCCGACCGCATATAGTCAACACGTAAGTCCAAGGTCGGACACAGTTCGAACTCTGGCATACCACACAGCACACCCGCACCAGCAGTTGTATCCATTAAAGTTGTAATCGCACCACCATGAATAACACCTGTTTCAGGGTTGCCAATGATCTTTTCATGATAAGGCAACTCTAGAATTAATTCGTTTTCCCGTGCCGAAACAACCCGTATGCCCAGTTCTTGGCATTGTGCCAACACGCGAACAAAGCTATCGACTTGCTCGAATAATTCAGTTTCGTCTCTCATAAATACTCCAGCTGACAGATACACTTCGAATGGTTAAAAAGAAAGCAGTATAGCCAAGCTCATCACTTTACAAAATTTTTTTCTTGAATTTTCGGCCAGCAATGGATAAGAATAGCTCACTGCTCAATCCATGGAACGACCTAATGCCCTACTATATTGGTTTATTGATACTAACTATTATTTTCACAATTTCCGGGTGCGCGGTTAACCCGGTGACTGGAGAGCGACAGCTTCTATTTTCATCTTCGTCTGAAGATATAAAAATTGGCAAAGAGCAATATAAACCCGCTCAGCAGTCACAAGGCGGCCAATATATTCTCGACCCCTCATTAACGAAATATATTCAAGGCGTCGGACATAAACTTGCTAAGCTAAGCGATCAACCTGACCTGCCCTACGAATTTGTAGTACTAAATAATTCGGTACCTAACGCATGGGCACTACCGTCCGGAAAAATCGCAATCAATCGTGGGCTTCTGCTTGAGTTAGACACTGAAGCTCAATTGGCTGCAGTCTTGAGCCATGAAGTCGTTCATGCGGCTGCCAGGCACGGCGCTCAACGAATGCAAGACAATATGTTCGTTCAGGCTGGGCTTGCTGGATTGGGAATGGTATTACCCGATAACGACTACCGAAAGCTGGTAATTGGTGGAGCCGGCCTTGGGGCACAACTTACCGTGGCAAAATATGGCCGAGATCATGAGCTAGAATCAGATAAATTTGGCATGAAATATATGGCCAAAGCGGGCTACGATCTTCAGGGTGCGGTAGATTTACAAGAAATTTTTCTATCATTTTCTAAAGGCCGCGAAAGCTCGTGGGTAGATGGTTTATTCGCCTCTCACCCTCCATCTCAGGAGCGAGTAGACGAAAATAAAAAACATGCTTCCGAGTACAAAAGTAAGGACCGCTTCACTGGTAAATCCGAATATGCGGCAGCGCTCAGCTATTTAAAGAAAAAGGCACCGGCCTATGAGTTAGCAGACCAGGCAAACCAGAAGCTCGCAAAGAAAAAGTATGAAAAAGCGCTATCTCTGATAAATGATGCACTGAAAATAGAACCAAAAGAATCTCTATTTCATTCAATTCAAGGTGATATTTACCAGGCCAAGGATCAGCCTAGCCTCGCGTTAAAATCGCACGATAAAGCGACGGAGCTCAATCCGAATCAATTTTCTTACTTTATGAAACGTGGCACTGCGTATCAATCGTTAAAACAAGATGACAAAGCCAAAGCTGATTACCTAAAAAGTATGGAGTTATTGCCTACAAGCGTTGCCGCACTTGAGTTGGGCAACCTATTCGAAAAATCAGGATCAACAAAAAAAGCCGTCTCATTTTACGGTCAAGCAGCAACAGCTGGCGGCGATATTGGCAACGATGCTAGCAGAAAAATGGCGCTTCTCGAAATTCATAAATCGCCGTCAAAGTACTTAAAGGTTAAACATCAACAAGATTCGAATGGCCCTTTGCTAATTTCAATCGAAAACAAAAGCCCACTTGAAATCAAGCAACTCACCATGTTGAGCCAACTACTAAATGATAAAGGCAAAGTCATAAAAGAAGACACCTGGAAAACCAAACAGGCAATCAAACCAAAGTCACGCAGTCGATACTATCCTATTCCGGTAAGTTATCACCTGAAGCCTGAAGAGCGTGTTCGAACGGTGATAAAATCGGTAAAGCTGCCATAAATAGAATTAACAACGCTATTGTAAAAAACGCGGTCTTGAACCGCGTTTTTTGACCACACTACATCTTACTCAACTGCACTTCTAAGCTATTCTTAATTTTCTCAGCAGTCAGCTTTGGATGCTGCTGCATAAAACAATGACCGCCCGGCATTTCAATAAAATCATAATTCTTATTTTTCTTTTTGATTTGCGGCAATGCCTTTAGCACAAATGAATAGGTATCTTTTCCATACAACATAGTCATCGGACGCTTCACCGTTTTGATCGAAGACCACAGTCGATTAACGTATTTGGAAAATACAGCGGCTTCGATTCTAGCAGGGCATTTCAATAACAGCCGACCGTCTTCTTGTTTGGCAAGCGCATGATCTATATAGGATTGCAAGCACCGATCCTCCCAGCCTTTGAAAGTACCTCTTTGGTAGAAGTAATCCCACGCGTCTTTCTCGCTAGCCCACTCTTCTGACCTAACTCTTGCTTGCTTGGCCATTTGCGTGTTTTTCATCAACCCTGCATGACTCATAAACGACATGGTTGTCGCTATTTTAGGAGAGCAATAAACCGGGTCCAATAACACGCCCGCGTCGAACATATTTGCATCCTTTGCTATCATCAAGGTCGAAATGACGGCTCCGTAACTATGTCCCATTGCAATTTTTGGAGCATCGCCAAACAGTGGGGAGAAGTGTCGCCAAGCACGCGCAAAGTTTCCTGCACTTTTGTTCCATCCAGGATAGTGTTTTCCTGAATCACTCTCACCATGCCCCTGACCGTCACTGATGAACAGATCGTAGTCGTCAACTAAATACGAAAGCAGTACTTCAAAGGTAAGACCACAAAAACCCGTGCCATGAATAAAGTGAATAACGGGCTTTCCGCTTGGCTTTGAGTGTAAGCCTCGAACAGTAAATCCGGCAGGTAGTTTATATTCCCAGGTTTGAAGACTTTGAATAATGCTCAATGTTAATTCCTATTTCTTCTAATTCTTTAATGGAAATGCTTGGGTATGCTTTATCACGCATGATGTGGATAAAACGCAAGGTGACAAATGCGTCAAACCAAGTATGAAACGCCTTGATAAAACTTTCGCTATCTTTTTTATTTGCTAGATGTCGGAACTGTTTTTCAAACTTCAGTTCGGTCAACGCAGCCGCAACATTGTTCGCATCATTCTGCTCCATTGTACTGACGAGCGATTCAATGAAAACCTCATAAGAGGCAATACAATGTTCGGGAGATGAAACAAGCGATATCAAATGTTTCAACAATAAGAAGATTCGGGGGTAATAAAATTTGTAATCCAACTCAGGCGAAGACATTTGTTCAATCTTAGAGATCGCGGGCCCTGTACCAAACGGTACTCGTTCACTTGGCCGACCTTTAATCATCAGTACCGGAGAGTTCAAACTTTTTACTTTACCCACTTTGGCTAGCTTGTTTAAAAAATAAAAGTCTTCAGCCCCTGACCGTTTGGGCATCCCTCTCACTTGCACATAAGCATGCGGTGTAACGGCGATAAGAGACCCTATAGTTTGGAAGGCGTATGGCGAACCGGCCAAACTTAATTGCTGCACGTAATAACGTAGTGAGAATTCGTAAAGCGCCATTGCCTGACCAAAGCCTTCCTCGGCACGATGTTCATATTCGTATAAAGCCACCGATTCACCCTCATGCGGAGGGTCAATATCAAAATAATTAGCGGGCAACTCAACGTCAGCATCACAACTGTGTATCCACTGGGCATTGTGTGCATTTTTTTCGAACTGAAGATGATTCAAATATATCGCTAGGTCCATGCCCAGTTTTCTGGCTAGTCCGACTCCCTGCTTAATAGGAACTTTAGTTTCACAACGGTCAAGAATGTATAGGTCAGAGTACTCGCTAGTACGTATGTAGCGCAGACCTTCACTCACCTCTATTGATTTAAACTCTGAGATGAAGTACTTCAGCACTTCGCTAGTGCGAGCCCGAGCACCTTGCATATAGTCGCTCTCCTCTTCTTTAAATTCAGGGCAGTTGAAAACCCAAATCATAGTAAAGCATTTTGAAGACTTTTGTTCTAGAAGGCGGCTTAAGCTGGGAATGTCCTCATCAAATATAGGTAGCACAAAGAATGCGTCTGAGGAGAGCCGAACGGATAATTTGAGCTGCTGAATTTCCGGCTCGGCATAGTGTGACAGGTATTTTATTAGATCTTTGCTTAGTCTATCTCGCTGTTTGACCAGCAAACTCACCACGAATAGTCAGTGATGGCAGCGAGCTGAGGTATAACCAACTCTAGTTCTTGGGCGGTGTACGGCACACCGGGTAACTTTCCCCAAACCGGCGCAGGCCAAGCAGGATCAGTTTGATACCGAACAATATGGTGAATATGTAGCTGACTGACCACATTCCCCAAGGCGGCGACATTAAGCTTATCACCACCAAATAGGCCCATTAGGCTCTTACCGAGAATAGTAGACTCGGCGTCAAGCTGCTCTCGCTGAGACTTATCTAACTGGAATAGCTCAGTTACCTCGCTCACCCTTGGAACTAAAATCAGCCAAGGGTATTGTGCGTCATTCATTAAGAGCACCTCACACAATGGCCATGAGGCGATCTTTACTGTGTCGTTATTTAAGCGAGAATCCATGGTAAACATAGTTTATTTACCCTTTTTGCCGCTGTTGCCAAGTTGCTTCCCAGTCAAGTGCAGACTGCACGATAACCCCAAGATCATCATGGTCAGGTTCCCACCCCAAGACACGTTTGATTTTGGCATTATTTGCCATCAACGCGTCAGGGTCACCAGCCCTTCTATCGACATTTTCTGCTGGAAATTCTTTACCCGATTTTTCTTTTACTGTATCGATGACTTCTTGAACCGTAAAGCCTCGACCATAACCACAATTGAGAATATCCGACTTCCCACCTTTAGCCATATAATCAAGCGCCATCACGTGAGCTTTTGCTAAATCATCAACATGAATGTAATCTCGAATGCAGGTGCCATCTCGCGTGTCATAATCGGTGCCAAACACTACCATTCCTTCGCGAGCACCGGTGACACATTCACAAGCCACCTTAATCAAATGAGTCGCTTCTGGCGTTGCTTGCCCTATTCGACTAGACAAATCAGCACCAGCAACATTGAAGTACCTAAGAATCACATGCTTCAGATCAGTCGCAAACGATAGATCACGAATCATCTGCTCGCTCATCATTTTCGATGCACCATAAGGATTAATTGGCTGCAAAGGCATATCTTCAGTCAACACCTTCTCATCAGGCATACCATAAACCGCAGCCGTTGATGAAAACACCATGTAAGGTGTTTTGTGTTTCTCGATAACACCCAATAAATTCAAGGTATTTCGGGTATTATTTTTATAGTACTTAAGCGGATTCTCAACCGATTCAGGGACGACAATATTCGCAGCAAAGTGTAATACCGCTTCAAAGTTGTGCTCAGTAAAAACCTGGTCAAGCTTGCCAAAGTCACCCACATCACCGACGATCAATTGGCCATAAGTCACTGCCCATTCATAACCCGTAGAAAGGTTGTCATAGACCACAATATCGTGCCCAGCTTCGCCAAGTTGCTTAACAACATGACTACCAATGTAACCTGCACCACCTGTTACTAATACTTTCATTTGCACTGACTCCCTTTTTGCTTAATACGTTT
>ENA-OSET01002705-OSET01002705.1-sediment-metagenome-genome-assembly--contig:-NODE-2705-length-16880-cov-19.285068_pt1 | contig 16880 bp, 9 predicted proteins | sample MGYA00237882_ERZ534229 | MGnify/ENA primary metagenome ERZ534229 (study PRJEB26408, sample SAMN06266212) | sediment metagenome | isolation source: Hudson Canyon methane seep mesocosm | place... | reverse complement strand
GCCCGCCCTATTCCCCTAATATAAGGCCGGTACATATCTTCAATATAAACCGGTGGAACGGTATAAATACCTGGTGTCACCATTCTTACTAGGTAAAACAGGTTATTGACCTGCCCTTCCCTCATATCCAATGCAGCCACATAACGATCATCCCGATACTGTTGGTAATCAAGCTTTGTGTTATACAGTAAGTCTTCAATACTATCTCCTTCAATACGGATGGGTAAGTCGGATAGTTGAATACTGTTTTCCAGGTTTTGGTTTTCCAGTTCAAACCCTGCGGGCAATAAGTCAACCACTAAAGCTTGTTTAATACGTTCTTTAGCTTTTACCTTTAAATGCACTAACATGAGATCACCTACTTTCAGCTGATCTAGATCTATGGCCTTTCCATTGAGTGAATAATAATGTCGTTCTGTTAGAAAGGTATCTTCTTGTTTCTCTGGCGCTTGTTTCGGATAGCCTTTTAGCCCTAGTTGCATAAACAGCGTTTTATCATCAGTTGATTTAATACTTAGTTTTTGCGGTATTGCTTCTGCCACAAAGCGCTGTTGATAGGCTTTACTTTGTTTTAACACTTGCTTGGTTTTATTTAACAATAACTCAGCTGACCAGCGTTTATCTTTATCAGTTGCTAATTCTACAGCGACTAAAAACAAGGCATTTCTTTCTTGTGTACTGAGATATTGTCTGTTTTTCAATCTACCCGCTAATTGAAAGATTAATGTGTCAGCAGCAGCTACTTTATGTTTGTTTAGCAAATAAGTCATTAAGCTAAAATCACGCAATGGGCTGCCATAGTCGGCTAAATACACTCTAGCATGTCGCTTAACTTTAAGTGCTTGTTCAATTGCGGCATTTCCACGTTTAGTATCACCTTGTGTGATTAAAGCCAAGCCTAAATGCACTAAAGGCAAGCCCGATTGTGCTTGTTTTCTATGATGATCGTACAGTGTTCTTAATGAACCTAAAGGCGCACGATTAACTCTGGCTAAAACATACCCTGCATAGGCTTTAAACGCAAAGCGGCTGTGTTGTGGAAAAGGACTGTATGGCTCGCTATACATTCCCCCTTCATAGTTCACATAGTAAACTAAGCGCTCAAATGCTTTATTTAGCAAAGGTTCTGGCACGTTAAAACCTTGCTCTTTTGCATCCAACAAAAAGTCACTGACGTATGCCGTTAACCAGTGTTCTTCATTACTATCACTGTCCCATAAACCAAAACTGCCATTGCTACGCTGCATCCCTGCTAAGCGGATAATGCTGCGATTGATGTGTTCTGTTCGTTTGCTCAAATCCAGGGGATTACCATCAACTTTTATCGTATTTAAATTAAATTGTGCAATGCGTTGCTTATTTAAAAATAGCCAAGGGTAGCTAGTACTGGTTGTTTGTTCCAGACAACCATAGGGATAAGTTAATAATTCGCTTAATTGTTCCGCTATATTCAGTGGCGGCTGAGTAGAAAGCGTTAATGATGCCTGAGTCGAGTTTAATAAATAAGAATCTAAAGGCAGCTTAATATCTCGCTGTGATTTTGCAGGAATTTGTAAATTAATGATCTTACTCTCGGCTGGATAAGCAGGCCGTACAGCCAAGTTCCATTGCCGTTTAATGGTGATTTTTTCTTTTGCTTGGTCACCATTAGTTATGGTTAAATTAAATTCTGCCTTAGCAAAATGGTTGTCAGCTTTTAAAGGAAAACGTAAGATTTTCTTTTGTTGATCTTTCAACAGCAAAACTTGCTTTTCACCACTACTTAATTGAACCGGACCTGTACTATCAATTGCTAAACTTAAGGTTTGTTGCTCTCCACTTTGATTAAGAATATCCAGCGTTAAAGTGGATTCATCGCCACCTGCCAAAAATCGTGGCATTGCCGCTTCTGCAATAACAGGTGCAGCAACCGTGATATAATTTTCTGCCGCACCAAAGCGATTATCACTATAAGCTAATGCCATTAAACGTAACTTACCGTTAAAGTCTGGAATATCTAATGGTATATCTGCTTCGCCTTGTTCATTTAACTTAACAGGCCCAGTAAACAGGGAAACGATTTTTACATCGGTTCTTGGCATAGTGCCATCGTCTTCACTGGCATCGCCACCAAAACGTGCTTTCGTTAAACCGGCATCCATAATTTCGACAATATTGCCATACATATCATGCTGGTCTACTGCATATCGACGCTTCGCCCAAAAATGTTTTTGTGGTTTTGGCGTTGTAAAATGACTGATACTTAACACCCCCACATCAACCGCCGCCAACGTCACATAAACGGTTTCTTCCGCCTTATTATTTAATACCTTGATATGAGTAGATAATGTTGTTTCGGGTCTGATTTTATTATGGTCTGTTAAAACCTCTACTTGTAATTCTCTGGCTGTTTTATCCAGTTTTAAATGCACAATACCTACCGCACGATTAGGTGTAATTTTTTGTTTAATATCACCCGCTTTAAACACCACGGTTGTTGCGTATATATCATGCCGATCCCAGCTTTTATCAACAGGAATATCTAATGTTAAACCTTTAGCAGGAACATTAATGCGTTTAAACCATAAGGCTTTCTGGCTATTCTCAAGCAATACAAAGCCTTTGCCTGCATGAGGGGGAATAATTTTTAACTGTGCTATATCGCCAGGTAAATAAGCCGGCTTATCCCATTGCAAGCGCACGCGGTCGGGTCTTGCAGATTTTTCTGAAATATCTCCCCACTGATGCCCAACGGAAAAGCGTAATGCACTTAACTGCCCTGTCTTGGTGTTTTTTATTTGCAGTAAATACTGGCCTTGTTGAATAGGGAGTTTGAGTTTATTGGTTTTTTTCTCTGTTAAGCTGACTTGCTCTACAAATACGGGGCTATTATTTTCGGTATAACGCTGTTGCCAGTTACCGTCTGTATTTTCCCAAAAGTAATCTCTTTGTTCGTGTATTAAAGTAACAACGGCTTCAGTATTAACAAAACCACCTTGATGATTAACATTAATCAACTCAAATTCTACCGAGCTATTTTCTGTTAATGCCTCCAAATCACTGAGTGGTTTTATGCCCAATAGTGCTTGCTGAGGCCAATAGGTATAGTTAACAAAACGGTTAATTGCACGTCCACCCGTTTCATAAAGACTGGCGCTTAAGGCAATTTTAACCGGGGTATTTTTAACCGATGACCATTTGCTGTCTATAGCAATACTGCCTTTGCCTTTTTCATCTAACACTAGCGCTTTAGGCTCATAGCTTTCATCTTTTGAAAAAGGAATGGATTCATTCACATCACCAAAAACAAAGTCTTTAAACGCGTGTAATGGCTGTCTATTAGACTTTAAAACCACCTGACTTGTTACCTTATTGCCTGATGCTGGCGCACCATATAAATAACGACCATCAACAGCGACATTTAAAGCCTGATTTTGTAATACAAACGGTGCTTGCGCTTTATCACCCAATTGTAAGGCCATACGCTCAGGTAAGAAATCTTCTACATCAAATAAGTATTCGCTATTTTCACCATCAGGCATGGCAATATGCAACTGCCATTGACCGGTTCTTGCCTGTTGAGGCAATCTAAATTCATAATGATAAAGTCCAGTCTCATCCGGCTGCCAGGTAAAATGATGGATTGCTTGCCCATCCGGTCTTTTTAACGCAGCTTTTAAAGGCGGTGTTGAGACTTTTTCTCCATCATAATTGCGTAACAAGCCATTAAAATCGACTGTTTCACCTGGGCGATACATATCCCTTGGGCCATAGACAAATAACTCTAAAGGTTTATGGCTTTTGCCCTTGATATCAAATTCAGACAAATCCAGTGCAGCGCGTTTTAACTTTAAAACAGTGGTGTGGTTATTATCCGTTGCCACTAACACTTTTGCTCTGTCTAGTAAGGATTGTAATTTGGCTTGCCCTTGCTCATTACTGCTTAATTCAGCAATTGTATGACCTTGCTTATCCAAAAACTGCAATTCAACACCCGCCAACGCTTCACCCGTTTCTATTGAGCTAACATAGACATTTATTTCTCCAGCCAGGTTACGCACATGTACGCCAATATCACTAATCGTAAAATAAGTGACTTGGTGCGAATTATATTGTCCTGCTTGTTGCATAATGGCTAAATACACCCCCGACTCTTTTAACGGCTTAATGCCTTTAATATCAAGATGAGTGGTGTAGCGCTGATTTTTAGGTGGATTAAGATCAAAACGTCCTGAATACACCAAGTCTGTATATTGGTGATAATCATTAAAATCCCACGAATGTTCAGAAGATGAACGCCCTCGCCAATCTCCCAAGAACTGGCTAATTTTATCGCTTTTAACCCGGTAAAAATCCACATCTACTTGATTAATATTGACCGATATAAGCGGTAAGCCTTTGACCAACTCAGAAGGAATTAAAGAACCATCACTGGCAAAATCCACAAAAGGCATTAAATCACGGGTCTTAATTGTTTCTGTCTTATCAGTTAATAAGGTTTTTTCTGTTATTGCAGGTAAACCTTTAAAGACCACCACCTTATATTCACTATTGGGTTCAATACCAGGGAAAAAGACTTGTTTGCCCTGTTTTGACAAAATCCAGTGACCATCAACCGGCTGGCCTTTTTTATCAGTCACTTTAAAATAGCGATTAAATTCTGTTTTAGCATCTAACGGAACGGACAAATCAACTCTTAATGCCGGTTTGTTTTTATACGGATGCTCACTAATACTAATCACTTTAAAGTCAATGCTCGCATAGTGCGCTGTTAAATTGAGCTGTTCTGTAGGCGCTTGTTGATCTGTGCACGCAGTCAGCAATAGCTGAAGCAACATAAACAAATATAAATAATGACTTTTTTTCTTAAACGCTGTCATAACATGACCTATTCTTTAAAATGATTAATAACTACTCTAACGGACATATACTTCACACGGCCGCGGATGCGGTTTTCTATCGGTCGATTTTTGCCGATAGGCAGCGTTGCTAAAACAGTTGCGTAGCTTGCTATGCGCCTGTTTTAGCGCCTTGCTATCAACAAAAATCAACTCGCTATAAAATCCGCATCCGTGACCGCGCGAAGTATAGCTTGATTAATTAACAAAACCTGTAATGACTTTAATAAAAACCATCACCTTCCTATTATTATATTGTACGTTTGCAAACGCATCAGCTTATTCTGTTGTAACCTATAACGTATGGTTTGACCAAGCCAGTTCAGCCGAACGCACACCTCGATTATTAAATGTCATTGCTCAAGAACAAGCAGATATTATCGCCTTACAAGAAGTAGAAAGCTGGTTTATTGATGCATTAAATCAAGATGATAGATTTAAACAATACCATTTTTCGCTAGCAAAAGGCTGGTTTAATCACATTAAAGGTGGCTTATTAATTTTAAGCAAACAGCCTGTTACTAAACAGCACTATATCGACTTGCCATCACAACTGAATCGAGGATTATTACTGATCGAAACGAATGTTAATAAAGCATCACTCTGCATAGTTACCGTACATCTTGAAAGCTTCCTTGAAGATACCTCCATTAGAATCAATCAGCTTAATACCATTTCCAAAGAAACCACTCACTGCCAAAATTTAGTCTTACTGGGTGATTTTAACTTTGGTGATGGAGAGGCAGAAAACACGATTATCAACCCTGATTACCGAGATGTATGGCAAAAATTAAAAGCTAATTATCACGGGTACACCTGGAATATTAGAGAATCCAGTTTAGCCAGGAAAAACTCATTCCCTTCTGAAGGCAGCCGTCGTTTGGATAAAGTATATTTAACAGGCGATTTACTGTCAGCAAAAACGATAAAAATTATTGGTCAGCAAGGATTTAAAACATCAACAGGTAACACCTTATTTCCTTCTGATCATTTTGGTTTGTCTGTTAAGTTTATTACCGCCCTACCCAATTAACTGAAACCATTTAAATTGAGGGGTATTACTGAACCTAGAGACTACCAAGGGTCTATATCCAGTTTCTGAGAATCATTTGTATGTTGCTTTTCAATATGAATAAGTACGATTCCCAAATTAAGAGAAATCCGGTCATTAACTTAGGTGCTGATTTTTTTTGTACTTAAATTAGTACATTACTTTGCATAGGCTTCCCATTGCAATAGCCAGTCTTTAATTTTATCTGCCGGCATAGGTCGTGCGATACCATACCCTTGCGCTAGGTCACAGCCCAACTCAAGTAATTTGTCACCATGCTCCAGCGTTTCAACACCTTCAGCTATTACTTCACGATGAAATGTTTTTGCCAGCCCGAGAGTTCCAATAACAATTGCCAGATCTTCGTCATCAACCAACATATCACGAATAAAGGTTTGATCTATTTTTAAGGTTTTAGCGGGTAACTTCTTTAAATAGGTTAATGAGGAATAACCCGTACCAAAATCATCAAGTGAAAAACTAACACCAAGCTCAATGCATGACTGCATAATTTCGCAGACATTATCGATATCATTCAATGCTGTAGTCTCTAAAATTTCCAGGTCCAAATACTCAGGTTCTATATCAGGATAATTACCCAGGTGCTCACGTAATTGTTCAACAAAATTACCCTTCACCAAATCACAAGGCGCAATATTAACACTAACGGTAAGCTTTATATCTGCTTGATGCCACTGACTCAGTTGTTTTAAAGCCGTAGCAACAACCCATTCACTCACTTTGATCATCCAGTGAGTATTCTCGATAACAGGTAAAAACTCAGCCGGAGATAATAATCCCCGTTTAGGATGTTGCCAGCGAATCAATGCTTCAACACCAATGACCTTTCTAGTACGTAAATTGACTTTAGGCTGATAATATAAAACAAACTCTTCATTACCAAGTGCATGTTTGATTTCACCTAACAACCGACTATCTTTAGAATGTTCACGGCTTTGCTGCTCATCAAACAGTATGTACTGGTTTTTACCTTGTAATTTTGCATCATACATAGCTTGATCAGCATGACGCAGCAAGGTATCAGGGTCACTATCATTCTGAGGAAATAACGTAACCCCGATACTGACTGAAATATTAATAGAGTATCCTTCGACAAAGAAGGTTTTCTCAGTGGCCTGTAAAATACGTTTAATTGTCGCTATATATTCATCCTTTGATTTTTGGTCTAGCAACAACAAAACAAACTCATCTCCACCAATACGTGACAAGGTATCAATTTTTCGCAAACAACGAACAATCCTCTCACTCACTTGCTGTAATAACCTGTCGCCCACGGCATGTCCATACAAATCATTAACAGGCTTAAAGCCATCTATGTCTAAATAGCAAAAAGCCATTACATTATTATGTCGTAATGTTTGTTGAATCCCTTGATCCATACGATCAGTCAATAATGTACGATTTGGTAAACCTGTTAACTCATCAAAATAAGCTATTTTTTTCAATGCTTCTTCATGCGTTTTCCGCAGAGTAATATCGGAAAATATCGCTAAAAAGTTTTGTACATTACCCACGGCATCTTTAATGATAAGAATACTGGTATGGATAATAAACAAGTGGCCATCTTTATGTTTATTACAAAGTTCACCATCCCAATGCTCATACTTCAGCAAATCTTTCCACATAGCCTCATAAAAAGAGTTACTCTGCTTTCCTGATTGCAAAAACCGAGGGTTTTTCCCCCGTGCTTCATCGGGTAAGTACCCAGTAATCTTCGTAAATGCATCATTACTTTTTATAATATTGTTGTCCGCATCGGAAAACAAAATACCATCATGAGAGTAATTAAATACATTCGCCGCTAATTTAAGCTGCTCCTTGATAATGGCTTCATGGCGCAACCTCTGGCGCTCCATAAAATTATTAATTCGTAAACAGGCTAGCTCTATGTTGATCGGTTTATTAATAAAATCAACCGCACCAATGGAAAGGCACTTTACTTCTGTTTCCACATCATTAAGTGCAGTAATAAAAATAACCGGGATATTCGCTAGCTTTTTATCTTTCTTTAAACGTTGACAGACTTCGAAACCATCCATTTCTGGCATCATAATATCTAACAGAATCAAGTCTGGTATTGCACTAGCAGCCAGATCTAAACCTTTTCGCCCAGAAGTTGCTACTTGAACAATATAATCATTTTTTAAAACCTGTCCTAATAACTGCAAATTAGCAGGCGTATCATCAATAATAAGTATTTTAAGTCGTGATTTACTCATCTTTTAACTTTACATCAATAATTTGAGGAATAGCCAGTTCATGCAAATAATCTCGAGCCTTTTCAAACTCCATTTTATTGATTAATGCCTCAAGTATGGCAAAAGACTGACTGATATTTTTGTCCTGAAGCAATGATTGTAACTCTTTGTAGCAATCTATAGCATCAAACATATTATCTGCCAACAATTGATCCAAGTTATGTACTAAAACGATCACTTTTTCTTGCTCTTGCGGACTGAGAAAAATAACAGACTGAGGTAATGCTGACTCAATCTGTGATTCTGGATTAGCGTTACTTTCTATGCCCACCTCTGCTGCATAATTTGATTTTTCAAGCTTAACCTGAAACCAGAAACGAGCCCCCTCACCCGCATTACTTTCACAGCCCACTTTGCCGTTCATCAAATTAGCCAACTGCCGCACTATGGATAATCCTAATCCCGTTCCACCATACTCACGTGAAACACTGCTGTCTACTTGTGAAAAAGCTTTAAAGAGCATAGTTTGCTTCTCTTCTGGAATACCTACCCCCGTATCTTGTACATAAAACTCCAATATCCCATGATGCTTGATATGAGCAATTTCTTTAACACCAATATGCACAAAACCTTCGTGTGTAAATTTAATCGCATTATTGATTAAATTAGACATCATCTGTTTGAGCCGTTCTATGTCAGCAAAGTAATACTGCTTAGGATCAAGAAGGCTATTAACTGTTATCTGTAGGTTTTTTTGTTTTATTTGTCCAGAAAACAATACTTTCAACTCTTCCAATAAATCATTAGGATGAGAATCACTGTATTCTAAAGTGATTTTACCGGCTTCAATCTTAGATAAATCTAAAATATCATTTAGTATCAATAATAAACTACGTCCCGAATTCAATATAATTTGGGTGTTTTCTAAGCGCTCTGTCTCATTCAGTTCCTTTTTTAAAAGTAGCTCAGTCATACCTAAAATAGCATTCATCGGCGTTCTAATTTCATGGGACATAATCGCAAGAAATTCACTTTTGGCTTTATTAGCGGCGGCTTCTGACTGAGTAATAATTTGATTATTTAAAATAAGCGCTAGATGGCTAAAAAAAGGGGCTAAATAATTACGCAAGAGCACAGAACCCATCGCATTAGAGACTTTGATTGCGCCCAACATAGTTTCATTTATCAGCAATGGAAATCCCCACTCCCATGCATTTCTTTGCGTCGCATCAATAAGAAAAGAGTTTGAATTTGACGAGGGCTTTTCAATAAAATCCTTACGTTCAAAAATCTCATTGACAAATGGATCAGTAATTTCTTTGAGGACTTTAACCTTGCCAAATAAATCAATATAGTTCAATTGATTATGCGCATAATAATACAGTTCAATATTAGTACCGCCCAGACATTGCCCTAAACCAATTAATACATCGTTTAATTGTGTGTCAATATCGCCGTCAGGCTTTAACGTCACCAATAAATGCTGAATTAGGGATAAATTGGACTTCTCTTCAGATAATCGCTGTACGCTTGCTTTTAATTTCCGGTTCTCAGCAAACAGCTGTTGATAATCGGCGTCACTATGCATGCAATGCCTTTAGTTTTTCATCAACCACCTCTATCATCACCGCTTCCAGTTCTTGTAAATCGACATCCAGCCAACGTAAAGGTAGATCTACAAATGCAGCGGCTTTTTCTGCTGCTTCAATATAACCTCCACTAAAAGGTGTACGTAAGGCGAGAATATATTTATGACTACTATGAAAAATTTCTCGAATAATACTGAGATTGCCATTAAACGAGTTGTTTAGTACCTCTTCCCAATCTTGCGCCCAGCCTTCCAATAAAAAAAATGCACCTTGCGAAAGCTCCTCCATAAAATGCTCATAGCCTAGTAACATGACAATACAATTTTGTCCTTGAGTACGACAAGTATGATGACTGGCTATTTTTTTATCCATATTAGGATGACAAGCACCATAAAAGACCAAAGTGTTTTTACCTTTCTGCTCTTCCTCTACTAATGCTTTATTTAGTTCAGTAGATAGTTTATCTATATAGCTATGTAAAGCTGCATCTAAATAATGCGTCTCCATTTGCCATTGATGCTTTTTAATTAAACTATCAACTTCTTTACGCAAGATAGAACAACCAACCATCACTAATTGGTCTGACGTTTCAGGAATGATAGGAATGGTTCTCATCAATAGCGTCCATATTCAAAAGCCGCTTCGATCATGGCTAAAATATTTTCTTCAGGCAATTCTAATGGCATCAAACTGCTACCAAATAAAAAATGACCGCCTGGTTTTCCTATCTCTATAAGACGTTTTACCTCTGCGCGTGTTTGCTCAACAGTCCAATGAACCATTTTAATATCGTCAATAGCCGCACAGGTTAAGCCATTGGTGCTAATGATTTTTTTGGCTTCAGTCAGATCATCCAATGGACTAATATAATAAGCACCAATACCGACCTCTTTCATGACCGTATCAACCACCTCATTCATTGGTGCGCCGCCACAATAATAGACAATGCCACCTGCGTCTCCTTGTAGATCATTTTTCATCCAAGGCACGGCCCACTCGGCAATCAATTTTTTAGAAATAAAATAAGGCGTACCAAAGCTCGTCGCATACAGAATAATATGAGCGCCTGCGTTACGGAAAGCTTTAATTTGTTGCTGACAGAAATCACTACACTTACGCATTAATTCTTCACGTAAATCTTTAGGGCCCATAAGCACGAGTTCCATCCACTTTTCCATGCCCATTAATAAAATAGGTAAGGTGTTTGAAGATGAAGCATAAGCACAGATAGGATTTGTAGCACCTATTTCCTGACTTAATAACGATAAACAATCAGCGGTTGTTTGCCAATGCGGATGCTGGCTAATATCGTCAGGTATGGTTAATTTTTCAATATCGTCCCAGCTTTTTATCACGAAATCTTTAACATTAGGTGCGCCTTTTTTAGGGAATAAAATTTCCTGACAGCCTAATATTTCAGCCTCTATACCTACATAACTCATGCACCAGGCATTATCATGACCATACCGCTGTAGTAATTTAAGCTGGCCTTCCGCCATATATTCGCCACGGGAAAAATATTCCTTAGGTGTCATATTTAATTCTCTGGGTCCATAGTCCAGAAAATTACAAAATACAGGTATTCTAGGAGCTGCTTGACCAGTCAGTGTTGCGACTAAAATTTCTAAAGGTGTCATGATGCTTGTACCTCATGAATTAATTGGCAAATTATTTTTGCTGCACTAATACCGTCAGGCGCCCAATCATCAGCACCTACACGGGTGTACAGCTCATTATCGTACCGAAAAGGTGATCCACCCACAATTAATTTGATCTGCTTTTCCAAACCTCGCTCGTGTAATAACTCGCGTATTTGCAGACTTCCCTCTTCGCCTGTTGCGGTATGCATCATCATCGATGAAACCGCAATCACTTGTGCATCATGTTCAACGGCTGCATTCACAAAATCGACAGCACTAACATTGACACCTAAATCAACCACATCGACCATCATTGCCTTCAAACAACCTATAACAATCCGTTTGCCTAGTGAGTGTAAGTCGCCAACAGAGCTACCTATAACCACTTTACCAATAATCTCAGGAGGTGCAGAGAACAGCGCTAACATTTTCTCAGTAACTTCTGATGCAATTTGAGCAACCATAAAATGCTGAGATAAATTAGTATCTAAATTATTAATAACAAGCTGCATCATATCTTCAACTGCCGGCATAACAATTTTAAAGACCACCTCTTCAGGTGTTACCCCATTTTCGACAGCTGCTTCAACCACCGCTAAAGCAGCTTCTTTATCTGTTTCAAAAATCGCGTCATTATAGTCTTTTACATACTTTTCAAACATTAACTCACTCCATAAACGGTTTTAAGCGTAATTGATTGATAAATCTTCATATTCTCTATGATACAAGACATTCACCGCCCGCAATGCATCACGTAACTTTTTATTTAATTGTTCATACTCAGGATTAAGCAATACTTTTTCACCCCCCGATAAAGCGGCATTACCAAATAATTCAATATGCGCACAATCCATAATGGATAATAGTCCTTTAGCCAAAATCGATTTTACTTCAACCATATCACGCTGCAAAATATCCCGAACACCTTCAATAATGGCGGTGCATATCATCTGCATTAACGATTCTAGTTCTTGACTACGCTGACGTTGAACATCCAACCCTGTCAACACATCTTCGCCGAATGAGGCTTGTGGATTATTACCGTGTCGACTAGCAACGGGGTTTTGCTGATATCTATCGCACAATGACAAACGAATATGTGTAGTTCCTAGATCAACTGCTGGTGCATCAATCGTTTTATCTCTATTTTGCAGAGGATAGTGATAGTCAGGCCAGCCTGATAAATCGAGGAATTTCCAGTTTGATTTGGGTGCAGGGGTTTCTAAAAAAACCTCTGCATTACTTTGATAATAAAGTTGACAGCCGAGATGGCTATTTTTCTCGCGCTCTTGTTCAGGTATCTTTTGCCATTCAGCGAGTGTTGGCGGGCTAAAATCTCCACTAATAGTTTGGATAGTGCAGGCTTCGCAAGTACCAATCTCGCCACAAGCACATATTCCAGCAATATCTAAGGCAAGTCGTACAGATAAATCATCGGGAATAGTAATCTCTAGCGACTGCTTGGAGGTATATAGTATGAGATTGTAATTTTTGATCATTATGCAACCATTCCCCTTGTTTACATAAGGAATTTAACATACTTTATTACTCAATGTCTCTCTAACTTTTCTAGAGCAAATACTGTCAAAATCGAGAGGCTGATACCACGACACTACAAACTCTTTGTCTCACATGTTAATGCTCAACATAAAGCTTCATCTTAATGCGGGTTTTATAAAATAATAGTGAGGTTTTAGCTTTAAACTTGATAATACCCATTCAACATATACCAATTTCAGCACGCTTTAACTACTTACGAATATAATACAAAACAGTGCCTTAAAATTATTTTCTGGCAACTATAGATGCTGTTTTCTTAAAAACTGGAAAAAGTTGAATGATGATGAACGGTCACCCCGTGTAAGTTATTCGTATGGCCCCATCAACTCGCAATATTCTTCCAGGCTAGTATCATCATGAAGATAAAAGGGTGTTTTTGTGTGATTCAAATATCTTGTTATTAAATGTAAATAACGTAATAAAAATGTGAGCCTTAACCATTGCTTAGGAACTTCGTGACTATACCACTTAAAATCTCCTATCCCCTCAATATACAAAGAATACTGATCAAAAGTATGAGTGGTTTGTATTTTATTATCTTGCAATCCTTTGATCCCCCTTACAAAACACTCTAGCCTTCCATCATTTGGCAACTCAAACTCAATAGGGTCAGGAAAACATTTAATAAGTTGTGTGTTTCTAACGCCTCTTAAAACACGGTAGTTATCCACCTCTATAAACGTTTCAGTTCCAGTTATTAACCCAGTATGTAAGTATTGTATTTTCAAAAGAAATGTCTATAAAAAGTACTACAAAAAAGATCTAGCCCGCTTTTAAAAAGGCTTTAAGTGAGTCATGATGCAAACAAATAATGCCCCAAATATTCATATTAACTATTGAGGCATTAATTGATTTTTAGTTATTTATTTTTTACGCCCCCCACCTTTTGTTCCTCCACCACCTTTAGTAGTTGCGCTAGTGACTATAACTTCAGTAGATACGTCCCATATAGATATCTCAGTGTCATTAGAGGCTCTAACTTGATAAGCGAAGGTACCTTTACCACTTGCATCGTTATATGATGTTGAAGCTGTTGATGTTATTGTACTCCAGCTACCCCAAGTGCCTTTTCTGGTATTTAATTTTCTACGTTGCAGTTCAAAACCTGTGGTTATTCCACTGGCATTTTCATCTATCCAGTGCACGGTTGCTGTTCCATCAGCATTATCAGCTGCAGAAATACTTGTTGGCGAATAAAATGGAACGGTTTCTATAACATTTATGGTTACTAGTTGTGATGTTGTCACTTGAGCATTATCATCATCAGTCACCGTTAAAGTGACAGTATATATTCCTTTAGATGAAAAAGTTTTTTGCTGCTCATTCGAAATAGCTGCACTTGATACATTTGACCCATCACCAAAATCCCAACTCAAGGCTATCAATGTACCATCCGAATCAGTCGACGTAGATGTGAAGTCACACTCGTAATCAATACAGTTATATGCAAAGGCTGCTTCTGGAAATACATTTGGAGGAGGGGCTGTAACTGTTACTATTTTTGATACTGTTGCTTGATCGCCATCATCATCTGTTACAGCTAATGCAACAGTAAAATTACCTGAACCAGAAAACACATAATTTAGTTCACTTTGAGCAGATATATATTCACCACCATTAACATTCCATACAAGATTTGCAATATGACCATCTGAGTCAGTAGATGTAGAGTTAAACGTACATTCTAAATCAACACAGCTTGTAGAAAATGTTGCTTGTGGAAATACATTTGGTGGAGGTGGAGCTGTAACCGTTACTATTTTTGATGTTGTTACTTGAGCGCCATCATCATCTGTGACAGTTAATGCAACAGTAAAATCACCTGAATCAGAAAACACATGAGTTAAAGCACTTTGACCTAATATATCTGCACCACTATTAACATTCCATACAAGGTTTGTAATCTGACCATCTGAATCAGTAGATGTAGAGTTAAACGTGCATTCTAAATTAACACAACTTGTAGAAAATTCAGCAAAAGGTGCTTGGTTAACAGGAGGACTTGTAACCGTGATAGATTGTGAAGTACTGTTATCAAGCCCTTCGCTATCCGTTACTGTTAAAGCAACATCATACGTTCCTGCGTTTGCAAATTCATGTTGTGGATTGATTCCTGTCAGTGTTTCCCCATCACTCAACGCCCAATTTGTGCTTGAAACCGTACCCTCTTCAGGATCAATTGATGTTGATGTAAAATCACAAATCAAATAATTACAACTGTAATTAAATGCAGCATTTGGCGCTTGGTTTATTACAGGAGGAGCTAATGTAAGTGCATCATGAATTTGAATTAATCCATACCCAAAAACATTATCTCTACCTGATACGCCGACATCTAAAGCAGTTTCTGTTAATTTATTAAGTACTTGATAACGGTCAAGCGTCTCATCCTGTGCAATCAATATGGCAGCTGCTGCAGCCACATGCGGACTTGCCATGGATGTGCCTTGATAAAAATAATGCTGCCAGCCAGACGATCCTATAGTTTCTTGAAGAATTCCATCAGGATAGCCATCACCATTTAGATCCAAACTCATATCGCCACCAGGAGCCACTAAATCAAGAGCAGGTCCTTGATTGGAGTATGGGGCAATATTTGGATAGCTTTGTAAGTTACTGTATCCCGTTGCGCCCACTGCAATCGTTTCAGGGTGGTTTGCAGGATAACTGATTCCTGTTGTTGAACTATCGTTACCAGAAGCGACAACGATAGTCACTTGATTGGATGCTGCATTTAATGCGTTATAAGAAGCTGAGCCAACAAATTGATCCAAGGCATATCCAGCAGGATATCCTAAGCTCATATTGATCACTCGCGCACCGTTTGCAACAGCCCAGGCAATCCCTTCTGCGATATCAGCATCAGTACCACTACCTGCATCATCTAATACTTTAACGGGTAGAATACAAGCACCATGAGCAAGCCCCGCTGTTCCTGTGTTATTGGTTTTTTGAGCAATGGTTCCACTGACATGTGTTCCATGTCCATTACCGTCTGATGGGTCATTATCACCACTGACGATATCTATCCCTGGCAATACACAGCCGATACCATCTACCCCACCTTGTTGCAGACCTGTATCTAATACAGCGACTTTAACACCTGCACCAGTTGATATATCCCAGGCTTGTTCGGCTTGAATCGTTGTGAAGTTCCATTGGTAGGGATAATAAAAAGTATCTGATACCGTCGTAAATTGCTGAACAATAAAATTTAGACTGGCTTTTTTACTTTCACCTTTTAACCGTTTAATTTGTGCCAATTCTTTACCTGGAGCCACGTCAAGAACAACTAAACCCGCATGAGGCAATGTTTTTATAATGGTATAACCAGGAAAATCTGATGGAACCCCTTTGACAACAACTTGACCTTTTTTGAAGCGTGCTACGCCACCCAAAGCATTTGGGTTTGCATTATTACTTTGTGGACCTGCTGTTGTTGCAGTATCCGGCACAATCAAATCTGCATTGACATTTATTGCTGTCAATAATGCAGTTGCTGTGATGATGTATTTTAAATGGTGCATGAACCAACCTCCTCCGCGTCACATACAGTTGTTATATCCTTACAAATCTGCCAGACGATTTAATTTAAATAACGTTTCCTTCGTTAGGAACCATTCTTCTCCTTTATTCACTTATACACAAATAGAACAAGTGCGTTTTGTGATGTAGTTCCATAAATTTTTAACTAATTACTGCTAATAGTGGATTTTAGCCTCTTCTCCGCGCTTGTGTGCCAATCAGCATGTAAGTTTTTCCAACTTTTGGTGGAAACAGCATTCATAATTGGTTAACCAGGACTGAACCTAGAAACTATTTAGCACTGATGTGTCAACACTTTACAGGACTCAAACCACACGGCCATTTACTTTCTATTTCATATTACTGATTAGTCGTCTGGGCATAAAGATTACTGAACAAGCGAATCACGGTGAATATCA
>ENA-OSET01002704-OSET01002704.1-sediment-metagenome-genome-assembly--contig:-NODE-2704-length-16880-cov-49.606975_pt1 | contig 16880 bp, 17 predicted proteins | sample MGYA00237882_ERZ534229 | MGnify/ENA primary metagenome ERZ534229 (study PRJEB26408, sample SAMN06266212) | sediment metagenome | isolation source: Hudson Canyon methane seep mesocosm | place... | reverse complement strand
CCAGAATATTCAGATATGCGTTTCGGTTTTGAAGTAACAATGTACATCTGCAATCGTTAAGATTCAAAACTAAAACAAGTTTTTAAAAAGCCCTGATACTGAAAAGTATCAGGGCTTTTTTGCTTTAAAGAACGTTGTTTTTATGCTTTGAAATTAAAATAGCCCATATAACTAAAACCAAAACCAAAGTAAGGGTGGTGAACTACAAACTTCATTTCTAAATCATGAGGACTGTCTTTTAGTGTGTATTCTTTAATATGAGACCTCCCCATTAGAAGTTGTACGGGAATAGGAATCAACTTTGAACCAAACTTGAAAACATAGCCTTTATCTTCAAAGATAAGGCCGCTATTGATGACGTTCAATCCCAGTCTAATGCCGAGGTTAAGGCCAACAAATTCCACAATATCATTATCAAAGCGTTGCATTTTAGATGTGAACTCGTACGTTTTATTATCTTTTTTGAATTGCCTATGCCAGTAAAAAATATCATTAACTTTTTTGTTTTCTACGGTCACAGTAAAGTTATCGCCTTCCACAGGTACAAGTGCTCCTGTTAAGCGAATGAATGGCATAAGTAGTTTTATAAACTTACCATGTCTGACTGCGAGTTTTCCTTCCAGCTTTATTTCTTCTCCTTCGTTAAGATCAAAGTGCTGCTGAATAGCAGGGCTTAATAATTCCCATTTTTCTGATAATATTTCTTTAAACATGCGTTATTCCCTTTCTTCAATAAACAGGTAAAGTGCTAAAACAATCATTGCCATGTTTTTTATAATAGGTGCAAAAGGATGTAGCCAAAATTCAGGTATAAATAATGAAATAATTAGGCTGTATGTAATAATTACAGCAATTTGTAGTTTAATAACCCATGCTCTAAATTTAGGGAAGAATAGTAATACTCCAAGAATAATGTCTCCAATCGCAGCAGTAAAAATAAACAGTTCTCCCCATTTTATATCCATGTGAAGTGATGAAATTAAGTCACGACTTGTATCAATACTGATTAACGAGCTTAAACCTGACATGATCCATATGATGCTTAATGTCATAAGGTTGAAATAAAACAGCATATTAAGTTGAGTTTTTTTGTTAAATTCGGTTGAAGCACTATCTTTAAGTAAAGAGTGTGAAGCTGTTTCTGTTGTCACTGGCTGATAAGACGTACTCGAATAGGCTGAAAGCATATTAATGCTTTGCTTGTTGAATACACCGATTGAAATGCGTGGAAATAGCGCAAATAAAAAGCTTAGAAACTGCTTGGGCAGCCAAATAAAATAACCGTGTTTTAACCCCATCCATCGGCGAAGATTACCCAATAACAACTCTATTGTTTCTGGTTGTGCAACCATTACTTTGGCATAGCTAGAGCTTGGCCAGTTCTTGATAAGAAATTGAATATGTTCGCTGAGCTGTTCGATACTAATCATTGGCAATATCGTGCTCTTTTCTAATGCCATTGGCGTACAAAATAAACGAGCTAAGAGGCTTAATTGCTGAGTACTTTTCCCTTGTTCACCTAGTACTATGCCAGGATACAGTACAATATTTGCTTGCTTACCACTCAGTATGACGTGATCGGCGCGTCGCTTACTGGCTAAAAACTCGGTCACAGGTTTTTCTTGTTCAGCCCCAATTGCAGAGATCTGAATAAGCTTAATATCCAGGGTCTGACAAAGGGTAAATAGCTTCTTAGGACCGAGATCATGCACGTGAGAAAACAATTGAGACCGTGACTGCTGAAAGATACCTGTGGCATTGATGACAAGATCAATACCTAGTAATTGTGTTCTCCAAATAGCTTCATTTTGTTTAAAGTCAAAATGCTGCCAATTAATACGGGAAACCTTAGCTCGGCTGCTACCAATAACATGGTGCCCTTGTTGTGTGAGATCATCATATAGGTATCGGCCAATAAAACCACTTACACCGAGAATTAAAATAGTCATGTCTCTATCCCCAAAACGGTTTGTAAATCATCAATACATAAAGAAGCAGCACAGCAGGAAATGCCAGCAAGCCTAGCGTTAACCAAATCTTCATACGTTGTCGATATTGCTGGTCAGGTTGATCAAGTTCGAGTGCCCGATTACGTAACCATATTTGTAGCCACACGACAGGTAACCAACAGGCACCGACAAAAAGATACAAGCCAAATACAGATAAACTCCATAATGAAGTCCATTCAAGACTAGACTGATTTAATAGGTAAAGACCGGTAATAAATTGAATAATAGTAGTGGGAGTTGTGAAGATAAAATCAGCAATCACGACAATTCTATTTGTTTCAGCCATCACATTCATTGTATTGCTTCGATATGCCATGAACATATAAAAGGCACTACCCAAGCCGGTGCCAAACAATAATGTTGCACTAATAATATGAATAAACTTTATGGTTGGATAAATTAACGCTTCCATCACTCTGTCCTCAATTGCAGAATATGAGAAGAATTAAAACAGTGATGGACTAATTTAACTTCCTAAATGCTAAAGCAGGAATAGATAAAATTATTAGAACATTAAATTCAACAGCTTAAGAAGTTCCTAAATGATCATTGTGTAAAATGTTTTTTGCGATATTGTCCGGGAGCAAGAGAATGAATCTCATTAAATGCAGAATAAAAAGCAGATTGAGAGCTAAAACCAACACTGAGACTAATAGCAAGCACCGATATTTTTGGTTCGTCTTTTAGTAAAACTTCTGCTGCTTTAACACGCTGGCCTCGAATATATGAAGAAAAACTGATGCCTAAATGAGAGTTTAGGAATTCAGATAATTGATGAGGTTTGAGTGATACATTCTCAGCTAATGACGACAAAGATAAATCACTGTCCTGATATACCTTTTTATCCAGCATTAATATTTCTAATTGTTGTTTGATTTTTTCACGGTCAATATTATCTAAGGTGGAGGTTTGATATTGGCGATGTGCTATTTCTTCGAGTGAACTCAATAAGTGAGGATAATTAAGTTGAATATGAATTGCAGCAACAATCGCTAATGCAAGCATAATTGACTGGACCGGGATTAAAAGAGAAATGGATTGAATACTAAAAATACCAAGAATAACAATGATGATAGACCAGGTTAGAAATGAAGAGATAAAAATAAATTCCATTTTAAATAAGCTCCGACGAGATCGAAGGAGATATAAAGACCATGCCAACTTGATCATGTAGATACCACCAAGCAGAAATGTTAATGCATAGGCAGTGTGAAAGGCCTCAGTAGAGAATAAACAGACTGAAGCAATAACAATTGCAGGGGATAAATACCACAACTCGTGAGACGTCCATTTTTTATCCGACTGAATAATATAGTGACTATATAAATAAAAGAGGGGACCAACAAGGCCGAGAAGTAATACATAGACTGCAACGACTATATTGCCAAAAATGACATGTTCAGTGATATATAAAATATGTATTAACTGAATTCCAAGCAATGCAAAAAGTAAGCCTTTGGCGAGGATAGTTGAGGCCTTCGATTCAGGTCTTCTTTGAATTATAAGAAGTATTACGGCAATAATTGAAAAGCCAGCGAAGGAAATAGAAATTAGATTTAACATAGCGTCATCATAGCATTTAACTTTTCATGGACCTTTATGGTTTGAGTATATAACGTGTTTAACCCGAACTATTTTTATTCAGGAAAATCCTTAGTAGCACGGCGGTTAATCCTGACGTAAGCACTATCACTGAGGTGTAACATAGCGTCCACTGTTTGGAATTCTCCAGACAGTTTTATTATCATAAAAATTATAAGAGAGAAAATATTATGTGGACTACACCAGAATACTCAGATATGCGTTTCGGTTTTGAAGTAACAATGTACATCTGCAACCGTTAATATCTGTTTTTGATGTATGCTCGGAGCTCAAGTTCACTTGGGCTTCGAGTATTTCAACGTAATTAAATCAGATAGATTTGAATGTCAGAGTTATCTGATTTGCTTGTGACCCAACGGAATAATTATTTATGTATGTACATGTTTTAGGTTCAGGTGCTGGTGGTGGTTTCCCTCAGTGGAATTGTAATTGTGAAAATTGTAAAGGTGTTCGTGAAGGCACGATTAAAGCGACCAAGCGCACACAATCATCGATAGCGATTAGTGCAAATGGTACTGATTGGATATTGTTTAATGCTTCACCAGATATTAAGAAGCAAATGGATGATTTCCCTGCAATGCAACCGTGCAGAGCGGTGCGAGATACAGCCATAAGTGCAATTGTTATTACAGATGCCCAGATAGATCATGTCACTGGAATGTTGACGTTGCGAGAGCACATTGCACCTTGGGAAGTCTATACTACAGAAGCCGTTCGCCAAGATCTGACAACCGGTTTCCCCGTTTTTAGTATATTGAGTCACTTTCGCGGTATTAATCATCATGAAATAGCAACGGATGAGTCAGAGTTTACGATTCCATCGGCAGAAGGACTCGTCTTTACAGCTGTGCCGTTATTGAGTGAAGCGCCACCGTATTCGCCTCATAGAGGGAATACAGTACCTGGCGATAATATCGGTATGAATATTGAAGATACACGTACAGGTAAAACCTTATTTTATGCGCCTGGTTTAGGTGTGGCTGAGCCGCATGTGCTTGAATATATGCGTAATGCTGATTGTGTATTAGTTGATGGTACTGTGTGGACAGATGATGAGATGTCCAACGAAGGTATTAGTGATAAACGTGCCAGTGAAATGGGTCATCTCGATCAATCTAGTGATGGCGGCATTATGAGTATTCTTAATGCGATGGAAAAGCCTCGCAAAATTTTAATTCACATTAATAATACCAACCCAATTTTGAATGAAGAGTCAGCTCAGCGTCAAACACTGAATAAAGCTGGTATTGAATTAGCCTATGATGGTTTAGATATCGAACTTTAAAGTCTATAACATCAAAAAACACGAAGGAAATATTATGTCAGCAGAATTAACACCTTGGTCTAGAGAAGAATTTGAGCAAGTATTACGTGCAAAAGAAGAGCTTTATCATATCCGTCATCCTTTGCATGTCAAAATGCATTCGGGTGAAATGACTAAAGAACAAATACAAGGTTGGGTAGCAAATCGTTTTTATTATCAAACGGCTATTCCAGTTAAAGACGCTGCAATTATGGCGAATTGTCCAGAACGTGAAGTGCGTAAACTATGGGTGCAGCGTATTCTAGATCATGACGGTCACGAAGGTGATGTTGGTGGTATCGAAGCTTGGTTACAACTCGGTGAGTCAGTGGGCTTAACACGTGAAGAACTTTGGTCTGAAGAACATGTCTTACCAGGTGTACGCTTTGCAGTTGATGCCTACGTTAACTTTGCTCGTAGTGCACCATGGCAAGAAGGTGCAAGTTCATCGTTAACTGAAATGTTTGCCCCAAAAATTCATCAAGATCGTTTGGACAAATGGCCAGATATGTACCCTTGGATTGATGAGAATGGCTACAAATATTTCCGTAAGCGTTTAACGGAAGCTCGTCGTGATGTGCAACATGGTTTGGAAATCACATTAGATTATTATAAAACACGTGATCAACAGCAACGAGCGGTTGATCTTCTACAATTCAAATTAGATGTACTTTGGACGATGTGTGATGCTATGTGGATGGCATACATTGAAAAACGCCCTCCATATACGTTTGACCTTGAGGTGTAACGATGAGTGAGCGAATATTTAATGATGATACTGTGCCAATGTTGGCACAAGGCTATCGTTTTCAGTGGGAACCTGCACAAAACTGTAATGTATTGCTCTATCCAGAAGGAATGGTAAAGCTTAATGGTGGCGCGGGCGAAATATTAAAACTTATTAGTGAAAAACAACAAACAGTGGCTGAACATATCGCTGAACTAAGTGCCGTTTTTAATGGCGCGGATTTAGCGGATGATGTATATCGATTTTTAGATGAGGCATATGATCATGACTGGCTCAGAAAATAAAACCCCAGATAGAGCAGTAGGAAGTATTGGTAGCGCAATTGGTAATGTACGTGATCAAATCCGTCAACCACTTTGGCTATTGGCTGAATTAACTTATTCTTGCCCTCTTCAGTGTCCTTACTGTTCAAATCCCATGGACTTTGCATCTGTTAAAAAAGAATTAACAACGGAAGAATGGATTGATGTATTTAAGCAAGCTCGAGCTATGGGGGCAACACAACTTGGCTTGTCAGGTGGTGAGCCGCTAACTCGTCCCGATTTGGTTGAGCTTATTAAAGCCGCTAGAGAGTTAGGGTTTTACACCAACTTGATTACTTCTGGTGTCGGCATGGATGCGGCTAAAGTAGCTGAGTTCAAAGCCGCAGGATTAGATCACATTCAGGTCAGTTTTCAAGCCAGTTCGGAAGATTTGAATAATCTAATAGCAGGTACTGACGCGTTTAAACATAAGATTGAAATGGCGAAAGCGGTTAAAGCCAATGATTATCCTATGGTGTTATGTTTTGTAACGCATCGCCAGAATATTGATCAAGTGGATGAAATTTTAGATCTTTGTATTGAATTAGAAGCGGATTATGTGGAATTAGCGACGACGCAATATTATGGTTGGGCTATGCATAACCGTGATCAATTAATGCCAATGAAAGAGCAATTAGTGCGTGCTGAAGCAACTGCACATCGCTATCAGGAAGAGCAAAAAGGTAAGATGAAAGTCTACTATGTGGTGCCTGATTATTATGAAGAGCGGCCTAAAGCCTGTATGAATGGTTGGGGAAATATTTTCTTAACCGTCACACCTGATGGCACGGCATTACCCTGTCATGCTGCACGTGAATTGCCCGGTATGACATTGCCTAATGTGAAAGACATGAGTGTTGATGAAATCTGGAATGGTTCAGATGACTTTAATAAATTCCGTGGCTTTGATTGGATGACTGAACCTTGTCGTTCTTGTGATGAAAAAGAGAAAGACTTTGGTGGCTGTCGTTGTCAGGCATTCATGCTGACTGGGGATGCAACTAATGCAGATCCTGTTTGCAGTAAATCTCCACATCATCACTTGATTGAAGAAGCCGTTGCTGCAGGTATCGCTGAAGCAGCTAAACCTATGATAGAGCAAAAACCTTTAGTTTTCCGTAATCCGAAAAACTCGAAAAAGATCAGTGGATTATAAGAGCGGGTGGCAAGTAAATTAGCAATCAAAACAGAGGGTCTGACTAAGCAATTTGGTCAGACCCTTGCTGTTAGTAATCTTGATTTAGAGATTGAAGCGGGTCAGTTCTATGGTTTGCTCGGCCCTAATGGCGCCGGTAAAAGTACAACAATCCATATGTTGACTACGATGACTGCTGCAACAAGTGGTGAAGCGTGGATAGCAGGCCAACAAGTCTCTGCTGATCCTGTCGCTATCCGTCGTACAGTAGGCTTAGTCTTCCAAGACTCTGCACTTGATCGCACGATGTCGATTGATGAAAACCTACAATTTGCGGCAGCAATGTATAACCTTTCACCAAAACAAGCAGATGAACGTATAGATGAATTGTTATCTGTATTTGGTTTACAAGATAAGCGTAATCGTAAGTTAGTTTCATTATCTGGCGGTCAGCGTCGTGCAGTAGATATTGCACGAGGTGTTTTACACAAACCCAAAGTTTTATTCCTAGATGAACCGACAATTGGCTTAGATTTACCCAATCGACGTTCTATCTGGCGTTTTGTAGAACAATTACGCCGTGACGAGGGTATGACTGTATTCTTAACAACCCATTACCTTGAAGAAGCGGCAGCTTGTGATCATGTTGATTTTTTTCAACAAGGGAAATTACAGCGCGGTGGAAAACCTCAAGAGCTAACGCAACAATTAGCGGCATATATCTTAGAAGTGAATACGCCTAATCCAGAAAATGTTATCGCTCAATTAACGCCCATCTTTGGTTTGCCTATTCGAGAAGATGAAGACTTAAGTTTCAAGATTTCTGCTGATGATGTCGACTTTCACCAACTGCAACAAACGTTAGGTGACTCAATATCATCAATGCAATGGCGAAAGCCAAATTTAAATGATATTTACCTATGGACTTTTTGTAGCCCTGAACAAGGAAAAGTAGCATGAGTTGGCGTCCCGTTAAAGCCGTTGTTGGTCGTGAAATGAGTAAGTTGTTTCGTCAACGTGCTCGTTTAATCAGCTCAATGGTGCGCCCTATGATCTGGCTATTAGTAATTGGTTCGGGTGTTGGCAGTATGTTGCAAGGGGCTCAGCAGGATGGGTACCTGACATTTTTAGTGCCAGGAATCTTAGCCATGACCTTATTATTTGCCGCCTTATTATCAGCATTAACATTGGTCTATGATAAAGAGTTTGGGGTAATGCGAATGATGATGATTGCGCCTATAGCCCATTATTGGATTGTACTTTCCAAGTTAATAGCAGCAACGCTTACCGCCATGGTTCAAGCACTATTATTATTAATCCTTTTATTAGTAATGGGCTTAATCAGTGTGAAAATTGCTTTAGCTTTATTGCTGCCAGCAGTGTTAACAGCAATATGTTGTGCCGCAATTGGCGGGTTAATTGCTGTTTGGTCAAAGAGTATTGATAACTTTGCTGTCATTATGAACTTCTTCATTTTTCCCGTTTTTTTCCTTAGCGGTGCTTTATATCCCGTTAATCAATTGCCTGAATATCTACACTACATTGTAGTCATCAACCCGTTCAGCTATGGGGTAGACCTGTTGAAACATGCGGTACCTAATGTGGCGACAGACTTCTCTATAATGACTGATGTTACTGTATTAGTTGGCTTTTCTATTGCCGCTATTTTTATTGCTTGTTGGCAGTTTTCACGAGAGTCGGTACATGCGCCACTGTTTCATCGCATGAGCAAATAAACTAGAGGTTCAAGACCGATTTTAGCTGAGCACTTTAAATTCCCAGCTAGATTAACCTTTATAGGTGGGCTGGGCTTAACCCGTTTGTATAGACATTAATGACAGCTACCTAAGCCTTTCTTTTCAAGGTAACACTGATGATATTCTTCAGCAGGATGAAAAAAGCAGGCTTGAGTGATCTCTGTGACAATTGGATTTTGATACTGTCCTTCATTTATTAGCTGCTGTTTAGATGATGTGGCGATATCTTTTTGTTCATCATCATGATAAAAAATAGCACTTCGATATTGTGTTCCAGTATCAGGGCCTTGACGGTTTAATGTTGTTGGATTGTGAATCCGCCAAAAATGATCCAGTAATGCAGCATAGCTGATGATATTGTCATCAAATGTTATTTCGATCGCTTCTGCATGACCGGTCGTTCCCGTACAGACTGATTTATATGTTGGGGCATCGCTTGTGCCAGCTGTATAGCCAACACGGGTTGAGACTACGCCAGTAATTTTTCTAAACTGTACTTCAATGCCCCAAAAACACCCCGCAGCAAATGTTGCAATAGCCATGATTTAATCTCGCTTATAGATTGATGTGTCCATGATACAATATCGAGCGATAATTACCCTGCGTATAAATAGATTTAGAGATAAAAATGAGCGAAGTAGAAGCAAGTACAATAAAACCAAGTAACTTTATCCGAAATATTATTAATGAGGATAATGAATCAGGTAAACATGGTGGTCGGGTACATACTCGTTTCCCTCCTGAGCCTAATGGTTATTTACATATTGGTCATGCTAAATCTATTTGTTTGAACTTTGGTTTAGCAAATGATTATGATGGTTTATGTAATTTACGTTTTGATGATACTAACCCACAAAAAGAAAATGAAGAATTTGTTCATGCTATTGAAGAAGATGTGCGTTGGTTAGGCTTTGATTGGCAAGAGAGATTGTTCTTTTCTTCCAATTATTTTGAACAACTTTATGCTTACGCAGTACAGCTTATTGAGCAGGGCGATGCTTATGTGTGTGATCTTAATGCAGAACAAACGCGCGAATATCGCGGCACATTAACTGAGCCGGGTAAAAATAGCCCATACCGTGATCGTAGTGTAGAAGAAAACCTAGACTTGTTTACGCGAATGCGTGCTGGTGAGTTTGCTGATGGTTCAAAACTATTACGCGCCAAGATTGATATGGCGTCACCTAATGTGAATATGCGTGATCCTGCAATTTACCGTATTCGCCATGGGGTGATTCATCATCAAACGGGTAGCGAGTGGTGCATTTATCCAATGTACGATTACACACATTGTATTTCTGATGCAATCGAGGGAATTACACACTCGGTTTGTACATTAGAGTTTGCTGATCACCGCCCACTTTATAATTGGTTTTTAGAAAAACTAAACACAGAGCATCGGCCACAACAAATCGAGTTTTCTCGTCTTAATCTGCAATATGCGATTACCAGTAAACGCAAACTAACAAAATTAGTTGAAGATGGTTTGGTGGAAGGATGGGATGATCCACGATTATCGACTATTTCGGGCATGCGTCGTCGTGGTTACCCTGCAGCCGCTATTCGTGAGTTTTGTGAGCGTATTGGCGTCACTAAATCTGATAACTCAGTTGAAATGGAAATTCTGGATGCCTGTATTCGTGAAGAGTTAAATGAAACTGCGCCACGTGCAATGGTAGTTCTTGACCCTGTAAAAGTAATTATCACTAACTATCCTGAAGGGCAGACTGAAGAGTTAACAGCACCTAATCATCCCCAGCAAGAAAGCATGGGGACACGTATCGTGCCTTTTACTCGTGAGTTGTACATTGATAGAGCTGATTTTAAAGAGGCAGCTAATAATAAATTTAAACGTTTAGTAAAAGATAAAGAAGTACGTCTTCGAAATGCTTATGTGATTCGTTGTGATGAAGTAATTAAGAATGATGATGGCGAGATCACTGAGTTACATTGTAGTTATGACCCGGCGACTTTAGGAGCAAACCCTGAAGGTCGTAAGGTTAAAGGTGTTATTCATTGGGTATCGGCTGAGCATGGCGTAAAGGCTGAAGTGAGACTTTATGACCGATTATTCAATCACCCTCATCCTGATAGTGATAAAGAAGTTGATGATTTCACAGCGCATATGAATGCTGACTCATTGATTACGCTAACTGAGAGTATTGTCGAGAAGAGTTTAGCAACCGTTACACCGGGCACAGCTTATCAATTTGAACGAGAAGGTTATTTCTGTGCTGATGCTAAAGACTGTACGCAAGAGCATTTAGTCTTCAATCGAACGGTTACTTTACGAGATACATGGGCAAAAATAGGCGGGTAAAGGCTATTTTCTTGCACATAGTGTGGAAAAACTTTACTCTTATGATATTCAAGGAAATTTTTGTTTCAGGACAATAAGATGGCGCATAGTATTAATAAATCTCATTACAATATGATCGAGCAGCAAGTGCGTCCGAGTAATGTGCTTGATCAACGAGTCTTAGCGGCTTTAAGTGCTATTTCCCGAGCTGATTTTGTTAATGAAGAATTAGCTTTATTAGCTTATTCTGATACTGAGCTGCCAATCGGGTATAACCAATCCATGTTATCGCCAGTGTTAGAAGGGCGACTTTTACAAGCACTCAATGTGCAGGATGATGAGCAAGTTTTAGAGCTTGGCACAGGAACAGGCTACTTTACCGCTTTATTAGCTCAGTTAGCTCACGATGTAATAAGTGTTGAGTTGATTCCTGAATTAGCTAAGCAAGCAAAGCAGAATTTAGCTGGCATAGATAATGTTGAATTATGTGTGGGTGATGCATCGCAAGGTTGGAATTTAGCTAATCGAATCGATGTCATTATTGCAACAGCTGCATTTACGACAGTACCTGATGAATACAAACATAGCTTAAAGGTGGGTGGTCGAATGTTGGCTATTGAAGGTCCTGCTCCTGCGATGTCTGTACAGCTTATCCACCGAACAGGCGAGCGAGAATGGGAAATAGAAACAGTATTTGAAACGGTGATTTCACCGATGATTAATGCTGAACCCAAACCTGAATTTGAATTTTAAGAGAATCAACAACAAATGAGACAAATGAGTGCAATAGAATTACGTGATTTTCTAGCGATTGGTCCGACAGCTGTGAAAATAGATGTTCGTGAAGATATAGAGTTAGAATTTGGCATGATGGATGATGCTATTCATATCCCTATGCAAAGTGTTCCTGGTAGATTGAATGAACTAGAGGAGCATAAAGCTAAAACGGTTGTTTTGATTTGCCGTTCTGGTCGACGTAGTGAACAGATAGGACAATTTTTAGAACAAATGGGGTTCATGGATGTGATCAATCTAGAAGGTGGAATGAATGCTTGGGCGACGGATGTCGATACAAGTATGACGGTATATTAAGGGAATAAAATTATGAAACGCTTGAATCTAAATTTGGCAGTATTATTACTGGCATCATTGACTTCAACGGCAAGTCTATCTGAAGATTTGTTAGACGTATTTTCAATGTCATTGAAAACAGATCCTCAACTATTAGCTGAATCTGCTTCTCGTCAGGCTGTTGCCGAGTTAGAGGCTCAAGCAAAAGCATTATTTTTGCCAGAGATCGGATTGTCCGCTAACAACGGACGTGTTTGGCAAGATACATCTACACAGAGTTTTGTAGCTGGTAAGCGTGAATATAATGATCATGGTTATTCATTAAGCATTACCCAAGCTGTTTACCGTCGCCAAAACTTTGTTCAACGAGAGCAAGCCGATATTGCCAATGAAAGTGCACAAGCAAGTTATCAAATTGTTGAACAAGCCTTAATTGTACGTGTTGCCGAACGTTATTTTGATGTGTTGGGGCGTGAAGATGATGTAACCTTTGCTATTGCTGAGCGTGAAGCTATTTCACAGCAATTAGAACAAACTCAACAGCGTTTTGATGTTGGTTTAGCCACTATTACCGATGTCGTTGAGTCGCAAGCTGCCTATGATTTAGCTAATGCTTCCGTTATCAGTGCAGAAAATGAAATGGCCAATAGCCGTGAGCGTTTACGTGAAACATCAGGCAGTTACTCCCAAACACTATCAACATTAAAAGCTGAAAGTCCTTTGGTGAGTCCTGAACCAGAAAATATTGATGAGTGGAGTAATGTTGCTCTAAATCAAAACCCCAATTTATCAGTGGCAAAATATGCTGTTGATAATGCAGGTCAAAACATTGAGTTACAAAAAACGGGTCACTATCCAACTTTAGATATTGTTGGTCAGAAGAGTTACAGCTCACAAAGTGATAGTAGTTTTGGTGGCAGCAGTAAAACACATCAAGAAACAATTGGTCTACAATTTAATCTGCCTATTTATTCAGGTGGTAGCGTGCAGTCAAAAACACGTGAATCAGAGTTTAGATTAGATCAAGCAATGCAAAATGAAGAACAGCAACGTCGCTCAGTCGTTCGTCAGAGCCGTGAATCATATAATGGTGTGATGTCGGGTATTAGCCGAGTTAAAGCATTGAAACAAGCGGTAGCCTCTAATGAGAAAGCATTAGAGTCAACACAAGCTGGTTATGAGGTTGGTACGCGTACAACTGTCGATGTATTGAATGTACGTCGCGATCTATTCCGTGCACGTCGTGATTATGCTAGTTCACGTTATGATTATATTTTATCAAGCTTACGCTTGAAACAAGCTGCTGGTACAGTGAATGTTGAAGACTTAGGCCAAATTAATCAGTGGTTAGGTGAGTAAAACGAATGACATCTGCTTTATTAACAGCAGATCCTCAGGATAGTTTCTTAGTCTTAATAGATATTCAACAGCGATTGATGGCAGCAATGCCTGAAGGTGTTCGACAGCCATTGATTAAGCAGGTAAGTGTATTACTACAGGCTGCTGAGGCATTAGATATTCCTGTTACGATTACAGAGCAATATCCTAAAGGCTTAGGCCCTACAGAAGCTGAACTATTAAGCCTTGTACCTTCGATCACGCCCATAGAAAAAACCTGCTTTTCATGTGCCGGTGTAGATGAGTTTATGACTACTTTACGTAGCAGTCATCGACGTAGCGTCATTTTGACGGGAATGGAAACACATATCTGTGTATTACAAACTGCCTTGGCGCTACAAGCGCAGGGATATCAAGTGTTTGTGGTTGAAGATGGGGTCAGTTCTCGTACCGCACAAAATCAAAATAATGCATTACAGCGTCTACGTCAGGCTGGCGTCATTATTACCAATACTGAATCAGTGTTATTTGAATGGCTTGCTGATGCCAAACACCCTGAGTTTAGAACGCTTTCTAAATTGATTGTTTAAATTTAAAGTCCTAGTGATGATAGGAACGCCATAATTCCTTCTCTTTCGTGAAGTCCCACCATGACCGAACCGACTAATATGGCGAATATCACACCTTTTAAAGTGTGATCTGGACTACGCCATTGGTATTGCATCATTTCCATTTCCGTCATCTTATTGGACTCTAATACACGAGGCATGAGTAGTTCAGTTAGACGATGGTAGGGAAAGATACTTTGAACTGGGCTGCCAATTGGAATAAGCCAATTATCTATCACAAAAGCTCGTTTATGCCATTTTATATCATGGTAGGGCGATGAAATTAATTGTCCTTTAGGTGTTTCGATTGTGACATTGTCATCAAAAAAACCAAGTTTCAATTCACTTAGTTTTTTTATCGGGAACATGATTAAAAAGATGAAGGGAATGATTAATAGTGGCGTGACAAGCTCTAGTGTTAAATCTGCAACGATGATGATGATGATTGTTAAAAGTAGAACAATAGTGAAAATAGTAGCCCCACCCCTTTGGAGTATTTTGAAGCTTGCCGTACATTCAAGCCACTCTCCATTTATAGGAAGTAATGTTGTATTAGCGGGGTCTTGTTTAAGTGGCTGACCTTCTTTTACATTATCTTTTCTTGCCTGAATAAGCGCTACTGCAAAGATAATGATAAATAAACTGATGATAAGCCATAGGCTGTAGTCACTCCATTGAGTATATTTTTCAGACATTGCTTTATTTCGCTGTAAAACAGGGTGAATACCTTGATAGTGTGTATCGTGACTTGCAAAGTCTTCTAGGCTATTTGCTTTGAAGTCGAACTGGTGGAGTTTGAATTGTCCTCCATCAGTAATAATGACTTTGTGATCGATTACTAAAGAGGAAATCGGATCAGCATTATCCCCAAGATCTAGTTGACCTCTTTCTCCCCACAAAGCGTTAAAAATGAGTACCTTGGCATTTTTCATTGCATTATCAGAAATAGTAACCCACCATTTTCCTCCGACTTTGGCAAAGGCACTGGGCCATACCCAAGGCTGAGTGGCAGTTGTTGTGTGTTGCTCAATAACGTGACCGAAAGATTCGGTATCAGCCTGAACCGCTTTCATCATATGGTTGTTGGTATCAACAATCCATAATTTTGATTTATTTAGCCAGACTTGATTGGGGAAAGATAAGCCTGTACTTAATTCTGCAAGTAGTTGACCTTCTTTATTTAGTTTTCTAACAGCATGTCGACTTGTGTCTGCAAGGTAAACATCATCAGTATTTAGATCAATATATAATTGAAATGCACCTTGAAGACTGGGGATTGTAGTTGTAAATTGTTTACAGACTAAGCTTGATAAATTACAGCGTTGTAGACCTGTTCCATTATTTGCAAGTGTTTGAGCCGTATTCTCTTTACGGAGAAAGCTATTTAGCTTATCTGTGGTAGTCGGTAAAAAGGAGTCTCGATTAATAAGGAGATCACCATTACTAAAGAAAGCAAAGTCACCGAAATGATCTTGAATATGTAATATGTTGAGATCAAGTACTGAATTAAGTTCACCTGCTGAGTTGTAGTTATAAATCTCATCGCCTAAGAGGATATGTACATTTCCAGAAGGAGATGACTTGATATGACTGAGTTTAGGAACATCTACAGCTTGTTGAAATAAATAAAATTTAAGAGAAAATAAACTACCAAAAAGCAGAATAATAGCTAGAGCGAGGTAGGGGTTAACATTTTGATTCATCTTATTATATTGTCCTTAATATAGTATTAGCTAATGCATAAGCTGCCGTTTATTTGCGACACCTTGTTTCTTTTGTTTTGAAACTACATTTTTAAGTTCATACTTAGGGAGTCCTTTGAGTTTGGCTCGTTGGTAATCTAAACCTAAAGAGTATTTTACCTGATCACTCTCTAATTTAAATTCATCTGTTAGAACGGTATAAATAAGTTCAAACAAACGTTTCAGAGCAATCTTCCATGAACTACCAGCAAGTAGATGAATGTTATCGGATAGCAACATAAACCGATTAAAGGGTTTATCAGAAAGGATAAGTGGCAGTGTATTGTGAAACCTTCCTGAATTACCAATCATATCCCAATAGCGAGCAAAACGATTTACCCGTTGCATGTCATTAAAGCTAATGTCTTGAGTTGTTAAAATATTATAAGGTGGTTCAGGATTGAACTTAAGCTGATAGTTGTCATTGTGACGATTGAGTGGGGCACCACGTAAACGTTTGAGGATTCCCATCTGTATTTCATGTGGGTTTAAGGCAATCAGTTGATCAAAGCTATGACCAAAGTTTTCTAATGTATCGCTGGGCAGGCCAAAGATAAGATCGGTGTGTAAATGTGCACCAGTATGTTCACGTAACCAGAGAAGATTAGCTTTCGTTTTTTCATTATTTTGTTTGCGACTGATAAGGTTTTGAATATCAGGATCAAAAGTCTGCACGCCAATTTCAAACTGTAAACTATTAGCAGGAAAACGCTGTAATATTTGTTTTAATTTATCGGGTAAATTATCAGGGACCACTTCAAAGTGGAGATATAAATCATCCGTCATACGTTCGAGGAAAAACTCTAAAATAGCGACGCTAGTGCTCACTTTAAGGTTAAAAGTACGATCAATAAACTTAAAGTTACGAACTCCACGTTGTAGTAGATCATCCATTGCTTCAAAAAAGGGCTCTAGAGGAAATGCGGTCACACTTTTATCTAATGCTGATAGACAAAATTCACATTT
>ENA-OSET01002703-OSET01002703.1-sediment-metagenome-genome-assembly--contig:-NODE-2703-length-16886-cov-3.799215_pt1 | contig 16886 bp, 12 predicted proteins | sample MGYA00237882_ERZ534229 | MGnify/ENA primary metagenome ERZ534229 (study PRJEB26408, sample SAMN06266212) | sediment metagenome | isolation source: Hudson Canyon methane seep mesocosm | place... | reverse complement strand
CAGACCTGCATAACATCACCTAAATGAACTAATAGCGCATCTTCCCTAGCATCGACCAAATGCCATCGATCCCCTTGATAAATTTCCAACCCTGGTTGGGCGTCTAACAACAACATAGTTAACCCGCCCGCATCAGTGTGAGCATTAACACCAAAACCCTTGTTGTTTTCGTCAGGTTGGGGGGCAGGACTAACCGGGTAATGGTTAAGTCGCAAGAAGCTACTATGAGAGGGTAAAAAGTTTTCCATTAGCTGTTGAGGCGCAAGACCTAAGTTAACGGCGATAGCACTCAACAAACTAAAAGACAACTGTTCAAAAGCCTCGTACATTTCCAATACCGCTAACTGAAATTCGGGCAAGTCCAACGGCCACTGCGGAGTTTTACCCTGATCGTCAATTGGGCCATAGTCGTAAACTTCCTTCCTATCTCGAATATTGTTAGTAAGCTCCTGATCGTAAAAGCCCCAGGGATTTTCCGGAGTACGAGAGATTAATCTTTTTCGAGATATAGGTCGCTTAAAGAAAGTATGCATTGCATGTCGTAGTGACTTAATCGTGTGGGGATCAATGCCGTGTCCAACCACTTGAAACGCGCCCCAATTTCGGCAAGCACTGTCGAGTGCTCTTAGCGTTTCACCATTTAGTGGTTTCTTATCATTAAGCTGAGTGCTGGCAGACCCTTGAGCAATGTTAATCACAGGAACTTTTTTGCTGTGCATTGTTCTGTCAATTGTTCTATCCATTGTCTTATCCTCAAGCACTCTTGCGCGGGTGTAGCCACTGGGGCAACAAGTCCGATGGATTAATCTTCACCGACTGGTTATAGTCGACACCTAAGTCAGTTAGCATCTCTAATAATGACCCATCTTCATAAGCATCAAAAAGATCCGTACCGCCACCAATATGCCGACCGCCAACGAATATCTGTGGAATGGTCGGAACACCCAGTCGATGTAAAAGTACTTTACGAATTTCGCCACCGCGATTGTTTTTTTGATACGCTACAGAATCCAAATCGACACTTTCATAAGGCACGTTCAACGCCTTAAACAATTTTCTCACCGACCAACAAAACTCACACCATTCCAGTGCAAACATGACAATGGGTTTAGTGTCAATTAAAGACTCCACCAACGATTTGGCCGATTCATCTAGTGCTAGGTTTTCTTTTACAAATATTTCTTTTTCAAGATTCTCGTCATCGACTGGCTCATCGCTTACCTTATCAACGATAGGCTTGCCAGGAGCAGAAAACTGATACCCTGGTGTCGACTGAGATATCTCCAACTCCTCAACCCCCATATCTTCATAAATCCCATCAAACAAAGGCGTCGACAAATAACGTTCACCGGTATCCGGCAACATACAAACAATATTTGTCCCCTGAGGAGAACGCTTAGCCACAGCAAGAGCCGCGCACAAAGTTGCTCCACTGGAGATCCCCACAAAAATACCTTCTCGACGGGCAAGATCACGAGACAATTGCAAAGCCACATTACCGTCTACTGGTTCAATCTCATCAATTAGCCCTTCCTTCATCGCCTCTTCAGTCAAACGCGAAATAAAGTCGGGACTCCAGCCTTGCATCAAGTGGGGACGAAAATGAGGATGACTAGCATTCGGCACACCATCGCCATCGCGAGGTTGTTCAATACCGCTGCTTAAAATCGGAGAGTTATCTGGCTCAGCAACAACAATTTTTGTACTAGGGTCAGCTGCCTTCAAACCACGAGCAACTCCTTTTAACGTACCCCCCGTACCAAAGCCAGACACCCAGTAGTGCAATTGATCATCTGCAAAGTCTGCAAAGTCTGCAATAATTTCTTGCGCTGTTGTTCGAGTATGAATATCCGCATTGGTTTCATTTTCAAACTGGCGACATAAATAATAACCATGGGCCTTCGCCAACTCCTCCGCCTTAGCCAACATACCTGTACCTTTCTCGGCAGCAGGGGTTAACACCACCTTAGCCCCCAAGAAGCGCAAAAGTTTGCGTCTCTCGATACTGAAATTCTCCGCCATAGTCACCACCAAGGGATATCCTTTTTGTGCACAAACCATAGCCAACCCAATACCCGTATTGCCGCTAGTTGCCTCCACTACCGTTTGCCCCGGCTTAAGCGCACCGGTGCTTTCCGCCTTTTCAATGACCGCTTTCGCCATGCGATCCTTGACTGATCCCATGGGATTAAAAGACTCCACTTTGACATACACATTCACACCGGTAGGTGCCAGTTTCTGTAACTTGACTAACGGTGTATCACCTATAGTGTCTAAAATATTCTCAAAACGTGCCATGACGGACTCCTTTAAATCGATGATTGATGCTCTAGTGCATGGCTCAATCATGGACTTGGAGCGAGTGATTCATCGTTAGAGCTACCGTGGTATTGTCACAAATTAACGTGGTATTTAATAACGTCATCCACTTGGGGCGGGATCAGGTTCGACTTAGGCAATAGAAATTCATATACTTGTTACTAGTCAGTCGTGATAAGTAGTCTAGGCCAGTTCAGCATGCCAGCACTTAAACTGTACTTCCTTGGCGAACTCAAAGTTGTTCGAGACGGCCAAGTACTCAAACTGCCTCCGTCGAAAAAGACGAGGGCGTTGCTTGCCTTTCTTGCGTTGAACAAACGCGCCTACCGCCGAGAACAACTATGCGAACTCCTTTGGGAGATACCCGACGATCCTCGCGGTTCACTCCGGTGGAGTCTGTCCAAACTAAGGCGCCTAGTAGATGATGATGCCGTCACGCGTATAATTGCAGATCGCAACCAAGTATCCTTTGATGCCGTAGATGTGGAGATCGATGTTAACGACCTCCATGCACTGGCTAAAAAACTAAACAAAGAGGGCGTCGAAGCCGTATCAACAGATGAACTGGTTAAAGCGGCCTCACAACTCGACGGCCACTTCCTAGACGGCCTAGATCTCTCAAATTTTCACGATTTCTATACATGGTGTATTGCCGCACGTGAACAGACAGCCAGGTTTCAGGCCCGCATTCTCCAAGCATTGATTCAACGTTTCGAAACGCAACCGGAAAAATCATTAACCTATACACGCTCCTTAGTGAGTTTGACGCCCTATGATGAATCCGCCAGAGCCATGTTGATAAAACAGTTGGTAGTGCTAGGGCGGAGTCAGGAAGCCGAGCAACAATATCGTCAAGGCATAAGATTGCTCGAAGAAATTGAGGTAGAAGATTCAGGGCTATTGTTCAACGCCTGGCGGGGTAAACCGGGGGGGCGATCCCCGAGAGCTGAATCAACGACTGCTCAATCATCAGATGCACAGCTGTCGAATAAGCCCTCGCAGGTTGGCGTTCCAACCGGTATCTCTCGCAATGACAGCCCCTTAGTCGGCCGAGATGAAGAAGTGAAACTCCTCACTAAGGTATTCGCCCAAGCATCGCAAAACAACGAAGCACAATGTGTCATTCTTCGCGGAGAGCCGGGCATTGGTAAAAGCCGACTATTAGAATCCATTGTCACACTAGCCCATGAAGCTCAAGCCTGCCTACTATACGCCGAAGCATTTGAAACTGAAGTGATCCGACCCTTTGCGCTATGGCGCGACGCCATCCGCCGTTCATCATCGGTAGCACAGTCGTCCACACTATCGGATCTACTTAGCGGAGATGATCGCATCTCTCGGGATCGATTATTCACTGGGCTTAGTGATTTAATTTCGCAGCAAGTGACCACTGAGCCCCAACGCCCCGTCGTTGTTGTCTTTGATGACGTACAGTGGTGCGATGAATCGAGCGCCGCAGCATTACACTACATCGTGCGTATGAATCGACACCAACCATTATTCGTTATTGCGGCCGCTCGGGAAACTGAATTACGTGATAATAACGGAATGTTAAAAGCCGTTCGAGGATTACGTCGCGATGGTTTACTGCAAGAACTCAAACTCGCACCACTGACAGAAACCGCATTACAAGAACTCATCACATTGCACGCCCCGGACGTTAATGTAGAACGTTTAAGTCATGAATGTGCCGGCAACCCATTATTAGCTATTGAACTTGCTCGCGCTGAAACCGTAGGGGATAGCGGTGAGTCTCTCAGCGAATTAATACAAGAGCGGATCTCCCGTTTTGACGTGGATGCCGTTGAAACATTGCTGTGGGCATCCGTACTGGCACCGCAAATCGACGTGACCTCCCTTGAGCGGGTCACTGGTTTAGATCGAATGGCATTAAATAGCGCATTAGAAGTAGCAGAGCGACAAGGCATTCTAAAACCGACCGATCGAGGATTTAGTTTTTTACACCACTTAATTGCCAAAAGCATCTATGGTGATATTTCACCGACCCGGCGACAAGTCATGCATCGACGAGTCGCGGAAATGCTAGAAGTAGAAACCGCACTGGATTTAAAGTTAGCCTCTGACCTTGCTTATCACGCATCGAAAAGTAGCGACCCAGCATTGGCCGCACGGGCATCAGTATTTGCCGGACGACTTTGCTTGCGTTTTTTCGCTAACGAAGACGCCCTCAACTTAGCCCGTCAAGGTTTACAATACGCAGAACAACTATCCGATGCCGATAGAGTCTGTTTGACCCTCGACCTAAGCGAAATTCAACTAACGGCAGCCCCCTTAGAAAATTGGCAAGCCGCCGCCACAAACTACGTCAACCTAGCAGAACAAGCACTCGACCACGGCGCACTCCCTTATGCACGCCTGGGTTATCAAATGGCCAGCTATGTTCGATGGATGAATGGCCAATGGAGTGATGCACAACGGGACTCCCTTCAAGCCGAACGCGTCACCCGTGGCGGCAGCGATAAAGATCATATCCTTGGAATGGCCGAAGCCGCCAAGTGTCTCGCACTACTAGAACGAAACTTATCTCAAGCCGATGCTATGTTAATGGAAGCCAGTTCACTAGCCGAACGCAAACAAATCCATTCACCCGCTATTCACGTCGCATCTGGGATACTGCGCTACTACGAAAACAACCTCGACGAATCAGAAGAGCTCCTGCAAGAAGCACGACTCAATTACAAATCATTGGGCGATCGAATTAACGAATACCAAGCTAACGAGTACCTCGTCATGATCGACATCGAACGTGGTCGTTTTGAATCAGCGCAACAGTGCTCCCAACAATTATTACGCATCGGTGAAAAACTACGGGATGGCAGTGAAGAGCCTTTTGCCCGAGCACTACTGGCATTGTGCAAATACGCACTTACCCATAATGACGAATCCCTTGCCGGACCATTAGGAGACTTGCGAGATGTAGACGCCAAACATCGACTTGCCTACACACTCACCAGAGCCGCATTACTGGATATACAGCAGGGCAAAGTAGACACTGCCATCGAACGCGCCACCGAAGCACTAGGCTACACCGAAATATTAGATCGTCCCTCTGAAAAAATGCTCGCCCACGTCGCCTTGGCACAAGCTAACCAGCAAAAAAAGGACATAGCTGCCTTCGACACAAGCGTTGCCGCCATCACGGCACTGGATCAACCCACTATAGCGAAATGGGCACGAGATCGTGCAGCACCGTTTACAACAACCGATGTTTAGACTTCAACAGAACCCACGGAATAAAAAGAGCAACTTGCCATGCCACACCTAATTGCCTACCGAGAATTCGAAGAGCCTATATCATTGGAAGACATGAAGTGCAGCGTCAACAAATCTGCTGGCTGCTTAGACCTCTGGAACGTCAAATGGGTTGAGAGTATGCTATCAGAGGATGGCGCCAAAATGATTTGTCACTTTGAAGCGCTAGATGCAGAGTCAGTTAGAACCGCCCTGCGTCAAGTCAGCACATCGAAGACGTTGCAGGTTTGGCCTGGCTCCGTCCACGAAGGACCCTCTGACGCATCAATCAATATAGTCGTTGAACGAAGCTTTGATGAAGCAACATCCGTAGAAACCATGCAAGCAATCGAAGACAAAGGCGCGTGGTGTTTAGACATGTACCAAGTTGTTTTCGTCCGCACCTTCTTTTCAACGGATAAAAAACAAATGGTTTGTCTCTACAACGCACCGGATGCCGAATCCGTGCGTGTAGCACAGCGAAAAGCCAATATGCCTGTTTCTGCTGTATGGGCATGTAATGTTCTGAACCCAATTCCTTAAAAAACCACGAAGCCTCACACGCTAGATTCCACGTTCATCGTTCATAGTTATCACATCAAGACGGCAAACAAGCCTGAAATGATAACCAATGACCAACCCCCACACTTAAACAAGTGATAAAAGGAAAAATACGATGAACGCATATACAAAAGTTGTCGATAACGGAGTGAATGTAGAGGCACTACTAGGCGCCAGAGAGCAACTCACCGAAGCGCCACAAGCTGCACAATTCACTTGGCGTGCCACCTGTGATTGGGTCAAAGGCACCCACAGCCGATCCGAAGTCGAAGGTTTTTTCGGACTAGGCGAAGAGCAGCAACACAAAACTAGTTTTTGTTTCGATGCCGACCACCCAGAAATATTCGCCTCAGAAGATAATGGAGTAACACCAGTAGAATACGTGTTGGTTGGATTAGCTAGCTGTTTAACCGCCGGCATCGCATCCGTCGCCCAAAACCGCAACATCCAACTGCATTCCGTCAAAGCCACCTTAGAAGGCAACATGGATATCCAAGGCATTCTTGGTATTGACAGTGACGTACGCAACGGATTCGACGGAATCAAAGTCGTATACGACATCAAAGCAGATGCCACACAAGACGAGATCGAAGCAATCGTCGCCCAATCACAAAAGCGCTCCGCCGTTTACGACATCATCACCAACCCATCTAATATCACGGTAGAAGTAAAATGAAACGCGTCACCACACTGATCATCGGCGCGGGACAAGCAGGGCTTGCCATGAGTCGCTGTCTCACACAACGTTCAATAGACCACGTTGTACTAGAGCGCGGCAAAGTAGCGAACTCCTGGCGAACAGAACGCTGGGACTCGCTACGCCTGTTAACACCGAACTGGCAAAATCGCTTACCTGGTTATCGTTATCAAGGGGGCAAGCCCAACGGCTTTATGACCACACCTGAATTTGTCCAGTTTATACAACATTACGCCGAGGCAATCTCGGCGCCAGTGCATGATGGTGTCATCGTCACCGCCGTCGATGCCACTGAAAACGGCTACCGAGTGACAACCAACGTCGGACAATGGCAATGTCGATCGCTGGTTATTGCCAGCGGCGCATTCAATATACCTAACGTTCCGACCGTCAGCAAAGCAATACCCGCATCAGTGGAAACGTTAACAACACACCAATACCGAAACCCAGCACAATTGGAGGAGGGGGGAGTACTCGTTGTCGGAGGATCTGCTACCGGCTTACAACTAGCAGAAGAGATACAACGCTCAGGACGAGAAGTTACACTCTCGGTTGGAGAACACGTGCGCATGCCACGTAGTTATCGAGGAAGAGATATTTTTTGTTGGATGAACGACACCGGAATATTACGTGAACACTATACCTCATTCGATGACGTCAACAGAGTGCGCAAACTACCGTCTCCGCAACTTGTTGGTACACCGGAACATAGCACTTTGGATTTAAACAGGCTGACAACAATCGGTGCAAAAGTTGTGGGGCGATTTTGTGGCGTCAAACCCTCTAGTTTAAGCAAGAGCGGTCTAAGAAAGTGCGAAGCCCAATTCTCTGGAGCCTTAAACAATGTTTGTAAAATGGCCGACCTAAAAATGAATCGCTTACTCGAGACAATAGACACTTGGATAGAAGATAACGGAGTCACAACGCACACAGATCAAGTTGAACGCTTTGAACCGACTGCTATCGATAAATCACCGACGCTGAGTATTGATCTGGCAAGCGGTAAAATTAAAACCGTAATATGGGCAACGGGATATCGCCCAGACTATTCGTGGTTAAACGTGCCCGTCGTTAATCGTAAAGGGCTTTTGAATCACGACGGAGGTATTGTTAACTCACCGGGACTCTATACGATTGGGCTACCCTTTATGCGTACACGACAGTCTAGCTTTATTGGTGGGGTGAGTGATGATGCTAATTACTTGAGCGATCACCTCGACGGTTATTTAAAAACATCTTACAAACCTTCACTTTACGCGATGAGTTAATCTCGTCGCGTTGCAACGCTATCAAAATTTGAAGAGTGTGTGTCCTACAATTCTCTGGTATGTTCTCAACTAGTAGATTGATATATATTATCCTGAGCCCATCAACTATGAGTCTGTCATGAATAATCAATACGAACAGCGAATTGCATTCACCTCGTCAACTGATCGTACTCAAATTGCTTATGCCTTGTCTGGTGAAGGTGGACCAATCGTTAGGGCAGGTACTTGGCTTACTCATATTCAGCATGACTGGGAGAGTCCTATCTGGTCGCATTGGTTTCGGTTGATGTCTGAACGACATACTCTTGTAAGGTATGATTCGCGTGGCTGCGGTCTTTCTGAACGCAAAGTGACTGATCTATCCTTAAGTAAATGGGTAGATGACCTTGAAGCCGTTGTTGATAAATTGGAACTTGAAACATTTCCGCTTTTTGGTATGTCCCAAGGTGCAGCGGTTTCTATCATGTATGCGCTGCGTCATCCTGAAAGGGTTAGTCATCTCACTCTGTATGCGCCTTTAGTGACGGGTTGGAAAAATAGTCAGAACCCATTGGCTTTACGTTGGGATGCAATGGAAAAACTGGTGTTATCTGGTTGGGGTGAGGATAATTTAGCCTTTCCATCCATGTTCTCACAGCTCTTTATTCCCGATGCTCAGCCTGAGCATATTCGTTGGTATGCTGAAACCCAGAAAAAAAGTACGAGCAAAGAAGTTGCTGCACTGATCATGAAAACCTTGAGTGAGTTACATCTGTTTTCATTACTAAAACAACTTAAGGTACCCACTTTAGTGATACAAGTGGCTGGAGATCAAGCGCTTTCACCTGATAGTACAAAGGGAGTTGCCGCTGAAATACCGAATAGCCAGTTTGTCAGTATTGATAGCAATAATCATATTTTGTTAGAACATGAACCGGGGTGGCAGGTTTTTAAGAAAGTATTTTCTACGCATATCCCATCTGGCAGAGGCTCAAAGCCAGAAGTTTCAAATAACTTATACGAAACAATGGAAACACTCTCCAAACGAGAGCGGGAGGTTCTGATACAGCTAGTGAAAGGGCTTAGAAATAAAGATATAGCCGATGCACTGTTTATTAGTGAAAAAACCGTTCGAAATCATGTCTCAAATATATTTTCCAAAATTGGTGTTACCTCTAGAGCTCAGGCACTCGTGTTAGCAAAAGATTTCACTTTCTAAATCGGGACATTTGTCCTAGCCCCTATTTTAAAAAAGAGGACCATTGCCTCATGTGGTGAGCTATAAATCTTGGCATTCTAAGTTTCCCAACTCAACGTTAAAAGGAAAATGTCATGGAAACTTACACAACAGAAACTAGCCCCGTAAAAAGCCAGCCCTATAAGCAATGTCTTATCAACGCAAAAAAAATAAACTGGGATATCGACAACGATGTCATCCGCTTCAGAACACTGGATGCTAATGATAAGTATCTCCCAGATAGTCTATCACTGGTGCAACAGCTATCTTTTCTTAACACTGATGAACGAAGACTTCTTAGCCAAATACAAGGTCGTAGCTACGCTTATATTTTTGGTCTAGTTGAACGTTTTATTAATGCGAAAGTCATTGAACTCGGATTAGATCACGTTCTGGGTGATCAAACGGCTCTGGAAGCTATGGTTCAGTTTAGTAGCGAAGAAATTAAGCATCAGGAATTATTTCGTCGTGTTGAAAAACTAGCCGAAGCGACACTTCCTTCTGGGTATAGTATGGCCGCTGACCCTAACGATGTTGCAAAGGCCGTATTGTCTAAATCTACTTGGGCGGTGCTTGGGTTGACGTGCCATATTGAGATATTTACTCAGGTTCATTATAAGGCAAGTATTAAGTCTGATGAGTCAATATCCCCCTTATTTAAGGATGTCTTTAAATATCACTGGCTGGAAGAGAGCCAGCACGCGACGTTGGATGAATTGGAGTGGGCTCGTATACATCAATCGTTGTCTCCTGAGGAAATAGACGAAGGTGTTAATGATTTAATTGACTTGGTGGTGGCGGTTGATGGGATTTTGCAGGCTCAATCTGAGTCTGATGCGAACTACTTTATAACGAATTGTGAAAGGTCGTTTACCGGAGTACAAGCAGCGAGTATTCAAAATCTACTATTGAGAGCCTATCGCTGGCAGTACATTGTATCTGGCGTTCAAGTTGATCGTTTTCAAAAAGCTTTATCAGAAAAACTTAGTGAGCAGCAATTAGCTAAAATATTTGCGGCACTTGAACCTCTTATTAATCATGTCGAAGTACAAGAAAGTAGTGACTTTGTGCAAGAAGAGGTGCAGTCATGAACAATTTAGCGACAACCGTTCTAATTCCAGAGATACATGATGATTATGGTTTCATGTTAAGAAATTATCAGCGGGCCTATATACAGCAGAATTATCTCGTGCCTGGGATGTTTGGGGGCCAAATGGGGGTTACTTATGTTCATTGTTACTACGTGCCGTTGGTTTGGAAACTGAACGGGCCGTACCTGTCTCTTTCTCATGCCAGTACCTGCGTTCACCGAACTATGATGAGGTGATGATATTTGTTGAAGAGATTAAGCAGGGTAGATTCATATCAGCCTACAATGTTCGATTAGAGCAAAGTGGCAAGCTAATAATCAATGCTATGGTGTGGGCTTGTGATCCGAAAACAAGTTTGGAATATCAGTGCCATCATCTACCAGAGCATTATATATCATTAGACGAAGCTGGAAGCCGGCCTCCTGTGGGCCCTATGAAAATGTGGAATAATTTGGATATTCGTGAGGTGACGCATCAGGGAGGTCATTACAGCCATTGGTATCGGTTTATTCCAGAAATGGATATTCGTGATCCATTTATCGATGCTGCAAGAAGCCTGATACTAATTGATACCATGCAGTGGCCAGCGAGATATTTTATGGAGGAGAAACCACCCATGTTTTTAGCCCCTAGTCTTGACCTGTATGTGCAATTTCATCGATTCAATGGCGAGTCGGAATGGTTATACTGTCCCCTTTGGGCTTATTTTTACCCTCAATGTAAAATTAACTGAACGTCCATTATTCCAACGCAAGATGAAATACTATCTATAATATTATTAAGGGACTATGGTTATCGTCTGTGGTTTTGTGTTTCCAGATAGAGTGGTTTTGAATATAGGTTTCAATATGAATTGTGTTCAGTATCCTTTCCAACCTGTACGAACCGTATCCTTCGCTATCATTCTACTCTTTGTTGTTTCATTTCCTATAAACGCCGCTGTAACGCCTGACGAAGCTAGCAGACTGCGTCAGGACTTAACTCCTCTTGGCGCAAAAAGAGCTGGAAATGCAGACGGCAGCATTCCTCCATGGAGAGTGCGAAGTATGGATAAATTAAGCCTAAGTTTATGGTTAAATAAGATAGAAAAGGAGGATCCACTATTTATCATAAATTACAAAAACTACCATCAATATCGAGAGTTTCTGAGTGCGGGTTTAATCGCTTTACTTGAAAAATATCCTGATACATTTCGTATTCCGGTCTACCCTACGCATCGAACGGCTATTCTTGAAAATTGGCTATACGACAACACGTATGAAAACGCACTCCACGCTGAACTTAGTGAAAGTAGCGAAGAAATAAAAAATGCCATTGCGGGTATTCCTTTTCCTATTCCTTCAAGCCCTAAAGAAGTGATTTGGAACCATCAGCTTAGATGGAAAGGACTTTTTATTGAAATGAATACTATTGGGGCTGTTGTTCTTAGAAATGGCCAATATAGCTTGATCCACAATACTCAGGAGATCTATTCGGCTTATCATAATCGAAATATCCCCGAAAAAGACGATTTTTTTCATACATATTTTTTGTCCTATATAAATGCTCCGACTCGCTTGGCAGGGGGGGCTTTTTTATCATATGAGCCGTTACAGCCAAGCTACAGGCCTAGACAAGTATGGATATATATTGCGGGGCAGCGAAGGATGCGTCGCTCAGCCACGGTATGGTATGACTCTCCTTCAACCAATTCTGATGGATTGAGGATGGCGGATGAAGTGGATATGTTTAATGGCCCCAAGGACCGTTACGATTGGGTACTAATTGGTAAAAAGGAAATGTATGTCCCCTACAATAGCCTTAAGATTAAAAACGAGCTAAGCAGGGAAAATCTCCTGCTAACGATAAATCATATAAATCATGAATACACTCGATATGAAAAGCATCGTGTATGGATTGTTGAAGCTAAGCTTAAAAAAAACAAAAGTCATGTTTATAAGCGTAGAGTTTTTTATATTGATGAAGATAGCTGGAATATTTTACTGGTTGATCTGTACGACAATGAAAACAGGCTCTGGCGTGTTTCTCAACGCTATACCTATAGGTTCTCGATATTTCCTGTGACGGCACCTGCTATTGATTCATTTAACGACTTGAAAAGGGAAACTTATTTTATTCAGGGGTACCCGCCAGATGGAATAAAGCATTCCGATTCACCCCCACCTAAAGGTTATTTTTCTCCCACTCATGTACGGCAACGTCTTCATAGGTAATGGTGTTACTACAAGAAATAAGCGTTATAGTCTACAATTTAAAACAGAGGTCTGAAGTATTTCCAGAAGTATAATACACATAGTAAGAGACCTTAAAATTTTATAAGTATGTTGGGTGTATTTATGCATTTCGGTATTCCTTCACCGACTAAAGAATATATTTCTACTAAAGGGCCACTAAAACGTAAATATCGCCTTTTTTTTCTTTTGCTGATTGTTCCCGTCATTTTTTTAGGTTTTTACGAAGTCTATTCTAGGTATGACCAAATAAAGCAACTGGAAGAAAAACGGCAAGATCTTTCAAGTATTCAGATATTAATAGACTTGGCTAGTTTGGCTGAACTGCATCGTGACTTGAGTTTGATTTCAACCCTTGGCAGTGATCTTCTGGCAGCTGAGAGTTATGGGAACTACAAAAAAAGTCTTATTGAACAACTCAATGCATACCTATCAAAAAAAGAATTAAGAGAACGCTTCTATTTTTTTGATTCAGCTAAAGCTGAAATTAATAGGCTGATAGTCGATTTAAATAATAGGATCGGGCTGGAATATGGAGCCGAAGATACTCTTTTCGAGAAACACCACCAAGTCGTAATGTATCTAATCTCTCTACAGGATAGAATTATAGGTCAGGCAGGACTATATTCGAGCGATGACAGCATCTCCTCTCAGCTACTTTTCTTTATTTTTGAAGATACAGAGCCGCTTTTTTTCAGTCTCGCCATTACAAAGGCCTACGGTGGCTTTTATGTGAGTAGAGGGTTTATGGCCTCAGAAGGTGTTGAAAAATTTGAGAAAGCCTACGATAAACTTCAATATTCTTCGATAGCATTGCCCAATAAACTTCAAGATATTTTACATAATCAGCCTAATGCAGAATCTAATCTAAAGCGCTGGAAACTCGCATTTCAAACATCCGCAAATATTGCAGAGTATGTTGACAAAGAACTCTTGCAAAGCCCTGATACCAGAATTACATGGGAGACTTACTTAAACAAAATTGCGAACCAAGCTCAAATATTCGAAGCGGCAAGACACGAAATACTGGAATATGTATTGGCAACATATCAACTTAAAACTCAGTCATTAAAAAACCAACTGCTGCTAGTTACGATCGGCCTTTCAATTATGATTCTTATCATTTTATATATTTATCGTGAAGATCGTAAAGAAGCCCGGCTTAGGGTGGATGCTCAGAAACAAAAAATGGTTGCAGAGGCGGCAACTGAAGCAAAAAGTGAATTTTTGGCTAACATGAGCCATGAGATTCGTACACCAATAAACGGGATAACGGGGGTGGCTGAATTATTTAGTTATACTTCGTTGGATGATGAACAAAAACAATATTTGTTATTGATACAGCAGAGTAGCCAATCATTGCTAGCAATAATTAACGATATTCTGGATTACTCTAAAATCGAGGCAGGAAAGATAGAAATAGAGCAAATAAACTTTGATGTGCCTCAGCTAATTGAAAACTGCATTTCACTTTTTACTCCAGCGCTGTGTAACAAACCTCTTGCATTAATCTGTACTATTCATGCTGAGGTACCTTGCGAAATGTTGGGGGATCCCACTAGAATTCGACAAATACTGCTAAATTTTGTTAGCAATGCTGTAAAGTTCACCGATAGAGGCTGTGTCAATATTGAAGTGTCGATGCAAGAATCAAAACGGGGTAAACAACTGAAATTTTCAGTTCAGGATACTGGGATAGGAATCAAGCAGGAACAGGTAGATACTCTTTTTAGAGCTTTCGAGCAGGCCGATAGTTCAATAACTCGCAAGTATGGTGGAACTGGGCTTGGTCTTACGATATCTAAAAAATTAACATCCTTGATGAACGGAACTATTGGTGCTCGACCCAGAAGTGAAGGTGGTACGGAGTTTTGGTTTAGTGTTCCAATTATTGAGCCTTCTAGCATTCCATTTTCGAAATGGATTGATAGCAAAGTACAACGTATATCTGTATTCCTGTTTATGGAAAACAGATTCCATCAAAAACAATGGGCGTACTTACTAACAATATGGGGTTTTATTATCCAGGTACCGGCTTCAATAAAAGAACTGGCAGGGAGTTTAAAATGTTTGAATGAAGGAAATAGTGCTTCAACGATCTGTTTTTTTGATGATAAGAGCGCTGAAAACTTTCTTGAATCGAGTATATATAACCAAGTAGAAAGATCTGTCCCCTTTCTAATCTTTGGTGACCCTAACTACAATGTTAATCAAGCGGATAATGAGAGCTTTAAAGATGGGATAGCAGAAACAAAAAAATATGGGTTGGGCATGCAACCATATCGTGTTAAATCGACACTCCCAATAAGTGACTTTCAGCGGGTTATAAAGAAAATTCAAGGTTTGAGTGTTGAAGCAAAACCAGTTAACTACGAGTTGAATTCATCTTTTAATAATATTTCAGTGCTTGTTGCGGAAGATAATCGCGTTAATCAACTCGTTATTGCCGGTATGTTAAAACGGCTTAACGCCAATTCAGTTATCGTCAATAATGGCGAGGAAGCCTTTACAGCATATCAGTCAGATAGTGAAGATTTTGATTTGATTTTAATGGACTGGGAAATGCCTGTGATGGATGGTATCTCTGCTACTCACAGAATAAGAGATTGGGAGCAGAAAAATAATAAAAATATAACTCCAATTATTGCACTAACTGCACATGCGTCAGTTGACTATGAAAAAAGAGCTCTAAAATCAGGTATGCAGGGCTACCTAGTTAAGCCAATTACGATAGATAAATTGACAAAGGAAATGGAACTTTCGTTAAACTTAAAGAAAACGCAACATCCTGTTACTCCTTTAAAACCTGATTAAACTCGTGTTGATGAGATGTTAAGATTCTAGCTGGTATGGCAATTGCCTCATTGTAAATTTGATATTCTTGGGTGATGCCGAAAAGGGAGGCTTTAATATAATGGGCGACGTCAATTTCTAGTCTTTTTCACTCAGTCTTTGCTGGCGAAAGGCAATAGGAGTGATGCCTTTCCATAGAAACTCTGCTTGTCAGGATTAGTTCTTCAGCCAGTGTTTCTCGTACTTCATCCACTAGAATTCGGTAGCTTGTATCCTCTGTATGAAGCTGGCGTCGTAGTGTTCTAGAGGTTATGCAAAGTACTGACGCAACCTCTTCCATATTGGGAAGGTGCCCTGGCTGTGCAAGTAATATTTTTCTTACGCTGCCGGAAATACCTGAACGTGAGCGCCTGCTCTTTAATATGGCATCACGCTGCATGGTCATTGTGGCAGAGGTATCACGTTCTATAACAAAGCGATGTACATCTTCGGGGAGGTTTTCCGCAGTCACTACTTCTGTGCTTCGCTACCATGTTCTAGTAGCTTAAGCCGGGTAAATGCATAGCTTAGATCCAGGTAGCGTAAAGCCAGCTCCAGTGCGCTACGCAAAGTAGGGCTGGCAATTAAAGCAAACCCCCAAATACCATAGGCGGTGAGTTGAGAGCACTTGCCTGCCTTAACGCCACTTCTGGTTATTCCAGTACTTTTCAGACACTTCCTTTCGCGATTCCCTGGTCTGCCGCGAAATCGAGTAACACCTGAGCGCTGCTTACATTTCTTTTGAAGTCCCAACTCTTCAATAATATACCTCAATATAAAGTTGTCCGAAAATCACATTAAAATGCTCGGTGTTCTGGTCAGGCAGCATAAGACAATATTTATTGTGGGCTGCTCAAACTCAATTGGAGAACGGTGTATGTAGCCTGATTTGATTGTAATATCGGATATAAGCTTCAATACCTTCTTTCATGTCACTAAAGCACTAGTTACCAAAGCTTCGCTCGATCTACATCGATTAGTTCATAAACAATGCTTGAAACTATTACACATATAAACTATATTTAGTTCATATATGTAATAGTTTTTGGGGTGAAATAGTGGATAAACGACTCTTTTTCTTAATGAACATGGCGCAACACAAGCTTTATAAGCATGTTGATAAGCGCTGTGAGCAAACCTTGGGTATTACCGTTACTCAAGTAGCGGCCATGTTTCTGCTGGCCAAAAACGATGGTTGCTTGCTGAAGGAACTGAGCCAGTCACTTAGTTTGAATAATTCGGCAGTTACGGGTCTGGCTAACCGTATGGAGAAAAATGGTTTAATCCGCAAAGAGCCTTGCGAGAATGATGGACGCGCCTCCCGGATTTTTCTGACAGAGACAGGCAAGTCAAAACTTACCGAGGCTTTTCCTCTATTGAAAGAAATGAATGAGTCCATCACCGAAGAGTTTAGCAATG
>ENA-OSET01002702-OSET01002702.1-sediment-metagenome-genome-assembly--contig:-NODE-2702-length-16889-cov-2.744468_pt1 | contig 16889 bp, 14 predicted proteins | sample MGYA00237882_ERZ534229 | MGnify/ENA primary metagenome ERZ534229 (study PRJEB26408, sample SAMN06266212) | sediment metagenome | isolation source: Hudson Canyon methane seep mesocosm | place... | reverse complement strand
AGTATACTACCATACACTTTGGAGCCGTATTGGGGCTGGCCGCAGCGGTGGATGAGATCTACGAAATTGGCCCGGAGAAGGTATGGGCTCATGATATCGGCCTAGCGGACAAGGTTATCGAGGGAGCAAATAGGCTTGGACTCAGCATCGTCTCCCCGATGTCGGAAGACGAGAGAAGCGCCATAGTTAGCTTGAGAATGCCCGAGGGAGTAAGCAGTGAGAGCATCGCTCGTAGACTCCAAGACGAGCACTCGATTCTAGTCACCAGCAGAGCTGGGCTCCTACGTGTATCTCCTCACATCGACAACTCCGAGGAGGAAGTAGGGATGCTGTTCGATGCCCTAGAGAGTTTACTATCATAGATGGGGATGCATGATTGCAGTTGCGATTATGAACATAATACAGGCTATTGAGAGATCGATGTATTTCCAGGCCTTGGGTTTGTTCAGAACCTCTGAGAGGCTCCTAGCTCCGTAGCCGAGCGAGAAGAAGAACACGAATGAGGCGGTGGCAGCACCGATTCCGAAGGCAACTCTCTCATCCCCGAGATACCTGCTTGAGGTGCCTCCAATCAACAGTAAGGTGTCTACATACACATGCGGATTGAGGAATGTGAAAGCCGCGGCTGCAGCTATGGTTGGAGCAAGATCACTTTCCCCCTCACCCTCTGTAGACATCCCGACGGGGCTCATTGCAGATTTTATTCTCAATAATCCATAACTAATCAAGAATATCGATGCTCCGATTGCTATCATAAATTCCGCTCCCTCAATTCCTGCTAGTATACTCCCCACACCGAGGACTCCTGCTGTAATTAGTAGGGCATCGAATACTGAACATGCCAAGCATACAGCAAATACATGAGAGCGCATTAGGCCCTGTCTCATTACGAAGACATTTTGCGGTCCTAGAGCCAATATTAGCCCAATGCTCAGAGCGAAGCCCTCCAAAGCCGAGTCTAACATGAAAACTCCTCACGGGCTATGTTGAAAATCGTTGAGGCGTTACGAAATCTGACAAACGGATGAAGACGAAGAATCAAGCAACCGAATCGGGACTTGCCGATTCGATCCTGTTTCAATCAAACCTTACGGCGCTCGCTTGCCTTCAAGCGAAGACCTGTGTAACCGCACTTGCGGCATACGCGGACCTTGGTGCCGCGGTGGGTGGCGCTGCACTTCATGCAGATCCACTTCTTCAGGAGGCGAGCCTCGGCTTCGGGAAAGCGCTGAGCCATACAGGCGCGCCGACCTGACTCCCCTTCATAATCCATTCCCAACACAAACCGGTCGCTGAACGTCAGTCATAGTCAGACCAATGGGTTCATACACCCGCCACAGAGCCATTGACTACGGTGCCTGCGACCGTTATACTCGGAGCCCAGTCGGGCGATGAAGGGAAAGGCAAGGCCATAGACCAACTAGCCCCTCAATCGACGTGGGCTGTTCGCTTCCAAGGAGGCAATAATGCGGGTCATACGATTGTTGTTGGAGACACCACACTCAAGCTTCACCAGATCCCTTCGGGAGTGACTGCGAAACACTGCAACTTGGTTCTCGGCGATGGTATGGTCGTCGATCCGTGGGTGCTTGATGAGGAACTCGGACGGTGGGAGGCACTCACGGGCGAGCGGCCCGATGGCGAGCGGCTATTCATCAGCGAGCGAGCCAGCGTGATCCTTCCTTTCCATCGATTGTATGATGGTGCTGACAAGGTGGTGGGGACTACTGGTCGTGGAATCGGCCCGGCTTATCGCGATCGGATTGAGCGGGTCGGCATTCGTTTTGTTGACATCGCTGGTGTACTTGCCGACCCGAAGCGAATTAAGCAGACGATTTCAAGGATGAATTCGCAACTCAAGACTGTCAAGGTTGAGACTGAAGTTAGTGCTGATGAACTGACCGCAGACCTACAATGGATTCTCGATAGGTTTGGTCAAGCGATTAGGCCGACTGGTCTGATGGTCGACCTGGCTCTACGCAACGGTGAGAATGTACTTCTCGAAGGCGCACAGGGTGCTATGCTGGATATCGACCAAGGGACCTATCCTTTCGTGACCTCAAGCGTGGTCGGTCGGGCGAATGCCAGCCACGGGGCAGGCATTCATCCCGGACACGTCACCGAGTGCTTCGGTATCACCAAGGCATACTGCACTCGAGTAGGCAACGGTCCATTCCCTACTGAACTCTCTCTCGAAGAGGGTCCGGGTCACCACATGGCGCAGATAGGACACGAGTTTGGTACGACAACAGGAAGACCTCGACGCACTGGCTGGCTCGACATTGTTGCTCTCAAGGACGCCGACCGCACTAGCGGCTACTCTGGACTCGTCGTAACCAAACTCGACGTGCTCGGTGGACTTGACGAAATCAAGATATGCGTCGGTTACGAACTCGACGGCAAGCCCATTTCCTACCTCCCTACGCTTGCCGAAGATCTCGATCGATGCGTCGCTGTCTACGAGACTCATCCTGGATTCCCTGCCATGTCTGACGAGGATTGGATCGACATGGCTGACCGCAGCCGCACCGAAGGCAGCGGCTTCGCAGCAATGCCCGATGCGGCCAGAAACATTGTCGATCGCATCGAGCAACTGAGTGGAATTTCAGTGGTTTGCGTCGGAGTCGGGCCAGACCGCAAGGCTTCGTTGGCACGTAAGGGTGGACCGTTCGACATCGCATGGGGCGAGGCAACCTTCTAATCGGTATGCAGGTGGGGCAAATCATGGGATTCAAGTCCAAGGCACGCAAGAAGCGAGCAGCCGCGGATGTAGCAGCCGGACGAACCGGTAAGCGCGAGAAAAAGGAATTTGTCGGCGAAGTCCGCTGTGATGTTGCCGGCTGCGAGAATTTTGCTGACAAGAAAATTGGCGGACGCAGACTAGCTTACGATCGTGCTGCTGAAGTTTGGGGCGAGGCCGGTATTGAGGGGCAGTCTCGTCGTATCTCGATCTGCAAGGCCCACTATCGCGAGTGGAAGAAGGCCACGAAAGACGACTTTGATGAGTGGTCGTAATAGCGATTCGGTGGCCGAATGAATTCAGAAATTCACACGGTCCCCCGTGTCGTATCAATTATTTTCGGACTATTCTTCGTGTCATTCGGATTACCTTTTGCTCTCGTACCATTCATGATGATTAGCGATGGGGTTATTGATCCAAATTATCCGTTTGAATCACTCTTTATGTTGGCATTCTCATCTCCTTTTTTCCTCGCAGGAACAGGCATTATGTACATGGGTGCCAGGGCAGTCTTGATGGGTATTAGAGGCGAAGAAACAACTCTTGATGAAAAATTTGTACACTCTGAATTAGTAGATGAGCCTGAATATCAAATTGATATCGATAAATTCGACCCACCGGAGCCCGGAGAAGAGGGCTGGTGGGAGGAAGAAAGCGATTCTTGAATGTGAATCGGGATACGCAATTTTGTTAGAGGCGATTCCTTACGAATGCTCATGCCCAGTCATCCGATTAACGAACCGATACTCGGATATGCTCCGGGAAGTGAGGAAAGAAGAGCACTTCAAGCAGAGTTAGATCGTCAGATGGCAGAGGTAGTAGATATACCATGTATCATCAATGGCGAAGAGGTCTACACTGGGGTCACCACCACTCAGGTCATCCCTCATGATCATGGACACATCATCGCAAATGTGCATCTGGCAGGAAGGGCCGAGATGGAAGCCGCCTGCGACGCGGCAGTACGGGCTCAACAGGACTGGATCAAACTCGGTCTCGAGGGCCGTTGTGCCGTGTTCGAGCGCTGTGCAGACTTACTGGCAGGCGACTGGCGCATGCAGGTCAACGCGGCGACGATGCTGAACCAGTCCAAAACGGCCTTCCAAGCAGAGGTAGACGCCGCCTGTGAACTCATTGACTTCTGGCGTTTCAATTGCCACTACGCGCGTGACTTCCATGACGACTTCCAACCACTCATCTCTCCTGAGGGAGTCCAGAACTCGACCGAGATTAGGCCCCTTGAGGGATTTGTTCTCGCAATCACCCCCTTCAACTTCACCAGCATTGCTGGAAACCTACCCAGTGCCCCAGCGATAGTCGGATGCACCTCAGTATGGAAACCAAGCCGAAACTCGTATCATTCGAACTATGTCCTGATGCAGCTGATGATGGAGGCAGGTCTGCCGGCAGGAGTCATCAACTTCTTGCCCGGCTCGGGCGCCGAAATCACCGAAATCGCTCTGGCAAATCCGGATTTCGCCGGGCTCCACTTCACTGGCTCGACTGCCACCTTCCAGGGGCTGTGGCAAGAAATCGGTCTAGCTCTGCCCAATCTTCGGTCATACCCTCGGATAGTCGGCGAGACGGGGGGCAAGGACTTCGTCGTCGCTCACCCCGACTGTGACCGCCAGGGTCTACTTGTCGCGCTTCTACGTGGGGCTTTCGAGTTCCAGGGACAGAAGTGCTCCGCGGCCAGTCGCGCCTACATCCCACAATCCGTCTGGAACGCCATCTCGGATGATCTGTGTGCAGAAATTGGCAAGATTAAGATGGGCGATGCGAGAGACTTCACGAACTTCATGACCGCTGTGATAGACCAGCGGGCCTTTGACAAAATTACCGGCTACATCGCGCGCGCCCGGGTCCGCGACTGCTGCCGGATCATCGTTGGAGGTAGTTCGGATGACAGCACGGGCTGGTTCATTGAGCCGACAATCATAGTCACCACCAACCCGACATCGGAGACCATGGTCGAGGAGATATTCGGGCCGGTACTCACCGTGTTCGTGTACGACGATGATGACTTCGATAACGTCCTGAGGATGTGCGACGAGGCATCCCCGTACGCTCTCACCGGCTCGATTTTCTCCAGTGACGAGTCAAACATTCAGAAGGCGTTCAACGTTCTTCGTTTCACAGCCGGGAACTTCTACATCAACGACAAGCCGACCGGGGCAGTCGTCGGCCAGCAGCCGTTCGGCGGGGCACGGGCCAGCGGCACCAATGACAAGGCAGGCGGTCCTCTGAACTTGCTCCGCTGGATTAGCCCCCGCTCAGTAAAACGGGCAATCGACATCCCACAGGACTGGAGCTACCCGTTCATGGGTGAGGATTGATGGACACACTATTCTCCTACGCACTGCTGCTAGGAACTCTTGGCATTTTCGCCTATGTCGGCTACAAGGCTGCAACGGAATATGAGATCGACGATGATACCTATCTTTCAGCCCGAGGCACTCAGGGCTGGCAGAGGATCGGCCTGAGCCTCTTCGCTTCTGGAATGGGAGTCTGGGTGTTACTGGGGCCTTCAGAGGTCGCATACTACGGCGGCTTCTGGGACGTGATGGGGTACGCAGTCTCCTCTTCGACACCGTTCCTACTTCTTGCTTATGTGGGGCCTAAGATCAGAGACAGCCTGCCAGACGGGGTCACCTTGGCAGACTATGTCAGATTACGTTTGGGAAGAAGAATGCAGATCTATGTGGGTCTGATTTCTATTCTCTACATGTTCACCTTCCTATTCGCAGAATTCACCGCCATCGGCAAGGTAATGGATGAATTGGTAGGCATCAAGCCTCTAATCCCAATGGTTCTGGTCGGGGTCGTCACTGCAGCCTACACCGCGTACGGTGGCCTGCCGGCCTCTTTGGCCACTGACAGAGTCCAGGCCTTGGCTATCGGCCTGCTCGTCACAACTCTACTACTCTTCTTGTTCGGAGCCGACATGGGGCAGCTAATTGATGACGCCAAGGCCTACAATCCCGATGGGTTCGACGCGACTTGGTCTCACGGTAGCATGAGTTACATGGGCTCCTTAAAGTCGGGACTGGCCTTGGTGGTCGCCATTACCGCCGCAGAGATGTTCTCTCAGGGTAATTGGCAGCGAGCCTACGCCTCAGAGGATGACGAAGCCCTACAGAGAGGGGCTCTCCTAGCTGCAGTCATGGTCTTCCCCCTAGTTTTCGTGATGGGCATCTTAGGTACTGTGGCTGCTGGCCAGGGGGGTGTGTCCGACCCATCCATTGCTTTCTTCTACCTAGTTGATGGCACTAGCAGCTTGATTGTAGCCGCCTTCATTGTTCTGGTAGTCTCACTGGTATGCTCGAGCACCGACACACTGCAGAACGCCATAGTAGCGTCTGTGTCCAGGGACATTACGGACGGGGGGATGAGTATCGTATATTCGCGGATTGTTACAGTGGCTATGATTCCGCTGGCAATATATCTTGCAACAGGGCCTACAATACTCGGATTCCAGTTCAACGCCTGGAGCGTATTCGGAATCTTCCTGTTCGCAGACATGTTAGCCGCAGCAACGGTTGCTCCGATCCTATTGACTCTCTGGGGAGGGGTGTCATCGAGGGGTGCCTTACTCGGATGCTTGGCGGGTCTGGCATCGGTAGCAGTGTACGGGATGATTGAACCTCCTGTGGACTCCCAGTTCTACATGTATCTGATTCATCCAACAGTGGGCGCAATTCCTGCATCCGATGGCGGCCTGACGAACTTATGGCCATTCGTCTCAGCCATCATCGGCTCGGCCACAGTAACGGTGGCAGGCTCATACGCTCTGCCCGACGAAGTCGTGTGATTCATTTGCCGGACTCGCATCGGGGCCCCATGGATGAGTCGCACCCCACTCGTATCCACTCTCTTGTGATGCCGTGGAGGGGGTTCTGGCGTTCGACATGGTCGCGCCGTGAGAGGATGGGTGGATACTGGTTCCCAATCGAGATGTTCGTCTTCGGCATGCTCTGCGTTGCTGTCCCCTACTTCGGCTCAAACAACATCGCAGAGCACTACCTCAGTACGGTTTGGGATCCTGAGATCTGGCTGGACCGCGAGATTCCCGTGGTCGACTGGATGATTATCCCATATACTGCGCTATACCTGTTCTATCCTGCCACGCTCATAATCAGTCCTAGGGACGATAGAGGAAGGGCCGAACTGATTCTGGCAATGCAAGGACTCATTCTCGTCACTCTTTTCTGCACCTTCTTCTTCCTTTTCTTCCCGGCTGAGATTGATCTAAGAGACCAACTTGATTTGGACTCTCTAAGTGGAATCGAGGCCTCTCTGTTCAGTTTTATTCACTTCTCTGATAATCCTTGGAACGCATGGCCGAGCCTGCACATAGTCCACTCTTACCTGCTTGCTAGGCTGATGACTTTCTGGGTCAATCGAGAACATGGGGAAAAGCCTCTCGCAAAGGTCTTCCTGGTCTTGCTGTGGGTTGAGTATGTGCTGTTGTGCGTAAGTATCCTGACGACCAAGCAGCACTATCTGTTCGATCTGGCAACCGGGCTTGCCACGGCCATGCTGGCGTGGAAACTGTTCGAGTATGCGCTGGGGCTCGCAGAGCACCAGTCACCTAGGCAGATTGCAGAGGACGCCGGATGGGCCTGATCAGTTGTACACCATCGGCAGGAAGGCGTTTGCCGCGGTCTCGCATGCATTGGATACATCGTCGAGACGTTGTAGGACTCGGTACATGTGTACAGCAGCCAGTGGATCGTCCTCACCGATGCTGAACACGAACCCGGCCGCGCGACTCTCGACCAAGTCAGACTCGTGCTCAGCCAGATTGACATCGTCAATCAGCCCTCCCAACTTCTCTCGACCGGCCCTAGTGTACCCGGAGAGCGTCAGGTCTCGCAGCGCTTCGACAGCATCCTCGTATGTAGCCGCGGTCTTAGCGACCGCTTGTGCCATTTCCTTGAGCAGGGTTTTGGCCTCCGCATTGTCGTAGAGTGGCCTGAAGGAGAGTTGTTCGGCGACGTTTTGAGCATAGTCGGCAATGCGATCTTGGCGAGCTAGCATGTGGTAGAAATCATCAGACCTCATCAGCAGATTCCACTTACCTGAACCGACCCTCTTTCGCAAATCATTCTTCACATTGTCAGCGTTCAATTCGGCCGATATAGTCGCCTCAATGGCCTCGCTCGGATCCTTTCCGTCTGCTGCGTTGTTCACTGCTTCCAGCATGTGGTTGACCGTGTCTTCAACAGCCACGGCGTGTGTATGGAACAACTCGAAGTAGGTTGGAGTCCCCTTTTCTGTATCGCCTCCTGCATCGGCCAAGGCGTCATCGACAAACACCTCTCCATCGCGAGTGGACCAAATCACATAGAGCACCATAGCGAGTGTGATGGGTATTACAATGAGCATCTTGATGGGATCCGAGCTGATGGCTACGTAGATCACTATTGAACCAAATCCTGCAGCTGGAAGACTCGCCAGCCAGGAGGCGATAATCTTGCCGAAGACCCTGAAGTCGACGGCCTTTGCACCCCCTGCTAGCCCTACTCCCACTACTGCGCCTACGAGAGTGTGGGTGGTAGAGACGGGGACAGCGAGGAAGGGCATGGAGAAGATCAAGACAGTCGTTGCAGCACCAAATGTCGCTGCGAAGCCACGAGTAGGTGTGATGTCAGTGATCTTTCTTCCTATCGTTTCCATCACTCTCCATCCCCAGGTGACCACACCGACGGCTATCCCGACGCTTCCCAGAAGAACGAGCCAAGTCGGTACATCAGCCACCGCTTCAATTTGCCCACCGTTCGAAAGAACTTGGTAAACAGCGGCCATAGGGCCTATGGCATTGGATCGGTCATTTGCTCCGTGAGCGAAGGCGACGTAGGCAGCGGCGATGACTTGCAACCAGACAAATATCCTCTCGACACCATGAAAACCCTCCTTCTCTCCCTTGAAGTCGTAGTTTCTCAGGATGTAGGCCAGAGCCATTGCAGCGATGATAGAAACTATTCCTGCTAGGATGAGGCTGTTGATTGGGAACCATGCAGTGTCCATCATAGGGTTCCAGCTACCAATCGGATTTTCTTCCGTGGGTTTGAATGGTAACCAATCGTACTTGTCCTCAATCCAGCCGTTAGCATCGGCCCTTGAGAAGAATCCTTTCAGAGCTTTGAACTGCAACGCTAGGCCGAGCACGAAGAATGTCGGGATAGCGAGAATCGGTGCCATCCAACGAGCACGTGCCTCAGGATCAGAATTCTCGAGAATAGCCTCTCTGATGATCCAGAAGGTGAAGAATGCGAATAGGGCCCCCATCAATGGGCTGGCAACCCATGACATAGCGACCTTCTCAACCACAGCCCAGTCGATGAGGGAGGTTTCATGCTGAACCTCCATGACTAACCCGACGCCAACGATTCCACCGATGATACTGTGAGTGGTCGAAACCGGTAGCCCGTATCTCGTGGCGATAGTTAACCAGACCGCCGCTGCCATCATGGCAGCGATGAAACCATACATTAGGTCATTTGAAATCGCATCAACTAGAGCCTGATTGTCGAAATCAACAACTAAGATTCCCTTGCGAACTGTGTCTGTAACTGCATCTCCAGCAAAAAAAGCACCTATGAACTCAAAGATGGCAGCGATGATTACTGCTTGTTTAAGCGTCAGCGCGCGAGAGCCGACAGATGTCCCCATCGCATTTGCGACATCGTTGGCACCGATATTCCACGCAAGATATGCGCAAACCAAAATCGTGACGAACAGAACGAGCCCCATCAGAGGTTCCATTGATTCGCGCGCATCGCTGATGGTACTTGACTTCTGCTCATAGCAAACCTACTACGATTTCGGGTTGTGTCAGATAGACTAGCAGACCAATTCCAGCGAACATCATCATCCACGCACCAGTGGCCTTGACTATCCCTGTAGAGCGTCGCAGGAAGTCGAGCATCGACTGCCGACCGAGGCTGACTAGAACTGTCACGGCTATCATCAGCATAGTGACGGAAAGGATGAGTCCCGCCATCCCGAACGCGAAGGCACCGTTGCCGACTACAGCGAGCCAAGCGACGAACGGGAAGACCGCCGCAGCGGTGCAATCTACCGAGGCCGCGCTGTAGCCTATGCCCCACAGGTACATGTTGCGTCTAGGTGTGAATTGCTCATCCATCTCCGTGGTCTGATAGTGGTCGAGCACACCTTGGACCCAGTTCAGCAAGTGCGAGGTCCAGCCGAGCAACATGAGTACTCCGAGGATTACCAACAGCAATGCGATACCAATCGCGATGTCATGTAGCACTCCCGAGAGATCAATGATCCCGTCAAGTCCGAAGATGACAGCTCCGACCGCACCAAAGAAGGTCAGTTGGCCCAGAGCAGCATAGCCACCGACCTCGAAGGACTTGGGCATGCTGCCGGAGAGCTTGCCAGCCTCTTGCAGTTCGTCCTCTCTCATCCCGAGGTTGAGGTAGTAAGCGATGTAAGAGGGGAGCACTGGGAAGGCACAGGGAGAGAAGTAGACCAGTACGCCCAAGAACAGGCCAATCACGAAGACTCCGGAGAGCGATCGATCAGCCTTCTCAATGCCGAATCGGAGGTCACCGGCCTCACCAGCATTGGCGCTTGCAATAGCCGAGTCGAAGGATGACCAACCATCGAGAGGGGTCCCAGTGTTCTCCTTGGAGACGACGTACCCTTCATGGTCGATCACAATCACCAGCGGGATGGCTTGAGCCGAATAGTACTCGACTAGGTCACCTGTGGCGCCATCTTCGAGGATTATGACATCGGTCCCGCCGTTGGCGACCGGCCATGGCATGTGCTTGTCAGCGCCCAGTTCCCCAAAGGTCTCGTTGATGTCTTCGAAAGTCTCGTAGCCATACCAGGAGCCAATTGACAGGACCAATACCTCGTACGGCCCATTGAGAGCTCGCCAATCCTCGAGATTCTGGTCTATATGTGTCTGGACGTAGTGGCAGTTCGAGCAGTCCACTGCCATGAAGTCCAGAACGACCACGCTTCCGCGTAGGTCGGACAGACGAACCATCCCCGAATCGTCGGCGATTGCATCATCGATCCCTGTCCGGTTCATCGTTGCAACCTCGAAGTCAGGCACCAGCTCGATGTCGTCGGACACGCCGTACGCAGATGCCGAGAGGCCAAATAGTGTCAGAGATGAATATCCTATGATGCAGAACAAGACAATGCCTACACCAAATGCCTGCCAAGTATCTTTCTGGCGCAAAACATCGAAGTCTAGGCCTGCTACCATGGAACACCGAATTAGGACCGACTTTTGATTCCGGCGGGAGTTGTGCTCTTGAGACGAGTCATCACGCTTATTGCCGACTCATGGTCGGCTGTGGAGCGCGGGCTCGTGGTCTAGGGGTTATGACGTCGCCTTCACATGGCGAAGATCGCAGGTTCAATTCCTGCCGAGCCCACCATCATCCTATGAGCTCATCGAGCAACGCGGATGCGCCAATTCTCAGTCTCTCAGGTCCCTCGATGCTCGGGTCCTCAGAGTTGACCAGTTTGAGCAGGCGCTCTACGTCTTCAAGGGTGCTTATCCCTCCTGACAGCTTGACTCCCGGGTGGCTGCCCATGGTGATACCATGCCTCATGGCCTCGAATGCCAGAATCTCAGCCGCCTCGTTGCTGCACACCCCTCGCTTGCCTGTACAACTCTTGACGAAATCCGCTCCTGCTGCCAGCGTCATCCGTGCGGTGGCGCGCATACTGCGCTCATCGAGTAAAGGAGTCTCGATGATGACCTTTAGGACACAGCCGGCTGAAGCCTCGCGCATAGCAATCAGCATCGCCAACTCAGGCTCTCCAGGGAAGTCTTCGCCCTCGCGCGGCTCTAGGACACAATCAATCTCGTCCGCTCCGGCCTGTACTGCTGCACGGATGGCCTCGGACGCAGCAGTGGAATCACTCTCTCCGACAGGGAAGCCAGCGGCTACGGCAGCCACAGGTATTCCATCATTCAACTGACTCTTGACATAAGCGACGTGTTCAGCGAAGACGCAAACCGCTGCAGGGAAGTGCTCATTGGCCTTCTCACATAGCATATCTAGGTCGGCTTCGCTGGCATCGTGATCGAGCAGTGTGAGGTCGAGCAAATCGAGCACGCCCCTCGCGTCCATTATATCACTCAGCCGTGCTGCGACTCGAAGTCACGCATGAAACCAACTAGGGCAACGACGCTCTCAATCGGGCATCCATTGTACATGCTGGCACGTATGCCACCGACGCTACGATGCCCCTTCATTCCGCCGAATCCTGCTGCCGTGGCCTCTGCTAGGAAGACTCCCTCGAGATCCTCATCGGCTAGACGCCATGTGACATTCATCATCGAGCGCGAGCCGCCATGCGCGTGCGGGCGCCAGAAGTTGCTCCGATCGAGCTCTCCGTAGAGGAGAGCAGCCTTGGTACGGTTTCGCTCGATGGCGCCATCGAGCCCACCGTTGCGCTCAATCCAGGCGAAAACCCGGTCGAGCACGTAGATGCCGAAGGTGTTGGGAGTGTTGAACATCGAACCCTTGGAGACGTGGGTGTGGTAGTCGAGCATCGTAGGGATGCCCTGCTTGGCTCTGGTCAATGCCCATGGCGAGAGGATTACCAGAGTCACACCGCTCGGACCGAGGTTCTTCTGCGCGCCTGCGTAGATGACATCGTGAGCGGAGACATCAATTGGGACCCCACAAATGTCCGAGCTGGCATCGACCACCCTCGGTTTGCCTCCACTGTCGGGCAGGTGGTGGAATTGGGTGCCGTACAGGGTGTTGTTAGAGGTATAGTGGATGTAGGACGCATCCTCACGAATCGTGTAGTCTCCATCCTGCGGGACTGATTTGAAACCGTTCTCAGAGTCGTCCCAAACTGCAAATGCATCACCCACTCTGCCGGCTTCCTTGAGAGCTTTCTGCGACCAGCCACCAGTGACTAGGAAATCCGCCTTCTCTCCCTTTTTGAGTAGATTCAGGGCGGTCATGTAGAATTGAGTTGAGGCACCTCCCTGTAGGAACAGCACCTCGTAGTCATCTGGAACAGATAGGACTCTCCTGATTCGCTCCACAGCCGAGTCGATTACGCTCTGGAAGGTCGGACTGCGATGAGACACCTCAAGTAGCCCGAAACCGCTCTCGCCGAGGTTGGGTAGTGTCGCCGCGACCTCCTCAACTACTTCCAGCGGCAGTACGGCCGGCCCGGCGCCGAAGTTGTGGATGCGACCAGCAGGTTGCACGCTCCGACACGCTCGCTTCAGGCCTTTCAGCCCATCGGAGCCTACGATAGGGTTCATTTTCGGATGGCCGGACGGACAGCCGTGCTTCGCATAGGCCTCGTCATGCTGCAAGGCGCCCGCCACGTCCACATTGCAGCGCTCCAGCGGGCCGCCGAAGAGTGCAATATCGAGATTGAGGTCCACGAATTACGCAAGGCCTCCGATTTGGCCGCAGCAGACCCTCATGCCATCGTGCTGCCAGGAGGGGAATCGACGACCATGCGACTGACTGGGAACCACGAGGCATCAGGGCTACTGCCCGCTTTATTCGAATGGATCCGCTCTGACTCATCGCTCCCTGTGCTTGGCACCTGTGCGGGCGCAATTCTACTGGCTGACCCGCAGGATGGAGGTGATCCACTAATCGGCGCGAACATTGATCGTAACGCGTACGGCCGACAGGCTGACTCATTCCAGAGTCCACTCGAGGCCACTATCCTAGGGCGCGACTTCCCCGGTGTGTTCATCCGGGCCCCTCGGTTCGCATCGCACAGCGAGTCCTCATCTGTGGCCGCATTGCATGGCGAGGAGGTGGTTGGCGTGAGGACCGGTAATAGACTCGCCCTGACCTTCCACCCCGAACTCTCATCTGACACAGGCTTCCACCGCTGGTTGCTTGAGACCGCAGCAGGTGCTTCGGCATGAGCATCACAGTTGGCCTGCCACAGGTGCCCGAGTTGCACGAGCCTCCCGAGGAAGCCGATGCAGAGGGGTGCATACAGTGCCAGATGGGCAGCAAACTGGTGTTGTTCATCACAGGTAACTGTCACTGGCGCTGTGATTACTGCCCACTCTCCGAGACCCGACGCGACATCGACCACATGTTCGCTAATGAGCGACGCTGCGAGAGTTTCGATGAGGTAATCGAGGAGGCGAAGGCTATGCGCGCCACAGGCGCTGGAATCACCGGCGGCGATCCGCTGATGGCACGTGAGAGGACACTTGAGGGAATCAGGCGCCTGAAGGCCGAGTTCGGTCCGGATTTCCACCTCCATATGTACACCAGCATCCCATTCCGCCCAGAGTGGGCCGCTGAGTTCGCCGAGGCAGGACTCGATGAGATACGCTTCCACTTCCTCGACCTTGAAGCCGAGCAGTACCGCGAGACCATCGCTGCGTGCTCGGCTGCCAGTATCTTCACCGGCGTCGAACTACCATGCGAGCCCGACAAGGAATCCGAGCTGCTAGAGCTGCTGGAGGCCCTACGGGGCTACGATGTCGACTTCCTCAATCTCAACGAGCTCGAAATCACCGTCGGCAACATCGACAACATGGAGTTACGTGGATTCAACCTATCGACTGAGATAACCGCTGGCGCTGCAGGCTCTGCCGAACTGGCGCATGTATTGCGTAATCGTGTAAACGCAGCAGCGAGTGGTCTCCCCGATCCAATCGACGCAGAGACACGAGATCCGTATGGCTATCATCTGAAATTCTGCACCGCCGTCTACAAGGACGCAGGGCAGCTACGAAGGAGATTCCACCGTCGTGGCGAAGCGACCATAGCACCGCACGAGACGTTGACTGAGGACTCGACGCTGATGTTCGGTGCCATATACGCTACCGAGGGAGATCAGGAATCGTGGATAGAGGAGATAGCCGAGCAGACTGATCTGCCGCGCAGATTCATGCTGTGGGACTCCGATAACCAACGCATCGAACTCCCTCTCGTCGTGGCCGAGTCGATAGCAGAGCACGTCGATGCCTCAGTCGCTATGGTGGAAGTCACACCGACCTTTGAGAGGATGGAGGTCACGGTGGTCTGGCTCAATGACAATAGATAGAGCGACCCCTTCTCGTTGGGTTCATAGAGCCTCGACTTTCGTTACCAATCATGCCAGTCAGAATTGGGGACCCTCAAGTTGTTGGAGTCAATCCATTCCGCCGGCTTTCGGCATCACAGGTCATCACTTGGAAGTCCTGTAACAGGCTATGGTACTACACCTACATAGAGCGACTGAAGAGTCCCCTACCGCCTCAGATCATCCGAGGCAACGCTGCAGAGGAATGCGTCTGCCGCGTTCTCAGGGACTCCCCCGTTCTAGTTTCAGCCGACTCAGCCGACGAAATGACATCCCCTTTGCTCGATGACGGTTCACTTGACTATGACAATCAGAATGCATGGCCCTGCCCTGCCATGTTCGAGTTGCCCGGAGAGCAGTGGCCCACCGATAGACAGTCCCTCGAGGCTTGGGCACTGGCCCGAGTCGAGGTTCACTTCGATGTCTGCTGGGAGGCGGCCGTCGCAGATTGGGAATCATCTCCTAATCGCTCCGGCTCGGTTGCTGATGCCGATCCAGAAGAAGCTCTCGAGATGACACGAGCCGGCATCAGGATGCACCTCGATCAAGTTGAAGCCTGCTTGAGGGCCGGAGGCGGGCCGAAGTTCACGCAGTGGCGCGAAGGTGGCATCAGGGAATATTGGCCTGCCCCCGATGGATTCCCGCGGACTTGGATTGAGAGGCACCCCGCCGCGCTTGATTCGGGCGACATCACTTGGTGTGAGGCATGGGAGGTCGCGCGGCCATGGTTCGTAGACCCCGACGCAGGGCAGTGGAAGCAGACTACTTCGCACCCCGAAGAGTGGTTCCAGGGAGAGTACGACATGGTGTATTATTGGACAGGCGCCATCCGGATTATCGACCTCAAGGCATCGATAGGTAAGGGTGACCGCTCAGGTGGCTACATCGACCAACTGCGCCTGTACTGCTGGCTGTGGTGGGAGACGCACGGCAGGGCAGATGAGGTAGAGGCACTGGAGATTTGGTACCTTGGAACCGGCACAATCAAGGATGTGCCTAAGCCGAATCAGGAGGAGATGCAGACTCTCAGTGAGGAGCTCAAGGATCTGTATCAGACTATCCACGCTCGCAACCCTTCGATTGACGAGTGCCGGCCTAACCCGGCACCGCTACGATACTTCGACAAGGGAGGTGTGCCTTCCAAAACACCAGTCGACTCCAACCCGAAAGCGCGTTGCAAACGCTGTCAGTTGCGAGGTGTATGTGAGGGCAGCAATCACGAGCTTGAACTCCCTCTCGAGCGCAGCATTGAGCGCTTCGGTCACCGCTGGCCCGTAACTCCGCTCGGAGAGATAGTGACCCGTGTCAACGTCGTCGGAGAGGTCTCAGGTTTGCGCGGACCTAACCTAGCGGATGACGGTTCGGTAGAACTCTCATTTGTGTTGCAGGAGGGCTACGACCGCGCCAAGGTTCAACCCTCACGCTACGGCACCCCGAGGGAAGTGACCCGCTCTATTGCCAACAACAGCAGGGTACGCATCGAGAACGCTATGGCATCTGTGTGGAAAGGAGAGGTTGTTCTCGATCTCGACGAGAAGTCATCGGTTACAATCGCAGATGAGTCTGACTCGGCCCCTATCGTGGACATAGAGACCAAGATCAACGCCATCGGTAGGGTTTGGTCGGTAAACGCCTTCCCGGATGGAAAGGGAGTGACAAGGTGGTCGGTGACTTTGGTCGACCAGACCGGCTCTGCCGGAGTAGTCGCGTTCAGGCAGTTCATCCCCCTAGCGGCAGCGGGAGTGTCGAGGGGCGATGAGATAGCGGTGTTGAATGGGGAGATTGGCGAGTTCAACGGACAGCCGCAAGTCAGGATTGGCCCCGGTGGACGACTCGTCATACTACGGAACGCCTCTGAAGTGCCAGATTTCTAGTGGCGCCGAGAGAGGGATTTGAACCCCCGCGTCCAATGGACAGTGGATTTCGAATCCACCGCAATACCGGGCTATGCGATCTCGGCAGCGGTCCGGCCACCTACGGATTAGAGATAAGCATGACCCGACACGCAAGGGTTGTGCGAATCGAGGTCAGCCACGACGGAGAAGTACTCCCGATCGAATCCGAGGGACCTATCCAAATA
>ENA-OSET01002701-OSET01002701.1-sediment-metagenome-genome-assembly--contig:-NODE-2701-length-16891-cov-3.874509_pt1 | contig 16891 bp, 14 predicted proteins | sample MGYA00237882_ERZ534229 | MGnify/ENA primary metagenome ERZ534229 (study PRJEB26408, sample SAMN06266212) | sediment metagenome | isolation source: Hudson Canyon methane seep mesocosm | place... | reverse complement strand
CGACCCCTTCCCGCCGCATCTGGATTACATCCCACGCAGCGGCGGTCTGTTTCGTGACATGATGATCCATGATTTTGATATGGCCCGGTCCATTCTGAACTCTGACATCGTTTCGGTCACCGCGCATGGCTCGTCCATCGTGGATCCCGAAATCGGCAAACTGGGCGATGTAGATACCGCCTCGGTGACGATGCTGGCGACCGACGGTACGATCGTGACCATCCTCAACTCGCGCCGCTGCGTCTATGGCTACGACCAACGGATTGAGGCCTTTGGTGCTACCGGCATGGTGATGTCAGACAATCCGCGCGAGACGGCCGTTCGCACCTTCACCAAAGAAGCACCCGGCACCGATGCACCGATCCACGAGTTTTTCATGGAACGTTATGGCGCGTCTTATACTGCCGAAATCAAACAGTTCCTGGACTGCGCCCAATCAGGCAGCGACATGCCGGTGAATGCCATCGATGGCCTTATGGCGGCCTATCTGGCCGAGGCAGCAACCGTTTCGCTTGCGCAGGGTAAAACCATCCACCTCACCGGCCCCGATCAGGACTTCGGAACATGAACATCAGCACCACTCGCCATAAAGACAGCGTCGCCGTGATCACCGGCGGGGCTCAGGGCGTTGGCCACGCCATTGCTTCCCGCCTTGCTGACGAAGGCTGCACCAAACTGATGCTGACCGGACGGAGCGCTGAAAAAGGCGCGCGCGCGGTTGAGGCCTTCGCTGAACGGGGTGTAACCGCCCAATTTGTCTCGCTCGACCTGCAGGATGCGGACGGCTGCCTGGCCCTGATGGATCAGGCGGTGTCGGCATTTGGCACTGTGACCAGCCTCGTCAACGCGGCGGCTCTAGGTGCGCGCGGCTCCATCTCTGACACTACGCCGGACCTGTTCGACGAGATGTTCGCGACCAATGTGCGCGGACCGTTCTTTTTGATGCAGGGCTTTGTAAACCACCGTTTGAAACAGGGTGGAGGCGGTTCGATCGTCAATATCCTGTCAAACTGCGCCCATTGTGGTCAGTCCTATCTGGCTGCGTACTCGTCCTCAAAAGGCGCGCTGGCCACCTTGACCAAAAATGTCGCCAACGCCCACCGGTTTGACCGCATTCACTGCAACGCAATTCTGCCAGGTTGGATGGACACCCCCGGCGAAGACAGCACCCAACGCAAATTCCACGCCGCAACAGACGGCTGGCTGGAACGCGCAGAAGCAACCCAACCGATGGGCCAGCTTGCCAAGCCGCATCAGATGGCTGGTCTTACCGCCTACCTGCTCAGCGTAGAGGCAGGCGTCATGACCGGTGCACTTATCGATTACGACCAGAATGTTCCGGGCTCTTACCCCGAGTAAGACCCGCACATGGCTCATTTAATGGGCAAATGAAACTAGGGAGAAAAAACTTATGAAAAAATTTCTAATGGCTTCCGCCGCCATGGCAATGATCGCAGGCGCAGCATCCGCTGAACGCTACGTCATGATCACCCACACTCAAGGCACCGATCCATTCTGGCCGGTTGTTGAAAAGGGTGGCCGCGATGCTGCCGAAGATATTGGCGCTGATTTCGAATACAACTTTGCACCGTCGGGCGACATGGCTGATATGGCCCGCCTGATTGAATCTGCCGCAGCGACCCAGCCAGATGGCATAATTGTATCACTGCCCGACGCGGCTGCCCTTGGCGGCGCGATCAAGGCTGTTACCGAATCTGGTATTCCGGTTATCACCATCAACTCTGGTCTTGAGCATTACAAATCAGTTGGGGCCCTGATGCATGTCGGTCAGCCAGAATCCCTGGCGGGTTATGCCGCAGGTGAACGCGCCAAAGCCGAAGGCGCTGGCAAAGCGATCTGCCTGAACCAGGAAGCCTATAACACCGCGCTGTCCACCCGTTGCGAAGGGTACTTTGACGCGATGGGTCAAGAGCTGAACATGATCGACGTGTCCAATGACGTCGCCCAGATCAAAACACGGACCGCTGCTGCACTGCAGGCTGACCCCGAAGTGAACGCACTGCTGGCTGTTGGCCCGCATGTTTGTGAAGCTGCCGCTGCTGCTGTTAAAGAAGTTGGCGCAGACATTCACCTGTCCTGCTTTGACATGACACCGGGTGTTATCGATCTGATCGATGCCGGCGAAGTTCAGTACACCGTTGACCAACAGCAATATCTGCAAGGCTATATGCCGGTCACAGTCCTGCACCTGTACAACAACTACGCCGGCATGCTGCCAGGCGCCAACATTCCGTCGGGCCCTGGTTTTGTCGATGCGTCCAACACGGCTGCAATCAAAGCTCAAGCTGGCGTAAACCGCTAATTTGGACTTCTGAACACGAAGAGGCTGCTCAACAGGGTGGCCTCTTCACCACTAAAGGGGAGTGACGATGTCTACCACATCCACCAATACAGACGACCGTAAAGAAGCTGATCGTCTGCAGAAAGGCGGCCACCTGTCGAGCTTGAAAAGACGCCCCGAGGTTGGCTCTTTTCTTGTGATGATGTTTGTGATCCTTGCAATTGGATTTGCCAGCAACGGCAATGCGTTCAACGCGTTGGGTCTGAAAAACAACTTTTCGATTATCTCTCAGTTCGGGATCATCGCAACTGGCGCCTGCCTGTTGATGATTGCCGGCGAATTTGATCTCTCCATCGGATCGATGATCGGATTTGCGGGCATGTCCATGGCGATGATGCTGAAATGGGGTCTGCCGTTTGGCCTAGGCGCCGCGACGCCGCTGACCGCGTTCCTGTTCACTCTGGCAATGACCCTCGCGCTTGGCTGGCTGATTGGCACAATTGTCGTGCGCTCCAAGCTCTCCAGTTTTATCGTCACCCTGGCCTTTTTATTCTTCCTGCGTGGCGTGACCGAGGTCAGCTTTCGCCTGATCAACCAATCCACCCAGATTTCCGGGCTGCCCGACTATAAAGAAACCAGCTGGTTTGCATCGATGTTTGGTGGCGAGTCTTTTGCCTGGTTCTATGACGCCTGGTTTGCGCTTGGCAGCAACATCAACCGCGCTGGCAATCAGTGGGTGTCCGGTTTTGACGCCCGCGTCGTCTGGTGGATCGCAGTGTCAGTCATCGCCTATATCGTCTTGTCCCGCACCCAAGCCGGCAACTGGATCTTCGCCACTGGTGACAATCGCGAAAGCGCCCGTGCAAACGGTGTGCCCGTCGACAAAGTGCGCATATCCCTGTTCATGCTCACCGCCCTCTGCGCCACAATTTTTGCCGCCTGTCAGGTGTTTGAAACCAACACCGCCGATGCCGCCAAGGGCAACCTGAAAGAGCTGGAAGCCATCGCAATTGCCGTGGTTGGCGGCACCCTGATGACTGGCGGATTTGGCTCGGTCATCGGTGTCATTTTTGGCGCCATAACCTTTGGACTGGTGGCCAATGCGGTGTTCTTTATCCCATCCATCGACGGCTCATACTACCGGGTCTTTGTTGGGGTTGTTTTGCTGACCGCTGTGTTCCTGAACGAAAGCGTTCGCAAACGTATCACCGGAGGGCTTTGATCATGTCTGAACCCCTTATCCGCGCCACAGGTCTGACCAAACGTTTTGGCCCTTTTACCGCGCTGAATGGTATCGATCTTGAGGTCCGCAAAGGCGAGGTGCTGGCCCTGCTTGGCGACAACGGCGCAGGCAAGTCGACGCTGATCAAAATCCTGTCGGGTGTGCACCAACCGACCGAAGGCAAGATGTATGTCGAGGGCAAAGAGGTCTCGTTCCAATCCCCTCGTGATGCCTCGGCTGTTGGCATTGGCACCGTCTATCAGGACCTTGCCATCAACCCCTTGATGAGCGTGACACGAAACTTCTTTATGGGCCGTGAAATCTACAAAGGCATCCGACCATTTGGCATTCTTGACATGGCAACGATGGACAAAATCGCCCATGATGAGATGGTGAAAATCGGTATCGATGTGTCTGACCCTCGTCAGGCTGTGGGCACCATGTCCGGCGGTCAGCGCCAAACACTGGCCATTGCGCGGGCGATCTATTTTGGGGCCAAAGTTCTGATTCTGGACGAGCCGACCTCGGCATTGGGTCAGAAACAGCAAATGGGTGTCCTGAAAACCATCATGAGTGTGAAAGCACGCGGCGACATCGCGATCATTTTCATCACCCACAATGAAATCCACTCACAGCTGGTGGCCGATCGTTTCACCTTCCTTGCCCTGGGTGAGGTCATCGGGGGAGGCGCTAAAGAAGATCTTGCGCATGACGAAATTCGTCGTCTCATGGCCGGCGGCGCCGATATTGGCGATCTGGAAAAAGAACTGGCCGAGGTTCAGGCCGGTGGCCTGTAAACGACGCTCTAAACTACAGTAAGCTGCTACGCCTCCCGGCCGCAGCAGCAACGCCGGAGGGATCTCCCCTCCGGCAACCACCTTAAGAATACGGGTACTCCCATGACCAAAAATTTAGATGTAATCACAATCGGCCGGTCCGGCGTTGACCTTTACGGGTCGCAGATTGGTGGACGGTTAGAGGACATGGGATCCTTCGACAAATACATCGGCGGCTCTCCAACTAACATCGCCTGTGGCACCTCCCGATTGGGTCTGAAAACCGGGCTGATCAGCCGGGTTGGCGACGAACATATGGGCCGCTTCATCCGCGAGCAGCTGATCCGTGAAGGTGTCGACGTGCGCGGCGTGGCCACCGACCCGGATCGCCTGACCGCCTTGGTGATCCTGGGTATCCGCGACGAGGACCACTTTCCGCTGATCTTCTATCGCGAAAACTGCGCCGATATGGCACTGAGCGAGGCAGATATAGACGAGGCACTGATCGCCGACACCCGCGCCGTCGTGGCCACCGGAACCCATCTTAGCCACCGCAATACCGAAGCGGCAGTTCTAAAAGCACTGGAACTTGCCCGCAAACACGGTGCCCGCACCGCTTTGGATATCGATTACCGCCCCAACTTATGGGGTGTTGCCGGACATGGTGATGGCGAAAGCCGCTTTGTCGAAAGCACTCAGGTCACCGAGAAATTACTGTCGACCCTGCATCTTTTTGACCTGATTGTCGGCACCGAAGAAGAGTTTCACATTGCCGGCGGCTCCACCGACACCCTAGAGGCCCTGCGTGCTGTGCGGGCCGTTTCGGACGCGACACTGGTCTGCAAGCGCGGTGCCTTGGGTGCCTCGGCGTTTGAGGGCGCCATTCCCGACAGCCTGGACGACGGCCAAACCGGCCCCGGCTTTCCCATCGAAGTCTTCAATGTGCTGGGCGCCGGCGACGGTTTTTTCTCTGGGTTGCTCAAGGGCTGGATGGACGATGCAGATTGGCCCACGGCGCTTAAATACGCCAATGCCTGCGGCGCCTTTGCCGTCAGTCGCCACGGCTGCACCCCAGCCTATCCGACCCTGGACGAGCTAGAGTTTTTCCTGGATCGCGGCGTTACGCAACCCGACCTGCGCAATGACCCCGCGCTGGAACAATTCCACTGGTCCACAACCCGCGACAGACGCAACAGTGGTGATCGCTCGACCATGCGGGTGTTCGCTTTTGATCACCGCCTACAGCTAGAGGAAATGGAGGGCTATACCCTCGCCAAAGGCAGCGCGTTCAAGAAGCTTTGCCTGGATGCAGCGCTGACAGTGCAGGACGGACAACCCGGCTATGGCATTCTGTGTGACAACCGCATCGGCAAGGCCGCGCTGCATGCTGCCAGCGGCACCGGCCTGTGGGTTGGACGCCCAACCGAATGGCCCGGCTCGCGTCCTTTGACGCTCGAGCCCGAGCTGGGACCGGACTTTGGCGGATTGAACGAATGGGCCCGCGACAACGTGGTCAAGGTTCTGGTGTTCTGCCACCCGGATGACGACGCCGTGATGTGGCGCGACCAGGAACAAACCGTATTGCGCCTGTTCCACGCCGCCCGCCGCAATGGGCTGGAGTTCCTGCTTGAAGTAATCCCGTCCAAAGTCCGCGCCGTTGACGACGACACCACACCCCGTATCATCCAACGGTTCTATGATCTGGGCGTCTATCCGGATTGGTGGAAGCTGGAGCCCCTTAAATCCGTTCAGGCCTGGGAAAATGCGGTGAACGCCATCACTGTCAACGATAGCAACACCCGTGGTATCGTGGTTTTGGGGCTGGATGCGCCTGAAAAAGAACTGGCAGAAAGTTTCAAACTGGCGGCCCAGTTTGATCTGGTCAAAGGGTTCGCTGTCGGCCGCACCATCTTTGGTGACGCCGCACGGTCCTGGCTGAGCGGAGCCATCACCAATCAGGAAGCCATCAACCAGATGGTTGCCCGCTATGAAAACCTCTGCGAGGTTTGGGACCAAGCCCGCAGCACTGCCAAGACCAATGCGACGGAGACCGCGACATGAGCAAAACCATCAGACTGACCGCCGCACAGGCCATGGTCAAATGGCTGTCTGTTCAAATGACAGAAGACGGTGACCGCTTTGTCGAGGGTATCTGGGCCATCTTTGGCCACGGCAATGTCGCCGGTCTGGGCGAGGCGCTGCACAGTGCTAGGGACGACTTTCCCACCTGGCGTGGCCAGAACGAACAGACCATGGCCCATTCCGCCATCGCCTACGCCAAAGCCAAAAAGCGGTGCCGCGCCCAGGCTGTGACCTCCTCAATCGGACCCGGATCTACCAATCTGGTGACCGCCGCCGGTCTGGCCCATGTCAACCGTCTGCCGCTGCTGCTGATCCCCGGCGATGTCTTTGCCAACCGCCGCCCCGACCCGGTGTTGCAACAGATCGAAGACTTTGACGACGGCACCGCCTCGGTCAATGACTGCCTGCGCCCGGTGTCGCGCTATTTTGACCGGATCACCCGCCCCGAGCACCTGCTGACCTGCCTGCCCCGGGCCCTGGCCACCATGACCGATCCAGCCAACTGCGGCCCGGTGACGCTGTCGTTCTGTCAGGACGTCCAGGCCGAGGCCTATGATTATCCGGTGGCCTTTTTCGACCCCAAGACCTGGTATATTCGCCGCCCAGAACCCGATCAGCGCGAGCTGGCGCAGGTTGTTGATCTGATCCGGGCCGCGAAGAAGCCGATGATCGTTGCGGGCGGCGGTGTGATTTATTCCCAAGCCGAAGAGATCCTGGGCGATTTTGCTCTCAAACACGGCATCCCGGTTGTTGAAACCCAAGCCGGTAAATCCGCGCTGGCACAAAGCCACGCCATGAACTTTGGCGCCTCGGGCGTCGATGGTTCCGCCGCTGCAAACGCCGTATCCGCCGAGGCGGATCTGGTCATCGGTGTCGGCACCCGATTTCAGGACTTCACCACCGGATCCTGGGCGCTGTATCAGAACCCTGATCGCAAGCTGGTGTCGATCAATGTCGCCGCCTATGACGCTGTAAAACAGGGCGCGGTTCCGGTGGCTGCCGATGCCAAAGTGGTGCTGGAAAAGATCAGCGCCGCACTTGGCGATCACAAGGCCGATGCCTTTGACCCAAGCCTGCGTCAGGACTGGCTGGATGCGGTCACCGCCCATTGCCAACCGCGCACCAACACCCCCGAAGGCTATCACCCAGTGGATTGCGAAGTGATCGGCGCTGTCCAGCGCGCAACCGACGACACTGCCGTTGCCATGTGCGCAGCGGGCACCATGCCGGGTGCCTTGAAGCTGCTGTGGCAGTCCAGTCAGGGCGGCTATCACATGGAATACGGCTTCTCCTGCATGGGATATGAGATCGCCGGGGCCATGGGCCTGAAACTTGCCAGCCCCGACCGTGACGTGATCTGCTTTGTCGGTGATGGCTCCTATATGATGGCCAATTCTGAATTGGCGACGGCGGTGATGCGCCGGGTGCCCTATACCGTGGTGCTGACCGACAACCGCGGCTATGGCTGCATCAACCGGTTGCAACAAGGCTGTGGTGGCGAGGAATTCAACAACCTTTACAAGGACTGCAATATCGTCGAGCAGCCGCAGATCGATTATGTCGCCCATGCCGCCGCGATGGGGGCCCATGCGGTCAAGGCCACTGATATTGCCGATCTTGAGGTGCAGGTTGCCAAGGCCCGCAACCGCGACATTCCAACCGTGATCGTCATTGACACGGACCCAACCGATGGCCCCGGCTTTGGCGATGCAGGTCATTGGTGGGATGTAGCAGTGCCCGAAGTCAGCACCGGTGACAAGAAACAGCAGGCCTTTGCTGCCTATCTGGACAACAAACAACGTCAGCGGCTTGTGAACTAACAACCGATTACCCAACCACGCGGGCGAAAAGACCCGTTTTCGAAAGAGAAATACAATGATCCTTTTTGGCACAAACCCAATTGCCTGGGCCAATGATGATGACCAAACGCTTGGGGCGGATATCCCGACTGAGCGCATCCTGCACGAGGCAGGCACGCTGATCGGGTTTGACGGGATTGAGAATGGCCACCGCTGGCCACAGGATGATCCCGAGGCTCTGAAACAACTACTGGGCGGTTATCGTCTGAAATTCATCTCGGGCTGGCACTCGCTCAACCTGCTAACCCATAGTGTCGAAGACGAAAAAGCCACCATTCAGCCCCATCTGGACAAGCTGAAGCACAATGGTTGCAAGGTCGCCATCACCTGCGAGACCTCGAACTCGGTTCAGGGGCTCTACAGGCCGGTCAATGACGCACCGGTGCTGACCGCCTCTGAAATGCAGGTGTTTGGTGCCAAGGTCGAAGCGATCGCCCAGCATTGTGCCGATCAGGGCATCGCGCTGGTCTATCACCACCATATGGGCACCGTTGTGGAAACCCCGGATGAGATCGACGCCTTCATGGCGGCCACCGGCCCGGCGACCAAACTGCTGTTTGACACGGGTCATGCCTATTTCGGCGCCCGTGGTCAGGACCCGGCACCAATCCTGCAGAAATATGCAGACCGGATCAGCCATTTCCATGCCAAGAACGTGCGCCCAACTGTCATGGCCGAGGTCCGCGAAAAAGGCCTGTCCTTTATGGACGGCGTGCGCGCTGGTGTCTTTACGGTGCCCGGCGATGACGAGGGCGCGGTGGATTTCACACCTTTGCTCAGCATCCTAAAGGATCAGGGATATGACGGCTGGATCGTGATCGAGGCCGAGCAGGATCCCGATGTCCACGAACCATTGAAGTACCAGTCTTTGGGTCTCAAAACCCTGAAATCAATATCAAACAGCGTGGGCCTGACATGAGCGATCTTCTGCATAAACCCTTTGGCAATCACGGCAAAGTCCATGACATCACGCCCGCTTCGGCTGGCTGGCGTTACGTTGGATTTGGCCTGTACAAACTGCGGGCGGGCGAGGTCGCCACAGAGATGACCGGCGACCGTGAAGTCATTTTGGTGATGGTCGAAGGCAAGGCCGCGATCACCGGCGCAGGTCAGGACTGGGGCATTTTGGGCGACCGGATGAACGTCTTTGAAAAGACCCCGCCGCATTGCCTGTACCTGCCCAATGATAGCGAATGGGTGGCGACAGCTGAAACCGACTGTACCATCGCCGTCTGCACCGCCCCTGGCAAATCGGGCCACCAGGCCCGCCGGATTGGCCCGGATGGCATCACCCTGACCGAGCGCGGCAAGGGCAACAACACCCGCTATATCAACAACATCGCGATGGAAAACGAAGACTATTGCGACAGTCTGCTGGTGACCGAGGTCTTCACCCCGAATGGCAACTGGTCATCCTATCCGTCGCACCGCCACGACGAAGACGATTACCCCAATATCACCTACCTCGAAGAGACCTATTACCACCGCCTGAATCCGGGCGACGGTTTTGGCATCCAGCGCGTCTATACCGATGATCGGCAATTGGACGAGACCATGTCGGTCCACGATGGCGAAGTGGTCTGCGTGCCGCGCGGCCACCACCCCTGCGGCGCACCTTATGGGTTTGAGATGTACTATCTGAACGTCATGGCCGGCCCCCGCCGTGCCTGGCGTTTCGTCGCCGCACCCGAGGTCAAATGGATCATGGACCGGGACGCCTGAGGCCCCTGCCCATTTGTCTGACGTAAGATTTCTGAGAGCCCGCAGCCTGTTGGCTCTCAGACAAAGCAACAGCCATCTGATTTGCCCAACTCAGGGCTATTCGGGCCTGTCAGGTATTGATTTCATCGGCCCAGGGCGGGTTCGCCCCAGCCCGAGAAACCGTAATGGCAGCCACCTGTGCGCCATAGGCCAGCGCATCGCGTACCGACAGGTCACTGATCCCTGCCAAGGCCGTCTTTTCAAGCAGGCCCAACTGAGACAAACGGGCCAGAAACCCCGCGTTAAAGGTGTCCCCTGCGCCCACCGTATCAACCACGTCCACTTTGCGCACCGGCACGTCAACACTGCGCCCTTCCCCGAAAAACCCGGTTGCGCCCTCGCTTCCGCGAGTCAGAACAACAACCGAAGGCCCCGCTGCCCGCAACTGCGCCGCCTTGTCCTCCAAACTGCCAGCACCGGGAAAGATCCAAGCCAGATCCTCGTCCGAGACTTTAACGATATCCGCTTGGGCAATCATGCGACCCAATCGCGCACGATACGCCTCTGGGTTGGAGATAAAACTGGGGCGGATATTAGGGTCAAGCATCACCACCCGGCTGGTCGCCTCCCGCTCCAGCAAGGCAGCATAGGTGTCAGCCCCCGGCTCACAGGCCAGTGAAATGCCGCCAAAATACAGCGCCGAGACAGTGTCGGGCAAAACCGGCAAATCTGCCGGTGCCAACATGCGCCCCGCCGAGTTTTCATCAAAAAAGGAATAGCTGGCGTGACCGTCCACAAGTTTAACAAAGGCCAGCGTGGTCGGGCGATCACAGGGGATCAACAGCGACGCATCGACTTTGCTGGCCTGCAGGTCAGCGGTCAATTGCAAACTAAACATGTCCGACGACATCCCCGTCAATAGCCCCGCCGAGGCTCCCAACCGTCCCAAGGCAATTGCAGTGTTGAATATCGCCCCACCGGAATGCGGCACAAACCCCATTTGGCCGTCACTTGTCGGTGTTGGAATCATATCAATCAGGGCTTCACCGCAGCACAGTAGCATCGTTTCATTTTCCTATTCTGTTGAGTTCCACAAAACGATTTGCCCAGGAACATCCAGTCTATTGCGCTCAATCATAATTGCGTTTTTCAGGTCGTTGTCTTCAGCGCGCGCCAGTGCCTGTTGCGCTGTGTGGCCGTGGTTCAGCCAGCGATTGACCAAACGGCGACGCAATTCCAGTGTCGGAACATCCAACCGAATTGCAACATCCCAGTTTTCCGCCAAACCGCGCCAGTTTTCCGTGTCAAACAGCAGATAATTTCCCTCGACAATCACCGTGTCACAGTCCGCCGCGACATAACCCGCCCCCGCAATCGAAAGATCACGTGCCCGGTCAAACAGTGGATAGAACACCTCATCTTCCCGCGCCAGTCGATGGCACAAATGGGCCAGACCCGCGGCATCAAAACTGTCTGGCGCGCCTTTGCGGTCCAGAAGGCCACGGGCAGATAAAACACGATTGTCCAGATGGAAGCCATCCATAGGAACCACCTGGGGTCTGCACCCCGCCTGCCTTAGCAACGCAGCAAGGGATTCCGCTACTGTGGACTTTCCGCTCGCCGGAGCGCCGGCCAGCGCCACCAGCCGTCGTCGACCGGTATACGGGGCGGTCAGTATTTTATCCGCCGCCCCGGCAAGGTCCAGTGTCCCCGTCGTCATGCCGCCTCGGCTGGGGCGTCTTTCGCACCGGTCATAAACGCAACGGCATCTGACATGGTATAATCCTTGGGATCAATGACACACAGCCGCTTGCCCAACCGGTGCACATGAATGCGATCCGCGACCTCAAACACATGTGGCATGTTGTGGCTGATCAGAATGATCGGAATACCGCGCGATTTCACATCCAGGATCAGTTCTAAAACCTTGCGGCTTTCCTTGACACCAAGCGCCGCTGTGGGCTCGTCCAGAATGATCACTTTCGACCCAAATGCCGCCGCGCGTGCCACCGCAACACCCTGACGCTGGCCCCCAGACAGGGTTTCAACCGCCTGATTGATGTTCTGGATTGTCATCAAGCCAAGCTCGCTCAACTTATCGCGTGCAAACTTCTCCATCGCTGGGCGGTCCAGCTGACGCAGCCATTTGCCACGAAACCCCGGCTTACGAACCTCGCGCCCCATGAACAGGTTGTCAGTAATCGACAAGGCGGGCGACATTGCCAAGGTTTGATAGACTGTCTCAATGCCTTCATTGCGGGCCTCAATCGGAGAGTTGAACTGGACGCGCTCGCCCTCCAGATAGACCTCGCCTTCGTCCGGGATAACGGCCCCGGACACGGCTTTGATCAGCGATGATTTTCCGGCGCCGTTGTCGCCGATGACAGCCAGAATCTCTCCCGGCATCAGATCAAAGTCACAGCCATCCAATGCAGTGACCCGACCATAGCGTTTGACCAGGTTGCGGCCTTTTAGAATTGGTTCCATCAGACAGATACCTTTCTGATCCATTGATCAACTGCGACAGCGGCAATAATCAGGGCGCCAATCAATAGGAACGTCCACTGTGCGTCTGCCCCCAACAGGCGAAGGCCCAGCGTGAACACGCCCACGATAAGGGCTCCAAACAGCATCCCCATGATAGAGCCACGGCCGCCAAACAAAGAGATACCGCCAATCACAACAGCCGTAATACTTTCGATGTTGGCCAATTGCCCAGAAGTCGGAGAGACAGACCCGATCCGACCAATCAGGGCCCAGCCCGCGAAGGCACAGATCAGACCAGACAACATATAAACCGAGATCAGCACGGCCTTGACGTTCACACCTGACAATTCCGCCGCCTCGGGATCATCACCCACCGCATAAATATGGCGTCCATAGGCGGTATGGCGCAGGACATAGCTTAGGAAGATGACCAGCAGCACCAGGAAGATGACACCAACAGTGAAGTTGGCGGTGCCTATCTTGATTTTCTCGCCAAAAAACTGCAGCAGCGGCGCGTGTTTGGCAATATCCTGGCTGCGAATGGTCTCGTTGGCGGAATACAGAAAGTTCGTCGCCAAAACGATTTGCCACATCCCCAGCGTCACAATGAACGGAGGCAGTTTAATCTTGGCAACCAGCCAGCCATTGATAAAGCCAACAAAGGTGCCGCAGGCCAGCCCACAGGCCACCCCAAACGCAGGCGGCAGGCCATAGCGAAAGGTGACTTGCCCCATCACCACTGAACTTAGCACCATGATCGCACCAACTGACAGATCAATACCCGCAGTCAGGATCACCAGCGACTGCGCGGCGCCAACGATCCCAACAATGGCAACCTGCTGCAGGATTAGGGTCAGGGCAAAGGGTGAAAAGAATTTGGAACCGAGGAGAGTACCAAAGATGATGAGCGATAGAACAAGCACTATCAGCGGCACCAGTGACGGCGTCACATGCAATGCATGCTGAACGCGGTTGATCATTGAATTGTTGTTTTCCGAAAAATCGGCAATGGCCTCTGGGCCTTGTGTTGTTGCCGATTCATAATTTGGGGTCGTAGACATGTGTACTCCTTCGCACTTCCCGTGCTGGGAATAGAAGCGGGACCGGCGATCTGCCTGCCCCGCTTCACGTTGCGATAGTCTAGTGTATTAGATCAACCCCAGCAGAGGTCGGTGCCCTCGGTGGTATTGATCGACACGACACCGTCAACCGGCTCGTCGGTGACCAAAGCAACGCCCGTGTCAAAGAAATCTTTGCCCGGTGTTGGCTCAGGCTTCACACCATCTGTTGCCCAGGCGTTGATTGCCTCGATGCCCAAAGAGGCCATCAACAGTGGGTACTGCTGCGACGTTGCACCAATGACGCCGTCCTTGATGTTGGCAACGCCGGGGCAGCCGCCATCTACAGAAACAATCAGCACATCGTTTTCACGACCAAAAGATTTCAGCGCTTCATAAGCGCCAGCCGCCGCTGGTTCGTTGATTGTGTAGACAACGTTGATGCTTGGGTCAGTCGCCAGCAGGTTTTCCATCGCCCTGCGGCCACCTTCTTCGTTGCCAGCGGTTACGTCATTGCCAACGATGCGCGGATCAGTCTCGTCACCCCATTTATCCGGGTCACCCAGCTCGATACCAAAGCCCTGCAAGAATCCCTGATCGCGCAGCACACCAACAGTTGGTTGGCTAATGCCGAGATCCAGCATCGCAATTTTTGCAGTCGCCGCGCCGTCGCCCAGCTTGGCCGCGGCCCATTGGCCAATCAGCTCACCAGCCAGAAAATTGTCTGTGGCAAAAGTTGCATCAGCCGCATTGATTGGCTCTAGCGGCGTATCCAATGCGATGACAACCAGGCCAGCGTCGCGGGCCTGTTGAACGGCCGGAACAATTGAACTGGTGTCAGAGGCGGTCAGAAGAATACCGCTCGCGCCGTCTGCGATACAGGTTTCGATCGCTGCAACCTGAGTCTCATGGTCGCCATCCACTTTCCCAGCATAGGATTTCAGAGTAACGCCCAGCTCAGCCGCTTTGGCTTCAGCGCCTTCACGCATCTTTACAAAAAACGGGTTTGTATCGGTTTTTGTAATCAGGCACGCCGAGACTTCACCTGCATAGGCGGTGCCAGTCATGGCGGCCATGGTCAGAGCCGTACAGGCCAAAAGTTTTTTCATGATATCCTCCCTTGGGGAAATATGTCTGTCGCACCCCAGCGGGTCCAATCCAGTCCAGCAGCGTCCCTCCCTCTCTGCTGGTAACCGTAAGAAAGCCGATTCTCGAGGTCTCGTCAATTAATAAATAAACATGATTTATTAATCCCGCTACCCAAACAGCGCAAACCCTGATAGCAACAGCAGATAATGGATGAAGAAAAAATCAGAGACCTGAGCGGTGGAGTGAACCAACGCGGCGTGCGCAACTATAATGAGCGTCTGCTGCTGACCATGCTGCAAAGAGGTGGTGCAATGGCAGGCATTGATCTGGCCCGAAAGGCCGGATTATCGCCGCAAACCGTCTCGGTCATCCTGCGCAAGCTAGAAAAAGATGGCATTGTAGAACGCGGCGCCCCTGTGCGGGGTAAAGTCGGGAAACCGTCGATTCCCATAACATTGGCCAAAAACGGTGTCTTTTCGATTGGCATGAAAGTTGGCCGCCGCAGGTCCGACCTACTGCTTCTGGATTTCCATGGCGACGTACGGGCACAGGTTAGCAAAAACTACAACTATCCGATGCCTGAAACCGTGTTTGGATTTCTGCAGGACGGCTTGGAGTCGATCCTGGCTGATCTGCCCGATCGGACCATCGAGCGGGTCTGTGGCATTGGCATTGCCGCACCTTTTGAATTGTGGCGGTGGCACGAACTGCTTGGCGCACCGGCCAAAAATTTCGAATCCTGGAAAGATGTGGATTTTGCCAGGGAAGTCGCGAAATTCAGCGACTTGCCCATTTGCGTGGTCAACGATTCCTCTGCCGCCTGCCATGCAGAGCATCTTTATGGCAGAGGCAAAGAATTCCGAGACTACGGCTACTTCTTTATTGGCTCGTTTATCGGCGGCGGTGTTGTCCTGAACGACACCGTTTTCGAAGGCAATCAGGGCAATGCCGGGGCCTTTGGCTCCATGCGCAGCTCAGGACCAATGGGTGAAAGCCGCCAACTGATCGATGTGGCCTCGCTGCATCTGCTTGAGGCGCGGCTGGTGGAGGCGGGCATCGACCCCCAGGTCCTGTGGTCGCAGCCGCAAGACTGGACTGCCCTGTCGCGCTATGTCGAACCTTGGATCGGCGAAACGGCCCAGGAGTTAGCCAAAGCCGCCCTGTCAATCTGTTCAGTTATCGATTTTGAAGCCATCCTTATTGATGGCGCATTTCCGGCGTCAGTACGTGATGAACTGGTCACCAGGGTTCGCAGGTATTTGGTCAACCAGGACACCCGTGGGTTAATTCCCCCAAGGATTGCGGCTGGCAGCATTGGCGGCAATGCCCGCGCCATTGGCGCAGCCAGCACTCCGATTTTTTCCCAGTTTTTCCTGAATGTTAACGCAGGTCTGTCGGCTGTTTGAGCGGCAAGGCCCGGCCCATTGGTGACTGCATTCCGACCCCTGAAGGGGCTCTGCCCCCGGCCTGCGGCCTCCCCCGGGATATTTTGGGCCAGATGAAGTTTGGATACGTCAGGGGGTAAGGGCAGATTTCATATTTGCTTCGGGGAAACAGGTGGCGGAACGGCCGGTTGAGGTTTGCCACCGGCCAATTGAGCGGCGGGTCCGAAAGCCCGGAAGGCCATCGGCGCCGCCAACGTCATGACCCTGGGCTATCAGCGCGCGCTGCATCGCGGCCACATCTGAGCGGAATAACCCGCCGACCGGACCCCATTGGGCGGAAAAATCACCAACCCCATACTGAATGCGGTCTCCGACATGGCCAACAAACAGCGCATAGAGATCGCTCATGTTGTAGTCCTTAAGCACATAGAAATTTGGTGTCACGATAAACGCGGGGCCGCTGCGCCCGGCTGGCATCAACAGATAGCCCTCGCCCTGCGCCTCGTGGGCCGGAAAGGGTCGCCCCGAGACCCGTGTGACCCCCATCGCCGCCCATTTGGCAATGGTATGCCCCTGATCCGGTCCTTCCAGACTACAGGAAACTGACGGCGGCACAGTGACCTCGAACCCCCAATCGTGCCCCTTTACCCAACCATGCCGGGCTAGGTAGTTGCCGATTGATGCTAGAGTGTCTGCGTCTGAACCCCAAATATCGGCCCGGCCATCGCCATCACCGTCAACTGCATAGCTTAAAAAGGACGTAGGCATAAATTGGTTTTGTCCCATCGCGCCAGCCCATGAGCCCTTCATGTTATCTATTTTAATATGACCTTCATCAAGGATAGTCAACGCTGCCATTAACTGTTTCTTAAAAAAGGTTTCACGGCGACCTTCATAAGCAAGCGTAGATAACGCTGAAATAACATTATA
>ENA-OSET01002700-OSET01002700.1-sediment-metagenome-genome-assembly--contig:-NODE-2700-length-16893-cov-3.453437_pt1 | contig 16893 bp, 14 predicted proteins | sample MGYA00237882_ERZ534229 | MGnify/ENA primary metagenome ERZ534229 (study PRJEB26408, sample SAMN06266212) | sediment metagenome | isolation source: Hudson Canyon methane seep mesocosm | place... | reverse complement strand
AATATATTCAGTGGTCGTTAGACTATCGCCTGCCATAGTTTTAGGGCCTACACATAAAGTTAAAAATTCATGATGTGTTTACTTATTTTTATCTTTTCCCGCTTTTTCAAGCAATAGGGGAGAAAAACAATTTATAAGCAGTACACTAAAAAAAGTTGAATAAAGCGCTAAATAATCAATCGGTTTAATAAACTTAAACACCAACGCAAAACTAACTGCGATAATAATTATTTTACTCGACTCACCTTTATAAAAATTTACGACTATATTTTGGATTGATTGAGCGCCACTATACATAAACGCTTTAATACCAAAATATAGCTGCGGAATAATAAAAATCACACCACCTAGAAACGATGAATAGGCTGCGATTGATCCGCTAAAAAAATAATATCCACTACTAATGACCAAGGTCAGCATCATTTGAAGCATAAAAATCTTATAAATTGGCGGCCTCTTGATAAGAGAACTTCTCTTATTCGCCAAAACGCAAGCATCCCTTTTCGATGTAACGCTTCATGACATTCTGCTTTTTTTTATCACAATCTGTCATGTTAAAAGGGCGTTTTGAAATGGGCTTAATTGAGTCCATTAGTACCAATTTTTTAGGTCCAGCGATAAGGCGTCCCTAAAGCGTGGCAGATTATAGGGGGAATATTGCATGCATTCAACTGCTCTAAAGCGGAATATCGATTTAGTTACAAAAAAGATCTGAATAATTCGGCCTCTATCACTTGATATGCGCAATAATTCCATCAAGTTCATCTAGAGAGTTATATTTAATCACTAACTTTCCTTTACCTTTTGATGTGTGTTCTACATTAACTACCGCGCCTATTTTTTCTGATAAATTTTCCTGTAGGCGCCTTACATTTGGATCAACTTTTATCTTTTCTTTCTTTGTCTCTTCATCAATTTGTTGTTCTTGTAATTTCCTGACTAATGCTTCGGTTTGCCTAACAGATAGCGATTTCTGCTCTACTTGCCGCGCAACTTGAATTTGCTGTTCATCTTTTAGTGACAACATAGCACGTCCATGCCCCATTTCCAGGTCGCCATGTTCAAGCATTAGCTTTACTTCATCAGTTAATTGAATAAGTCTTAATAGGTTCGTCACGGTACTGCGTGATTTTCCGACGGCCTCTGCTACTTCACCTTGTGTGAGCTCAAATTCAACTTGTAAGCGCTGAAGCGCCATTGCTTCCTCCATCGCATTTAAGTTTTCTCTCTGGATGTTTTCGATTAATGCCATTGCGACAGCTGAGTTATCATCTACATCTCGAATTAAGGCAGGCACTTTATCAAGATTTGCTAGTTGTGCTGCCCTCCAACGACGCTCACCCGCAATAATTTCATAAAGGTCATCAGAAATGGCTCGTACTATAATAGGCTGTATAACACCTTGTTGACGAATTGATTCTGCCAGTTCTTCCAAGGCTTCTGGATCCATATCTCGACGTGGTTGGTATTTACCACGCTGCAATAGTTCGATAGGCAGTTGTTGGAGCTGGCCATCTTGTGTCGTCTCTTTTTTCAGATTAACACTAGAGCCCTTTAGTAAGGCGCTCAAACCTTTTTCACCTAAACCTCTTTTTCTAGCCACTTAGAACCCCTACAATCGTTATGCTTCTGTTAACTCTGCTTTTTGTTCTGCTTTAACCTTTCGAACAATTTCACCCGCTAAAGCTAAGTAAGCTATCGCGCCTTTTGAAGATTTATCATAATGCAATACCGATAAGCCATGACTAGGCGCTTCTGCCAAACGTACATTTCTTGGAATTGCGACTTTGTAAACCTGATCACCAAAATAGTCCTCCAACTCTTCAGAAACATCCTTTGTCAGACTATTTCTTGGATCATACATAGTTCTCAAAATACCTGAAATTCGAATTCTAGGGTTTATGTTTTCTTTAATTTGTTCAACCGTATTCATCAATGCAGCCAATCCTTCGAGCGCATAATACTCACATTGCATTGGAATAATCACACCGTCCGCTGCTGAAAGAGCATTTACTGTCAACATATTCAGGGAAGGGGGGCAATCTATCAAGATAAAGTCATATTGATCTTTAACTTTAGCTAACGTGGTTTTTAATCGATGTTCTCGACCAATTTCATTTAATAATTCTACTTCTGCCGCTGTAAGATCACTATTTGCTGGAATCACATCATACCGACCTGCTGCAGATCGAGTTACCACTTGTGGAAATTGAGCTTTTTTAGTGAGTAAATCATAAGCGGTGTATTCAACATCACTTTTATTAATACCACTTCCCATTGTCGCATTGCCCTGTGGATCAAGATCTATCATTAGAATTTTGCGTTTCGTCGCTGCTAATGAGGCCGCTAAATTCACTGTTGTGGTAGTTTTACCCACACCACCTTTCTGATTGGTAATAGCGAAAATTTTAACCACAAAAAATCCCCTTTTAATTCTTGAATTGCTTCTTGATAATTGTAGCTAGTTTGAGCGCGCGATAATAATTAAATGTCGCTGTTCATCACAACCGGGTACATTGAGCTGAATGCTTTCTTCTATTTTGAAGGGTGCTGATATTGCATTCATTTCTTTTTCTTGCTCCATACCCTTCATTGCTAAAAACCGGCCTTTTTCTGATAGTAAGTGCTTACATAACAAAACCATATTATCAAGAGCAGTGAAGGCTCTCGACATTATTTGATCATATAGGGTAGCTGTTTTGATATTTTCTACACGTGTATGTTGAACCACTATATTGTCAAGTTTTAACGTTATTTTGCTCTGGGTCAAAAACCGGGTTTTTTTGCCATTGCTATCGACAAGTGTAAATTTTTTATCAGGAAATAATATTGCCATCGGTATTCCTGGTAAGCCTGGCCCCGTTCCAACATCCAGTATAGTCTCGCCATATATATACGGTGCAATACTCAATGAGTCAATGAGGTGTTTAACCAACATTTCTTTTGGATCTCTAATGGCTGTTAAATTAAATGCTTTGTTCCACTTAATTAACAATTCCAAGTATTGTATTAGCTGCTCATTTTGATGTTCAGTTAATACAATTTTAAACTCACAAGCTGCATCATAGAGAACTTTTTTAAATAAAGCTCTTTGTGAACTATCTATCGATGACATTACTATTAGACCCTATTTGCATACATTTTATGCACTAACTTTATGTGTTTTATTTACTAAGCTTTTTTTCTTCAAATAAACCAATAATAGCGACACTGCGGCCGGTGTTATGCCAGGAATACGTGTAGCTTGTCCAATTGTTTCAGGTCTGACATCGAGTAGTTTTTGCCTAATTTCATTAGATAAACCAGAAATAGACTCATAATCAAAATCTATTGGCAATTTTGTGTTTTCGTTTTTCTTTAAACGATCTACTTCATCTTGCTGACGACTGATATAACCATCATATTTTGTTTGAATTTCAATTTGTTCAGAAACATCATCCGCAATCTTTAGTTCTTCGTTTATTTCTGCAAGATGCTTGTATTTTATCTCTGGGCGCTTTAGCAAATCAGTCAAGCTATATTCACGTGTGATCGGTCGATCAAGATACTTATCAACAATATCTCCGCCTTTTGTTCCGGGTTGAACCCAAGTAGATTTTAAGCGTGCTGTTTCTGTTTCTATTGCTTCTTTCTTCTCAGAAAACGACTTCCATCTCTCTTCGCCGACCACCCCCAAGTTTTTACCGATCTCTGTTAGTCTTAAATCTGCATTGTCTTCGCGTAATAATAAGCGATACTCCGCACGACTAGTAAACATACGATAAGGTTCTTTAGTACCTAAGGTAATGAGATCATCGACTAAGACACCGATATAGGCTTCATCACGACGTGGACACCATGGCGCTACTTCTTTTGCTTTCAATCCTGCATTCATTCCTGCAAGCAGACCTTGAGCAGCGGCCTCTTCGTAACCCGTTGTACCATTTATTTGTCCAGCAAAATACAGGTTTTCAATAAACTTTGTTTCCAGGCTTTGCTTTAAATCTTGTGGGTTAAAATAGTCGTATTCTATGGCATAGCCCGGGCGAGTGATATGCGCATTTTCAAAGCCCTTTATTGAACGAACTAATTCAAGCTGTACATCAAAAGGTAAACTAGTAGAAATTCCATTCGGGTATAATTCATGTGTTGTTAAGCCTTCTGGCTCAACAAATATTTGATGTGAATCTTTATCCGCAAAGCGATTAATCTTATCTTCAATAGACGGGCAGTATCTTGGTCCGGTGCCTTCAATCACACCCGTGTACATAGGCGATCTATCCAAGCCAGAGCGAATAATATCGTGTGTTCTTTCATTTGTATAAGTAACAAAACATGAAATTTGTTGCGGGTGCTGAGCTACATTACCAAGATAAGACATTACCGGAAGCGGTGTATCGCCCGGTTGACTATCCATCACTGAAAAATCAACAGTTTTAGCATCTATTCTAGGTGGAGTGCCTGTTTTCAAACGACCTACTCTAAAGGGCATTTCTCGAAGCCGGTTAGCTAACGCAATAGAGGGTGGATCACCAGCCCGTCCGCCGGAATGATTATCCAATCCGATATGAATGATGCCGCCCAGAAACGTTCCTGTCGTAAGCACAACAGTCTTAGCGTGAAAACGAACGCCCATATTGGTAACTACACCACAAGCACAATCATTTTCAACAATTAAATCATCAGCAGATTGTTGGAAAATATCTAAACCTTCTTGATTCTCAAGGATATTTCTAATAGCTGCTTTGTATAGAATTCTATCGGCTTGTGCACGCGTCGCTCTAACAGCGGGCCCTTTTCGACCATTTAGAACTCTGAATTGAATGCCCGCTAAATCTGTTGCTTTTGCCATTGCACCATCAAGAGCATCAATCTCTTTGACTAAATGACTTTTGCCAATCCCGCCTATTGCAGGGTTACAAGACATTTGGCCAAGTGTTTCGATATTATGAGTCAACAATAAAACTTGGCTACCAAGACGTGCCGCTGCAAGCGCTGCTTCCGTACCAGCATGCCCTCCACCTATCACAATCACATCATAGCGTTTTTGATAATCCACAACTTTGCCTCATAATTCTAAAATAGCGCAGCATTATAAAGATTTGCTATAAAAATATCAGTATTTTTTGAACAAAAAATAACCAATCATATATTCCAACGCTCATAATTTACAAATAAGTTAACTTTTTATCGCTTTCTATATTATTTCAAAGACTTACACACAAGATCTAAATAAGTTATCACCTAAGTTATCCACAGGATATTTTATGAAATACTTTAAGTAACAGCTACAAATAATTGATTTATATATATATTATATAAAAATTTATATACTTACTTTTTTATATGAAAACTTATCCACAGTTTTTTGTAGATTTAGCTTATTTCCCCTCTTAATTTTTTAACTGCCACTTGAAGCGCTTCAGCTGTCACTTTTTCTGCACTAATAGGTTTATCAGCCAAAATTGTTACCTTTGACCAAAAACGCTTTGGTTTCTTTGAAAAAGCATGACCATCTTTGTGGCTAAAGAAGCTGCCCCAGAGCCCTTGTAGCGCTAAAGGAACAACATCTACTGAATCTCGTTCAATAATTTTTTCGATACCGCCTTTAAAGGTATTGATATCACCATGTTGGGTGATTTTTCCTTCAGGAAAAATACAAACTAGTTCATCATTTTTTAATGCGTCTGAAATAGAGTCAAAAGCTTGTGCATAAATATCTTTATTCTGGTGACTAGGCGCTATGGGTATGGCTTTGATCGCTTTAAAAAACCAACCTAAAGCGATACTTTTAAATATATTATGATCCATAACAAAGCGAATTGGTCTTCGACAAGACCCTGCGATCAGTACAGCATCGACAAAACTAACATGATTACATACCAGTACTGCGGGACCTTCTCTCGGGATATGATGTAAATCAGTTTCTTGCACTCGATAAATAGTATTAGACAGAATCCAGATCATAAAGCGAATAACAAATTCATCTACTTGATAAAAGACGTAGCAGCATATAACAATATTCATAATAGAAAGTACGAGAAAGAAATCACCTATATCAAGATCCATTATGCCCAAAAACATCATTCCTGCTAATCCACTGCCAACCAGAAATATTGCATTCATAATATTAATGACAGCAATCGTTCTAGCGAGAAACTCTGTATCTGATTTCTCTTGAATGAATGCATACAAAGGCACAATGAACACCCCGCCTGAAATACCAATACCCGCTATGTCTATTAATAATTTCCAATTACCAGCTGTTTCTAAAAATATCGACCATGAAACAATTGATTCAAACTGATGAGGGATAGAGAAGTACAGATCAATACCGAATAAAGACATGCCTAATGCACCAAGAGGGACAATACCTAATTCAACATGCTCACCTGAAAGTTTTTCACACATCATCGAACCCAGCCCAATTCCAAGCGAAAATACAGCTAATAATAAGGTGACTAATGAAGTATCCCCGTTAAGCGTCTCTTTCGCGAATACGGGGAATTGCGTTAAATAAGACGCACCAAGAAACCAAAACCATGAAATTGCCATCACAGCTAAAAATATTGATCGTGTTTCTCGTACTCGAGAAAGTAATGAGGATGTTGTTTTAAATATATTGTAAGAAATTTTTAAACTGCTGTCTGAAGGTGCAGCATATGGGATCGTTCTGCTAGAAAAGTAGCCTAAAACAGCCAAAGTAACGATGGAAATAGCCGTTATCTCTAGTGAGTGGTCAGACTGCATAATGATTCCAGCAGTTATTGTGGCCAGCAGAATAGAAAGGAAAGTCCCCATTTCGACAAGCGCATTACCCCCTACTAACTGTTCCGGTTTAAGGTGTTGCGGTAAAATGGCATATTTTGCCGGTCCAAAGAAGGTTGATTGCGCACCCATCAAAAATAACAATGCTAATAACAATATATACTGTTCAAATATTAAGCCTATCGCAGCGATACTCATAAGTACTATTTCAAGTAGCTTAATTTTTCTTATTAAAGATGATTTTTCATATTTATCCGTTAATTGCCCTGCAATACTAGAAAATAATAAAAAAGGTAGAATAAATAAAACTGCTGCTAAATTAATGATTAAGTTAGGATCTATTCCAATTTTCTCAGATGCACCGAATGCCAGCATCAGCATAAGCGTGTTTTTGAAAATATTATCGTTGAACGCACCCAAAAATTGGGTAGAAAAGAAGGGGCCAAATTTTTTCGATTTTAACAATGAGAATTGGCTCATTAAGCACTCCAATTATTTTTATATTCAATAAGTTTATTTACCAATACAAAAACTACTAAAGATTTCTCCCAATAAGTCATCTGCACGGAACTTTCCTGTAATTTCCCCTAAAGCATCTTGCGCGATACGCAGATCTTCAGCAAGCAATTCTCCTGCATTCATTTCAATTAGTTGCGTTCTTCCACGCTGTACTGAGTTTATCGCCTGATGAAGGGCTGTTAAGTGCCGCCTTCTAGCTGTAAATGTACCTTCATTACTTGAATCAAAACCAATACATTCTTTAAGGTGCTCTTTAAGGATAGGTAAACCTAAATTACTTTTAGCTGATATTGAAATAATAGGGAAGTGTCCATCTTTCTGTATACTGGCGTCTTCTGCCAACTTATCAACTTTATTTCGAATCACTGTTAAGTGATCATCTCTTGAAAGTCGGTCAACAAACTCTGATCTCAGTTGCATGGCTAACTCTTCAGGTTCACTAGCATCAACGACTAATAATATGCGATCAGCCTGTTCTATTTCTTTCCAGGCTCTATCTATCCCTATTTTTTCTACTTCGTCACTACTTTCTCGCAAGCCTGCGGTATCAATGATATGTAGTGGCATGCCATCAATGTTTATTTCTTCTTTAAGCACATCACGTGTTGTACCTTCAATACTGGTAACAATAGCAGTGTCTTTTCCTGCCAATGCATTTAATAAACTTGATTTGCCCGCATTAGGTTTACCTGCAATAACAACCCGCATACCTTCTGTTAATAATGCTCCCTGGTTTGCATTGTTAATTAATTGTTCCAAAGTACTAATCAGCGAATCTACTTGTTCTAACACATGAGATTCACTTAAAAAATCAACTTCTTCTTCAGGAAAATCAATTGCTGCTTCGACAAATATTCTTAATTTAATTAAACCAGAAACAATGTCATTTACCTTTTTTGAAAAGTCACCTTGTAGAGACCTTAGTGCGGACCTAGCAGCTTGTTCTGAAGTACTGTTAATTAAGTCGGATACAGCTTCAGCTTGAATTAGATCCAATTTGTCATTTAGAAATGCACGTTGTGAAAATTCACCTGCTTGAGCAAGTCGGCCACCAAGTGCCACGATTGATTTTAATAATAAATCCAGCACGACAGGGCCACCATGCGCTTGAAGTTCTACAACATCTTCACCTGTAAATGAATTTGGCCCTTTGAAATAGAGTGCAATACCCTGATCTAACTTATCCTGATTACTATCATAGAAGTCGCAGTAGTGAGCAAAGCGGTTGTTAGGGGTAAAGTTAATTAGTTTATTGGCAATCGATAGAGCCTCAGGACCCGAAATACGAACAATTCCGACACCACCGCGACCTGCTGCTGTAGCAAGCGCGGTAATAGTATCCTGATGATAGTCATTCATTAAAAGGAAAAGCTAGTATCAAGCATGTTCTTTTTCTATCTGCCTGGTGATTATCCATTGTTGAGTAATCGACAATACGTTGTTCACTAACCAGTAAAGAACTAGACCTGCTGGGAACCATAAAAAGAATACAGTCATCATAACTGGCATGATTTTCATCACTTTTGCTTGCATAGGGTCTGGCGGAGCTGGGTTCAGCTGCATTTGAATAAACATACTGATACCCATCAATATTGGTAATACGAAATAAGCATCTTTTACTGATAAATCCGTAATCCAAAACATAAAGGGTGCATGTCTTAGTTGAACGCTTTCAAGTAATACCCAGTATAAAGCTATAAATACGGGCATTTGTACCAATATAGGAAGACAACCACCTAGAGGATTGATCTTCTCTTTTTTATATAAAGCCATCATCGCTTGAGACATTTTCTGCCTGTCATCACCATATTGTTCTTTCATAGACTTCAATTTTGGCGCTACTCGCCTCATATTTGCCATAGAGCGATAACTAGCCGCTGACAATTTAAAGAATAATGCTTTCACTACGACGGTAACCAAAATAATTGCTAAGCCCCAGTTTTGAACAATACCGTAAAGAAAATCCATTAACAAAAACAAAGGCGTTGCTATAAAAAATAGCCAACCAAAATCAACCGTTAAATCCAAATTAGGTGCGGCGATCTCAAGTTTTTCAATTATTTTTGGTCCAAGATAGAGCTTTGCTGATATCTCTGTCTGTTGCCCAGCTTCTACAATCGTTGCTGGACTAATAAAGCCCATAAGGTAAAGGCCATTTTTTACACGACTTTGGTAGGTATGTGTTATATCAGTATTAGGAATCCATGCACTTAAAAAATAATGTTGTATGAAAGCGACCCAGCCACCTTTAATTTGAGTATTTATGGGGTCTTCTAACATATTATCAAAATCATATTTTTCGTAAGGTTTATCACTACTGGACAAAGCCATACCAAGGAATGATTGCATCCCCATACTACTTTGCTCAGAAGGGTCACCACTTTGATCTCGAACAATTTTACCAGAAAAGTTTGCTTCCCAAGCGTCTGTCGATTCATTTTTAATGATGTATGACACTTTTATTAAATAGTCATCACGATTGAATTGATATCGTTTTATGATACTTACGCCAGTATCTGTTTCAACATTAAGATCAACAGCTAGTTGATTTTGACCATCTTCAAGTTTGTATGACTCTTGATTGCTTGAGTAAACCGGAGAAGGCCCGTTTTTAGCTGAATCCAAGCCATTCTTACCAAACAAGCCACTTTCAACGATGTAGTGCATATATTGATTTTTTTGAAGAAGTGCTAAGGGTGAATCGGAGCCTAACGTACTGTCATATTCAAACATACTTGTTGATATTATATTTCCACCGCTTAAATCAATTTTGATATCAAGCAAATCTGTGGTTATTTGTATAAATTGTGTTGTTCTTTGATGTTCGCTTGCTTCTTTAACAAAACTGTCTGAATTTGTATCTTCTGGAACAGAGAAATCATCTTCATTTGTTTTCTTAACTACGATGTTAGATTCAAAGGAGGGCTCTACAGTACTTACCTGCGCTGTTTCTATCGTAGATTGTTGGCCATAATCCTCATTCCAAGCAAGAATAAGCATATAAGATACAATCGCTAGGCCAACAAATAAAATACTGCGTCTGACGTCCATAATAAATCACTACCAGTTTGAGGTTGATTCAGAAAGTTAATTTGAAGTTTTGTCTGCTTTTTGGTGCTGACAAGTGTTTTTAGGGACATGGTCAATTCCACCTTCACATCCGGGGTGGCATCTTAACACACGTTTGATCGCAAGAAAGCTACCTTTAATCACGCCATGCATCTCAATTGCTTCAAATGCATATTCGGAACATGTTGGGTAGTATCGACAAGATGGCCCTAACATAGGACTGATGAAAATTTGATACATTTTTATTAAACCGATGAAGAGTTTTCTCATCGCGGATCCCAAAAAGTATAATATGAAACGAGAGTTACCTCTCTTTTTACTGTTCTATCGAGGAATATTTACGGTCTAATTTTTGCCAAAGAAAACGAAGTTCTTCATGGCAAGCTTTATTTTCAAGCTTATCAACTCCTTTTTTGGCTAATACAACGATATCTATCACGGGAAGAGATGCTTTTGTACAGCGAAAAGAATCCCTTAATATTCGTTTAACCCGATTTCTATGCACTGCAAGCTTTACATGTTTTTTAGCGACGATAATGCCTAATCGAACTTCTGAAAATTGCTCAACAGTAGCTAAAATTAGAAAATGTCGACTAGATACCCTCAAATTTACATTTTGGAAGACATCACTATAGTGCCCCGAAGTCAGTAAGCGTGAAGACTTCGGGAAATGAAAGCTTGTATACAATATTTTATGCGCTTAAAACTTTTCGACCTTTAGCTCTACGTCTATTTAATATCTGACGTCCGCTTTTAGTTGCCATACGAGCTCTGAAGCCATGTGATCGTTTACGCTTAAGAACGCTAGGTTGGAATGTTCTTTTCATTTCCAGTACTCACAAAATTATTTAGTAAAAAAATAGGAGCGAGATTGTATGTTTTTTAGATTGAATGAGCAAATAGTTTTTATTCTTTTTACCTAATGTATAAAATTAGTTTTTTAGGAAATGGGTTTCAATTCTCTTTTATCCTTTTCACTTATTAATATATATATATGTATTTCTTTATATTTATTCTTTATTAATAAATTGATTTTATGTGTATATAAGAGTTTTATCTTTATATTTCAATAATATAGCTTGATAATATATATATTATTAACTCCTTAGTAAGCGGTGTTAATTCACTGGATATCATCTGGATAACTATTAGAACTTTTTATCCCCAATTTTATCTCCAGGCTTATCCACAACTTATTTAATGCTTTTTATATGAATTATGTGTGATCATAGCTAAAAAAATATTTTTGTGCACAAGCTTGTGTATAAAGTAACTATGCCACTGAAAAATATATAAATAGTTATTCACATGGTAGTTATTAACTAAAAAAAACCACTGGCGAACTTTGCTCATTACCGTTAAAATCCCCCCACATTTTAGTTAACTAATCAATAACATCGGGTATTCATATTTACTGTGACAGCTCGGCTAGCGTACTTTTTGTTAGTTTTCATTATTTAACGCCTTTTATGACAAGGAAATTTAATCTCTGTGCAAGAACATGTCTGGTCTGAGTGCTTGGAAAAACTGAAAGATGAATTACCGAGTCAACAATTTAATACTTGGTTGAGACCTTTGCAGGGCAAGTGTAAAGATAATACACTATATCTTTTTGCACCAAATAAATTTGTCTTGGATTGGGTAAAAGAAAAATTCTTAAATAGAATTATTGAAATATTAAGAGAACTAAATTTTGATACTCATGTAAACCAAGTAGATTTTAAAATAGGGTCTATTACAAAGATACATGATAATAAGACTCAAACTAAAAAAATATTGCCGACAAAGCCTGCTAATCAGCCTAATAACCTATCTCAGCCTATGAATGCTGAAAGAAGAGTTGAGGTTGAAGGTTCCATAGAAAAGCATCAAAGTTTTCTTAATCCGAATTTTACTTTTGACACATTTGTTGAGGGTAAATCAAACCAACTAGCACGTGCTGCATCTGTCCAGGTAGCTGAAAATCCCGGCGGATCGTATAATCCTTTATTCTTATATGGTGGAGTTGGTTTAGGAAAAACACATTTAATGCATTCTGTAGGTAATGATATTGTCAGAAGAAACCCAAATGCTAAAGTTGTATATTTGCACTCTGAGCGTTTTGTTGCGGATATGGTTAAAGCACTTCAGATAAATGCTATAAATGAGTTTAAACGCTATTACCGTTCGGTTGATGCATTATTAATAGATGACATACAATTTTTTGCACGTAAAGAACGTTCACAAGAAGAGTTTTTCCATACCTTCAATGCTTTATTAGAAGGGGGTCAACAGATGATTCTTACCTGTGACCGTTATCCTAAAGAAATTGATAATATGGAAGAACGGTTAAAGTCTCGTTTTGGTTGGGGCCTAACTGTTATGGTCGAACCTCCTGAGCTTGAAACACGCGTCGCGATCTTGTTGAAAAAGGCTGAGCAAACTAAAGTAGCTTTAAATAGTGAGTCTGCATTTTTTATAGCTCAAAAAATTCGCTCAAATGTACGTGAATTAGAGGGTGCACTAAAACTAGTTGCTGCTAACGCACATTTTACAGGTGAAGAAATAACTCCGCTTTTTATTAGAGAATGTTTGAAGGATTTATTAGCCTTACATGATAAGCAAATTAGTATCGATAATATTCAAAGAACGGTGGCAGAATACTATAAAATCAAAGTAGCTGACCTTTTATCTAAGAGAAGGACTAGATCAGTCACTCGGCCAAGACAGATGGCAATGGCGTTGGCTAAGGAGCTTACAAACCATAGCTTGCCCGAAATTGGTGATGCTTTTGGTGGTAGGGACCATACTACAGTGTTGCACGCGTGTAAAAAAGTAGTAGAGTTACGTGATGAAGATGCCGGTATTAGAGAAGATCACCATAACTTTATGAGAATACTAACTACTTGATTTTATTATTTATTTTATGGAATTATTACTTAATAATTACAAACTTAGATCATGAGCTTATATAAATGAAATTTAATATTACAAGAGAAGAAATTTTATCACCTCTTCAAATTATTTCAGGTGTGGTGGAAAGAAAGCAGACGATGCCAGTCTTATCTAATTTTTTAATAGAAGCTGAACCAGGTCGTTTATCTATTACTGGTACAAACATGGAAGTTGAACTTGTTTGTACGTTAAATCAGGCATTTGTTGAACTTGCAGGTAGTATTACCTTACCCGCTAGAAAGTTAGTTGATATATGTCGTTCTTTACCAAATGACGCTAGCATTGAATTTAGCCTTGAAGGCGAGAAAATGCATATTCGTTCAGGTAAAAGTCATTTCACGCTTGCGACACTCCCTGCTGAGCAATTTCCGAACACTGAAAAATATGAACATGATTTAGCCGTAAGCTTTTCACAAAGAGATTTCAAAAAGATGTTAGATGCGACCACATTCGCTATGGCACAACAAGATGTTCGTTATTATCTCAATGGAATGTTATTTGAACTAGGTAATAAATATGTCCGTTTGGTTGCTACTGATGGGCATCGATTAGCACTGTCATCTTTAGACACTGATCTTGAAAGAGAGACTGAAAAGCAAGTTATTGTACCTAGGAAAGGTATTATTGAACTTGGTCGTTTACTTTCAGACTCGGATGATGAAGTAGTGTTATCAATTGGCGATAGTCACATATACTCTCAAATTGGGAACTATCAATTTACATCTAAATTGATTGATGGAAAGTTTCCTGATTACAACCGTGTTATACCAAAAGGCGGTGATAAAGTTTTAGTTGCTGATCGAACTGAATTAAAAGATATGTTTACTAGGGCGAGTATTTTATCGCATGAAAATATAAGAGGAATTCAGCTTCATATTACTAGTAATCAGTTACAAGTTTTTGCGAATAACCCAGAACACGAACAAGCGGAAGACTGCCTTGATGTAAATTATGATTTTGATGATTTACAAATTGGTTTTAATGTTAGTTATTTGATTGATGTAATGAATGTATTAGAAACTGATATTGTTAAGTTTACATTCCTAAATGCTAACTCTTCAGCATTGGTAGAGTCTTCCATTGAAGATGGAAGTTTGTATGTCATCATGCCAATGCGTCTTTAATATCGAAATACTTAAAAGTTTACAAATGAGAGTTATAAAATGGGATTGTTAATTGATACCTTGAAAGGTTCTTTTAGGGTAAGTCAAACGGCTAGTGTAATTGCTAAGTCTGGTATTAAATGGTTGGTAGGAAGCCGTCCACCTAAACCTAAGCTACTGCGAAGTATTTTTGAAGAGTTAGGCGCGACTTATATTAAGTTAGGACAATTCATTGCCAGTTCACCTACGTTTTTTCCTCAAGAGTATGTAGAAGAGTTTCAGCAATGTTTAGATCAAACTAAGCCGTTCCCTTTTGCCATTGCAAAAAAAATAATTGAAAGTGAACTATCAAAACCTTTAGATCAAGTTTATTCCTATGTTGACCCCGTTCCATTAGCTTCTGCCTCAATTGCTCAAGTTCACGCAGCAAAGCTATTAACTGGCGAAGATGTTGTTATTAAAATTCAAAAGCCAGGTGTTGCGAATGTTTTACTAACTGACTTAAATTTCTTGTATGTGTCTGCTCGCATTATTGAGTATATGGCACCTAAACTGTCTTGGACTTCATTATCTGGTGTCGTCGAAGAAATACAACGAACTATGCTTGAAGAGTGTGACTTCGTTAAAGAAGCTAATAACCTCAATGAATTTCGTGAATTCTTAAAGGACACAAATAATGATGATGTAGTCGTCCCTATCGTTTATGAGCAAGCATCATCAACTAAAATTTTAACTATGGAAAGATTTTATGGAGTTTCACTAACCGATTTGAATACAATAAAGCGGTACTGTGATGACCCTGAAAGAACCTTGATTACAGCTATGAATACTTGGTTTTCAAGTTTAACTCAATGTAGATTTTTTCATGCTGATGTTCATGCTGGAAATTTAATGGTATTGGAGAATGGGAAAATTGGATTTATTGACTTTGGAATTGTAGGTCAAATAAACCCTGGGACTTGGGAAGCAGTATCAGATTTTATATCTTCAATAATGATTGGTAATTTTGATGGTATGGCAGACTCTATGATACGAATTGGTGTAACTAGCCATGATGTTAATGTATCGGAACTATCAAATGACCTACGTCGAGTATTTAATAAACTTGATGTGATGGTACCAGATAACATATCACTTGAATTTCAAGGGGAGGATGATATCAATAATATTCTTATGGATATGGTAAAAGTTGGAGAAGATAATGGTATTCACTTTCCTCGTGAATTTGCCCTTCTTTTGAAACAGTTTTTATATTTTGATCGTTATGTTCATGTACTAGCTCCTGAGCTGGATATGTTTGTAGACGATCGTTTAAATTTGCTTCATTAAACTATTAAGCTAAAGTACATGCTAATTGTACTTTAGTTTTTTATTTATATGTCAATTCAACAGATTTCAATTCAAAATTTTAGAAATATTAATACTGAGAAGATACCCCTTTGTCCGAATTTCAATTTCATAACGGGTTTTAATGGCTCGGGAAAGACAAGCCTTTTAGAATCAATTTATTTATTATCTACAGGTCGTTCTTTCAGAACACATAAAATAAATAACCTTATCTGTAATGAAGAGCCTGACCTTGAAATTACTTTATTTGGTTGTCTAACTAATATTAATAATTCAACTGTCAAATCTGCAAATATTGGAATCCGAAAATCTAAATCATCTTATGTAATTAGATTAGACGGAGAGAATATAAAGTCAGCTTCAAGTTTAGCAAAATTATCACCAACGCTAGTAATCGACCCAACTTCTTTTAATCTATTACTTGGTGTTGCAAAAAATAGACGGAAATTTATTGATTGGGGTGTGTTCCACGTGGAACATGAGTTTTCATCATTATGGAATCAATATATTTATTGTTTAAAACAGCGGAATACTCTACTACGAACTGCTAAAATAGCAGATCCTCAAATTATATTTTGGGATGAAAAAATTTCTGAGCTGGGTGAAATAATCACACTGAGCAGGATAAACTTTACAGATAGATTTATAGTTATCTTGAATGAAATATTAGCGAAGTTTGATTTCTCTAGTAAGCTCTCTATAAGTTATTATAAGGGGTGGGATAAAGCACTTTCGTTAAGGGAAACGCTAGAAAAGTATAGAATAAAAGATATAGAGAAAAAATATACACAGTTTGGTCCACATCGATCTGACTTACTGATTTATTTAGATAAAAAAAGGGCAGATGAAATATTGTCTCGAGGTCAGCAAAAAATATTAATAATTGCTATGCACCTGGCAAAAATTAAATATTTGAGTATGTATAAGGATAAAAAGACAGTTTTATTGATCGATGATATTACTGCAGAACTAGATAAAGTTAATTTAGAGCGTGTTTTTGATCAATTATTAGAGTTAGAAACACAGGTTTTTTGCACATTATTAGATGCTCAAGATTTCAATTTGTTAACTAATCAAATTGAAATATATAAAATGTTCCACGTGGAACATGGAAGTATCGAGATAATACAATAATTAAAACTTGATCTCAGGCACACCTGATATTTAGGAGTAA
>ENA-OSET01002699-OSET01002699.1-sediment-metagenome-genome-assembly--contig:-NODE-2699-length-16899-cov-18.094697_pt1 | contig 16899 bp, 19 predicted proteins | sample MGYA00237882_ERZ534229 | MGnify/ENA primary metagenome ERZ534229 (study PRJEB26408, sample SAMN06266212) | sediment metagenome | isolation source: Hudson Canyon methane seep mesocosm | place... | reverse complement strand
GAAAGCATTCCCAATAAACTAGGCCCAGCTAATTTTGAATTAGGCATCATCGCCGGCACTCGTAGCATAAATTTAATTTTATCCACCATGTTACCCAGCACAGATGATGGCAAAGTCACCGTCGAAAATACCAAACTAGAAGGCATGAAGGATCATATCGCCCTACCCGTCACCCATCCCTTTATGATGAAAAACCAAGACGTGATCGAACAAGTGATTCACTTTTTAAAATCAGGCTCGTTTAAAAAGATCGAAGCTTAAAAAACCAGTTCACAGAAAACGAAGACATCTTACGATTTAATACCATCTTGATTGTCTTAGAACTAAATTTTTAAATAAGCGTCACAGAATTCCATGTTCAAGTTTTATTATCGAATTACAAGGAATTATTGTTCGACTATGTGTATAAATTACAGGGCATTTTTTTCCTCTTAATGACACGTTATGTGCAAGGAGCTAAAGATTAAATATTTATGTATAGCGTTACTTTTCACCCTAGCAGGGTGTTGGCAAGAGAGCGGAATACTCTTAACTGATACCTGGGCAGGTCCTGAAGGAGCCGCATTTAAAACATGGAAGGACGGATATCCCGGAAAAAAGAATAAGTATATTGGCATCGGCTGCAAAGCAGTCAATGGCGACAGGGTTGGCTTTCATGTGGCTTGGAGAGATTATGGTATTAAAGAACACGAAGGAAGCTTTCAAAACGATATTCCAGATGGTGAGTGGTCTTACTTTCATAAAAATGGAGCTTTAAGCTCGCGCGGATTTTTTGAAAGTGGAAAGAGAAACGGAGTGTGGTTGTATTGGGATAATGAAGGTAGCTTCCTTCGCGAAGCTACTTATGACAGTGGGTTGAACATAGATAAAACAAGCTCACAATCAAATGAGACTGACGATTAAGAAGCACATAACAAGTCGCTCAAGCGAGACAAAAAGTTACGCTTTTTGCCCCTTAGCTCGTCGTTATATTTTCAAAGGGAAATAATCTTTATTCCATGAATAATAAAAAAGATATAGAAGTAGGTGATATTTATGAGGATTGTGCATACCATCCTGTTCTATGCATGGGCCGTGAGGGATTTGAGATTTGGGGTATATCTTTAATTGATGGCTCTCAACCAAGAAGCTGTGATGTAGAGCATTGTGGTGTAGTAAAACTGACATGCGACGAAGCATGGGATATTAAAATTAATGGCCCAAAAGATAATGAAGCAAGGTCTACCATTTCGAAAAAATGGTGGTAAGCAAATATAACAAGGCCCGTCAGCAGAATCTCGTTTCATTCTGCCATTGCTGGCGGTGTTATTGACCTATTCATCAACAATATCTATTGAAATATATCAAGTGAAGTACCTCATTGGAAATTCTATCCTAGAGTTGATGCTTTTCCTAACTATGATTCCAATTTATATTGCTCGCCTTAGGGATATGAAATGGTCAACTTATATCGCCTATGGAGTCATTCCTGTATGGCTATTTACTACAAAGATATTTGGGGCAGTGTAAAAACAGATCACAGCACCGATGATGGCAATATCACCGTCGAAAATACCAAACTAGAAGGCATGAAAGATCATATCGCCCTACCCGTTACCCATCCGTTTATGATGAAAAACCAAGACGAGATCGAACAAGTGATTCACTTTTTGAAATCGGGCTCATTTAAAAAACTAACCACTTAAGCAAACCAGTTCACGGAAAACAAATATCTGTTGCGATTTAATACTATGTTAATTATCTTAGGACTGGATTTTTATTCCTCTTAATAACGCGTTATGTATCAAAGGTAAGTCGATGGAAGAAATAAAATGGTGGGATGAACAAGAGCGACTATGGAAAGAACTAGTTCCATCTGCCGGTCAAGCTAAAACAGTTCAGGGAGAATTAATAAGATGCGCTGGCAAAGCTACTGATGAAGCCTATCGTAATGGAAATATGAATTGGGAATCAGGTTACGAAGAATTAGCTAAATATATTGGTATTAACCTCACTAAATTTAGTGTTTTTACACAAGAAGAAAATATAAAAATAGAACATGCTGTTGAAGAAATAATCAACAATTTTGAAACTCCTGATTTATCAGGCCATGGATCTTCATATTATTATTTAACCGAAATGGCAGTACGGTTTTGTATCCTACACTCAGAGCCCATTCCCAACATTGAAAACTCTGAACTAAACATATGAACAGTAAAGAAAAGAAACCTTTCAGCATAAGACTACTTGCCTCATTATCTTCACTTGCACTAATTGCTTCTGTTGTTTACATACTTGTTGCCGGCATGAACTTAGCATCAACTTTAATTTTAGTTTCAGCTCTTGGTGGTTTAGCCGGGCCAGCAATTGTAACTGGAGATGGAATTATCGAGTGTGTAACAGGCTTCTTCAAAATGTTTATCGAGGGCATTCAGTCTATATTTGAAGTTATAACTGAAGTTTTCAGCTCAATATTTGGCTAAGTAAATAAAAGTGTTCTCTTAAAGCTCTTAACAAAGCGTTAAATGTCATATGAATAAGATCATCCTAACTACAATGCTAATTTTAATATCTCAGGCATCGCAGGCAAACAATCCGATTGCTTGCGGGAAGGAATGGATAAATATACATAAAGGTAATCCAGAGCTTGTTGGTATATATGTTTCACAATACCCGGACAATCTAGAAGATAAACAAGTCTATGAAGGTAAACATCCTGTTGCTGTTTATTATCTATTTTCAGATCACCTGATGCATGCCGTTACTTATACTCCATCAGGGCAAATACAAAATGGAAACTGGTATTCTGCTGAAGATAATGAGTGGCTCTATAAAAAAGTAACTAAAGAATTCAAAGAGAACGTATTCTGTTCTTTTTGGGTTAAATAAGGCTGCCAGGGATAACACCCCCAACTTAAACACAACAATAACAGTCGCTTGCGAATAACCTTGGTGTCAATTTTAAGCTTATTAGATACCCAGTATTAATAAAAAGCTTAGGATATCTGGCAATAGGCTCCTTAGCTTCAAGCGTTAATTTATGGCTTCGCCACATCACTATAGTTGCACATACAACCAATGACGGTTATTCTACAGGCTATGTTTGATAGATGCCTCTACTTCAATGTGAACGCCCTAGCCCGAGTAGTGAATAAAAAATGGGCTGACGCCTTTGCTCAATATGACCTTTCGCCTGCACATGGTTATCTGCTACGTGTGGTATTAGCTCAACCGGGCATTTCACAAAAACAACTTGCTGATGAGTTGAGGTTAGAAAAATCAACCATTACCCGTTTTGTTGATGTATTACAGAAAAAAGGCTTTGTTGTAAGAAAAAAGGGTGACACTGAAGATGCCCGTGAACTAAGCATTTATGCCACTGATCAGGCAAATGAAATTTATACTGAACTGGAAGATCTAGGGGATAGTTTATATCAAACGATGGTCTCAAAAATTGGGGCCGAAAACTTAGAATTACTTGTTGGTGAGCTTCGGGAAAGCACCAAAAACATAGAGTAGTATTTTTTTACCACAGCAGTTGTACATACAACTATAAAAGAGAAAGACAATGTTAATCACTGAAAAAGCAATCACTGGTACTGAAAGCGACAGTATCAAGATACAAGAACCCATGGCCGCACTCATTGAGTTCTATCGTGCTTTTAACAACGCCGATCTTGAGTTGATGTCAAAAAATTGGGGCCAAGGTGATGAAGCCAGTATGTCTAATCCCTTAGGTGGTGTTAAACGAGGATGGGATTCAATAAAAGAAGTCTATTCGAATATCTTCAATGGAAAAGCCAACGTCTATGTGGAGTTTTATGACTATTCAATACATGTTTCAGAAACTATGTTTTGTGCTGTAGGGCGTGAAAGAGGTTTCATTCAATTGGGCGAACAGAAAATTGAACTTGCCATAAGAACAAGTCGAACCTACCGCATGGAACAAGGTAGATGGCATCAAATCCACCATCATGGCTCTATTGATAACCCTACATTACTGGCGACATATCAAGAAGCTGTGCTGGGTAAATAAATTGCCTATCAAAACCATCCACCAGCCACCCCAAAGACGCTCATCGGTGATGCTTGCCGTTCTGTCCTTGATTATAGATGGCCAGTAATTGCATGTTATTTCGCAAGACTCTGATTTTATTTTTATCCTTGTGTATAGCCTTCTATGCACATTCAGCTTCAAATGGAGAAGACAGCAACATGATTAAGCTTGGGTTTGTTCTAAAAATTACTGATGAAAATAAATATCTTGAGTATCGGAACAAAATAAAACCATTAATGAATACGCTAAATATTGTTGTATTAAAGGAATATAGAATATCGACCGTTGTTCATAGTGATGATGAAACAGAAAATGTAAATCTGATGGCTATGTTTGCTTTCCCCGATCTGGAAACCAAAGAGAATTTTTTCGCCAGTGATGTTTATCAAGATGCAAAGCAATTGTTTAACGAATCAACTACGAATTTCGAGAAACTTATTGAGTGACTCTAATCTAAATTCAGTGGAGAATTTTGAACGCTCTCGGTAAGTTTATCCCAAACAACATGCTGCTCCAGCATCTTTCGATACTGAACTGGTGATAGGTCACGATATTTTTTGAACGTTTTGCTAAACGATGTTTCTGATTTGCAGCTCAAACCCAAGCACACAATAAAAAGCCATAAACGGCGGAAACGCCCAGTCAATGTCCGAGTGAATTCAAGCTAATTGTCTTTATTTAGATTTAATAAAATAGTAAATTGTTCTGCTGGAAGTGGTTTGCTGAAATAGTAACCTTGGATTTGATCGCAGCCTTTTTCTTTTAATGCATCCAGATGGGCTTTTGTTTCAACCCCCTCGGCAATGGTTTCTAAGCCTAGTGATTTTGCTAAGGCTATCACCGTATCAACTATTGCTTCGTCATCTTTATCGTTTAACATTTCAGCAATAAAACTCTGATCGATTTTGAGTTTAGAAATTGGAAATTTCTTGAGATAATTCAGTGAAGAATACCCGGTACCAAAGTCATCTAATGAAATGTATATTCCTGACTTAGCGATAACTTGAAGTTGAGTTATCGTTAAATCAATATTCTTCATTGCTATCGACTCAGTAATTTCAATATCTAAATTTGTAGTCGGCAAATTATTCTGTTCCAAGAGTATTTGTATTCGAGACACTAATTGAGGATCTTCAAATTGCACCCCAGAAAGATTAACCGCCATGATGATATCGACTTGCTCATTTTCAACCCACACTCGTAATTGTTTTATCGCTGTTTGCAACACCCAATCACCGATAGGAATAATCAAGCCATTTTCCTCCGCTATAGGAATAAACTCATTGGGTGGGATATATCCTTGTTCAGGATGCTTCCATCTAATTAAAGCTTCACAACCTATAATCTTATGACTATTGATATCAATTTGTGGCTGATAAACCAATTCCAATTCATCTCGTTCCAGCGCCAAGCCGAGTGCTTTTTCAAGTTCAATTTTATGCATCAGATTTAAGTGCATTTCTTCGGTGAAAAACTGGTATTGATTACGCCCACCCTGTTTAGCTCGATACATCGCCGTATCTGCATTTTGGTATAAAACATGTGCTGCTGTACCACTGTCAGGATAGGTGCTGATTCCAATAGAAAGCGTAACAAATAATTCTTGGCCTTCGATGGTAAATGGTTCTTGGAATGATTCAGCTAAACTGTTAGCCACATGAGCAGCACCTTTAGCATCTGTATTTATCAGTAAAATCGTAAATTCATCACCGCCACAGCGAGAGACTGTATCTTCCTCTCTCACATAATCAATAAGACGGTGAGCAACCTGTATTAACAAGCTATCGCCAAAGCTGTGGCCCAGACTATCGTTGATAAATTTAAATCGATCGATATCAACAAATAACATCGCTAATTTTTGTTTATATCTTTCTGCTGTAATGAGTGCCTGATTAAACCGATCTGCAAACAACTCCCGATTCGGAAGATGAGTTAAAACATCGTGATGAGCTAAAAACTCGATGCGCGCTTTTGCTGCTTTGGAGCCACTAATATCAGAAATAACCGCAATATAAAATCTTATTTTATCGTTATCGTCCAGAATAGTATTTATTGCTAACAAGCCAGTAAAGACAGATCCATCTTTTTTTCGATCCTCAATTTCACCAGTCCAAGCTCCCTTTTTCAGTATCGACTGATATATTTCTTTATAAAAATCTAGATTTTGTTTACCTGATTTAAAGACTCGAGGGTTTTTTCCTATCAGTTCTTCACTGCTATACCCTGACAGTCTGCACAAAGAAGCGTTGACTTGAATAATGTTATTTTTAGCATCACAAATAAGTATCCCTTCAATTGCAGCATCAAATACTTTCCCTTTAATCATCAGCTCTTGTTCTGTTTGTTTGCGATCAGAAATATCATTTATCACTGCAACAAAGACATTCCCCTTGTCACTTTTATCGAGTTGTAAATCAACTTCAACGGGGTAACGTGAACCATCTTTTCGTTGATGAATTGTTTCAAATTCTTGTCTCGTAACATCACCAGATATTAATGGCTCGAGCAATGCTCGAAACTCATCCTCCTCGTATTCAGGTTTAATATCGACAGGCGTGAGTTTCATAATTTCATCATTACTGTAGCCGAGGTTTTGTCTTCCTCCTTTATTTACTTGAATAAAGCTAAGGCTTGTTTGCTCAAAGATATAAATTTCATTTAATGAGCGTTCTACAATGTCACCAAATAACTGTTTCTGATCTTGCAGTCGGTTTTGCTCTGTAACATCCTGAAAAACTAAAATAACACCAATATTATGCTCACCGCCCTCAGTGTGAGTTTTAATAGCTGCAGCACAATTAGATATCTGTAGATGCTCACCACTTTTAGACTTAAGCAGTGTATTGCTTGTATGAAACTCAGCACTTCCTGTTGTCAGCACGGTATCAATTGGATTAACAATTTTTTTGTTGGTATCTGCTTGGTAAATATCAAAAACCAGTGATATTTTTTGTCCTAAAGCCTGTTTTTCTGACCACCCAGTTAATTCACTAGCGCGTGAATTCATTAATACTATTTGCCCATCAGGTTTGGTAACAATCACCGCATCGCCAATGGATTGCAGTGTCACCCGTAATTGAGCCTCACTCTCCGTGATAGTTGTGAGCTGTTGAAATAAGTTTTTGCCGGCATTCACTATCGCTTGAGCAACTTGACTATAGTCCGAGTCGCCACTAAATGGACTGTTAAGATCGGCGGTAGGTGAATTTAACTGATTCGCTAGGCTGTGAAGCTTTTGTAATGGAATAATAACAATGCGATTGATAATATAAAATAACAATACCAATAGCAGGAAGGTCACAACCAGTAACGGTACAGTTTCTGAGAACGATGCTAAAAGAGCCTGTTGTAACTCTCGATCCATATCAATGCGTAACAAGAGTAATTTTTTCTTGTGTGATCGTATTACAGCTTTTTCACTGCTATCAGCAATAGTGATCATGGCGGTTAGGGCGTCACCAGTTCTAGTGATATTCAATCTGCTTGCAGAAAAACTTTGTTGTAGCGCAGCAGCATCAATCTTCATAATCACATCGTCGACATGCTGGCCATTCCAGGAGAAAACTGAAGCCAGTAAGATGGTTCCGTTTGGCTCTAATACTGCACTAAACACAGCATTTTCTCTTAGGGCAAAGTTAGCAATCTCTTGTTGTACTTGAGCCATATCTTGCTTGGCAAGTTCATACTCTAATGATCGAGCTAACTGCCAAGTAGCATCTTGAAGATTTGAGTAATTATATTGGACGACAAGCTCAACTCTTTTATTATAATGTTGCCAACTTTGAAACAACGTTAAGCTTATAAATAGGCCAAAAATGAGTAATGGCAAGCCGAGTGCAAGGTTATAGGTTTTTATTTTTTGCATTGTCAGTCCATCAAGTGACCTGTTAGAAGCTGATCGATATTAGGTGTGCTTTCTAGTATCTGAGCTTGAACAAGCACCGCAGATAAATTTAAAGCAATTTTTCCAATACTTGCCGTGGAACTGTTATCAAATAATTGTTTATTAGCATCAAGATCTGGCAGTATTAATCCTTGGAAACTTTTCTCAATATTATCATGTGATATCCCCAACCTTGGCATGATTCGCCAATAAGCATCTTCACGATTTTCCTGCATATAGGCCAAGGTTTTCCATTGACTTGTTATCACTGCTTTAAGGTTCTGTTCTTGTTGGCTAACAACATGCTGCCTGGTCACTAGCACATCAATAATGTGCACATCAGGATGATGACTATTAAACAAATCTCGGTATCCCAACTGCTCCAGTTTTGTTGCCATCGGCTCGAATGTAACCAATGCAACACAGTGGCCGTCATTTATATGTTTCAGTTGCTGATTAACCGTGGTTGAATGAATGCTGATTTCATCTGGTTTTATTTGAGCAGTTGCAAGTAATTGATGCAACATATAAGCCCCCACTGCCGTGTTTTCAACCGCAATACCTTTTCCTTTTAAATCCGCTAAAGCGGTTATTTCTGGAAGGGCCATGACTTTATCGCTACCGTTTGAAATATCCATCACCAAAAATACCCGCAAGTCATTTTCAGTCTGGGCTAAAGATAGCACTTCATCCAAGGTCAGGGCAGCGACATCTATCTGACCTTGTTTAAAAGCACGGAGCGTTTCAGTCGCAGATGTTTGTTCAATTAACTTTATATGATGTTGATCAAAAAGCCCTAGGTCTCGAGCCAAATATAAGGTTTCATAACCCGGCCATTGATTTGTGCCAATTCGAAGGATTGGGTCTTGTTGAAAAGAGCATGCGGAAATCACCATTAACGTGATGGTAGTTGTAAAAAACAGAAGCATCGATTTCATACTCAGCCATCCCTTGGAACTACGTCTTTTAGTTGAGCATACACCCGAGTCCGTGGGCTATCAAACTTTTAACTCTAAATAAATAAGTTATAAAGTTCTAATAAGAAACAACACGTTGACTTTGAATTTTTCGATATTGCACCGGTGATAGGTCACGATATTTCTTAAACGTTTTGCTAAATGATGTTTCTGATTCATAACCCACTTCATTAGCAATAGCTTGAATCGATTTGTGGGTTTCACGTAATAATTTGGCGGCAAGATCCATTCTCCATCTCACGACATAGATACCGGGGCTAGAGCCTGTGGATTCGGTGAAGCGTTTTGAAAAAGCAGAGCGTGACATGAAAACAGTTTTTGATAATTTTTCTACATCCCATTTTTGACCCGGGTGCTTGTGAATGAGTTCAATTGCAGGCCCTAGTTTGGGATCTTGCAGTGCTGTGAGCCAACTTTGTGTTTCAGTATCATGTGAGCCAATCCAATGGCGGATCACATAGATTAATAGTACATCTATGAGCCTTGATGTCGCAGTAGAGTGACCAATATTATCAACACTGTTTTCACTAAGAATTAGCTGCAATAAACGATCTAGTTGAGGGTTGTTTTGAATTTCATCTGCCGTGATGTGTATGAATTTTGGCAATAACGTGAAAAATGGTTGTGCCATGTCACCATCAAGATTGTATGAGGCACAAAAAATACGGGTGATATCACTGCTGTTAACATTTTGTTTGAGACTGTTTTGCTGAAAATCAAAGTCTAAATAGTTAACAGTGTCTAAATCTTGGTCACTGGTTAAACCATGCCAAGTGTTGTTTGTGAGAAAAACAATATCACCTTTCATAAGTCGAATAGCCGGTGTCGACTTAGTGGGTTTGATCCAGCATATACCGCCTAGAATAAAATGAAGCATCGACTTTTGTGTGGTAGAAAAATCTAAACCCCATGGCTTTGCCAAGCTAGGCTGGCAGACAACTTTGCTGCCTAGCTGCCCGATAGAAAGTACTTCTGCTAATACATCCATTGTCATGTTTTGTGACTCAATTTCAACGTTAGATACAGTTTACCTTGGATGGTCTATACGTACTCACCTAAAAGACGTATGGATATGTTTTATGCATATATGACCATATATTGTCTTTTTTTATCCCAGTAAAATCCCTGTTTATTTATATCAATTTTCAATAAAGGTGAGTTATGAATGAAGTAACGGCAGCTGTGAAACTAACAGGTAAAAATGTCATCGTTACCGGTGGTAACAGTGGTATAGGTTTAGGCATTGCTCAAGCGCTAAATAAAGCTGGGGCAACGGGGTTTATTGTTGGACGTAACCCTGAGACACTCTCCTCGGCCAAAAAATCGTTAAATGGCAATTTTCAATCACTAGAATGTGATGTGACTGACAATGAACAATTGGATTCATTATTTGACACTGTTGAAAGAACGAGTGGCAAATTAGATGTATTAGTTGTTAATGCAGGCGGTGCAATTGGAGCAGGTAGCATTCAAGCTTTTGAGACATTTGATGAAGCCAGTTATGACGCGATGACAGCCCTTAACTTAAGAAGTGTATTTTTCACTGTGCAAAAATCATTGCCGGTATTAAAAGATGGCGCTTCGATTATTTTAATAGCCTCTATTGCTGTGCATAAAGGGTTTCCGGGCATGTCGGTGTATGCTGCCTGCAAAGCCGGAGTGCGCTCTTTGGCAAGAACCTTATCTGCTGAATTAATGCCTCGTGGTATTCGAGTTAATGTGGTGAGTCCGGGCACAATTGATACACCGGTATTTAATCGACTAGGCATGACTGATGAACAAGCGAGTCAAGCCAAGCAACAGTTTGTTGATCTGATTCCTGTTGGCCGCATAGGTCAGCCAAAAGACATCGGCAGTGCGGTAACATTTTTAGCCTCTGACGATTCGTCTTTTATGATCGCTGAAGAACTGATTGTTGATGGCGGTGTGGTTAATTTGTAAACGTTTTTTACGTTCCCAGAGTCCCATGGTGCCGAGGCTAATTAGCCTTAAGTTTTTGTTTTTCTCAGGAGTTAAAGGCATAAATAACGCTTTCAGTTAATCCCTGTTTAAAGAAAATATATCCATCTAAAGCCCTGCACCTGCAGGGCTTTTTTGTTTAACTGCTTGGTGATTAAGTGTTAACCATTAAGAATAATAACTCCATCACAAAACACAAGTTTTTCGAGAATAAGCCCTTGCATAAACCCTATGTTCAGGTAATTTGTGTACACGTTTTATTTTCTCAAAAGAGTAAAAGAAATAACCAGAGTGCAAACTACTCGGGCTTAGAAACAATATAGTAATCAAGTCAAATTTCCCACGCTTAACAATGATCTCTTTGCTTGAGTCAGCCACGCTGGTATTTATAAACAGTCGTTATAAATAGAGGAATAGACAGCAATTAAGGATAAAGGTAGTGAAGTCATTACATGATCAACAAGAGATGAGTCCTGATAAATTGAATGATGCTCCAGCAGGATTATTACCCACAAGGGCTTGGCGTATTTTGCAGCTTTTACTTTGGTTAGTCGGTGTCGGCATTGTTAGTTGCCTTCTCTTTCTTCCTGAACTAGGCATCAACCTTTTCTGGGATTTATTAATTCCAGTAGCACCTCTCGTGGTTGTTCTCGTTCCTGGTATTTGGCGTAATATTTGTCCACTAGCAACAACGGCCTTGGCGCCACGCCATTTTGGAAAATCAGCAAAACGTAAACTTTCAGCCCAAACACAAGGTCGCCTTTTTCTTGTGGCCGTTATCGCACTTTGGTTAATCGTTCCTCTGCGTCATCTATCATTAAATTTCAATGGGCCTTATACCGCAATCATGTTGTTAAGCGCTGCTGCTATTGCCATTGTTATGGGTTCATTATTTGAGTGGCGCAGTGGTTGGTGTGGCAGCTTGTGCCCTATTCATCCAGTGGAACGTCTTTATGGCAGCACACCCTTAGTAACGGTTGAAAACGCCCATTGTGAGAGTTGTGAAAAATGTGTTTCTATCTGTCCTGATTCAACAAAACAAATGACCGTGGCCATTACGCGTAATGTTGCTAGTGAAAGGTTGGCTGGAACATTAATGATAGGCGGTTTTTTCGGTTTTCTTTTTGGTTGGAATCAAGTTCCTGACTATCACGGTGTCTTGGGATTAAACGAACTATTTATTGCTTATGCTTGGCCATTCGCTGGTGGACTCGTTTCCCTTTTGACTTATCTATTGCTTCGTCGTGGTCTTAACAAAGATCAGCTTCAATGGCTTAACCGCTATTTTGCAACAGCAGCTGTCGCTTGTTACTACTGGTACCGAATTCCTGCATTACTTGGTGTTGGTCTTTATCCTGGTGACGGAATGCTAGTCGATCTATCTCAAACATTGCCGGTATGGTTTCCGATGGCATCTCAATTTGTGAGCACCGTGTTTTTAATTTGGTTTATGTTACTTCGACCGGTAAAAAAACAAAGTTGGGCGATACGTCCTGTGTACGCATCATAGCGCTAAAAGAAAACGATTCCTTGGCTTTACCTGATTTTATCTTAATCAGGATTATGGAACCTGATCTTTTCAGTTAAACTGACGCCTTCTTTTTATTTATCTATTTTGTTTAATATCATGCCTAAAATTGAATTTTCACCCACAGAAAAAGAACTGCTCATCACTAAGATCCAAACTTATTTCAACGATGAGTTAAATCAAGAAATTGAGCAATTTGATGCTGAGTTTCTATTGGATTTTTTCACTGAAAAAGTGGGCGCTTACTTTTATAACCGAGGTTTATCTGATGCTCAAACGGTGTTGGAAGAAAAGGTGGATAATATAAAAGAAGCTTTTTATGAAATTGAACAACCCACTGAATTTGCACGATAACTGCTCAGCTGATTAGCATGAAAAATGAAAATAAAGGCATGCTGCTTGGCATGTTGGCTATCACCGCTTTTGGTCTCACCTTGCCGGCGACTAAAATTGCATTACGTCATTTAGATCCTGTTTTTATCGGTTTAGGAAGAGCTGTATTAGCGGCTGTTTTTGCAGCAGTAATGTTATTTTGGTCAAGGCAAAACCTGCCAACTAAAGCTCAATTTATACAATTGATATTAGTGGCCTTAGGTGTGGTGGTTGGTTTTCCGGTGTTGTCATCATGGGCGATGATTTATGTGCCGGCATCACATGGTGGTGTGGTGTTTGGTATTTTGCCTTTAGCCACAGCATTAGTCAGTGTTTTTATTGGACACGAAAAACCCAGCCTTTCTTTTTGGTTAGTCAGTTTATTTGGAAGTGCGGCAGTCATTTTTTATGCCCTAATTCAGGGAGCTGGTAGTTTGCATTTGGCCGATTTTGCTTTATTAGGCGCAATTATTTCTGCCGCAGTTGGTTATGCTGTTGGTGCAAGGTTGTCTTTAACTCTTGGTGGCTGGCAGGTGATCTGTTGGGCTTTAGTTTTAGCCTTGCCTTTTATTTTGCTGCCGACCATTTTTTATGCACCCGAGTCTTATTCAACTTTGCCGGTATCGACTTATATTAGTTTTTTATACCTTGCCTTGATCAGCCAGCTGTTTGCATTTTTTGCTTGGTATAAAGGTCTGGCTATGGGCGGTATTGCCCGCGTTAGTCAGGCACAGTTATTACAGCCATTTATAACGGTTGTCGCTTCGGCATTATTACTTAATGAAATTATCGAACTACATACGATCGCCTTTATCATCTTAGTAGCTGGCTCAGTTTGGTTAAGCAAAAAAATGCCGATCACACAGTAAAAACCTTAAATATCAGCCCTTCTTCGGTAAAAATGCTACAAAATGGGCCTTTCCTTAGATTTCATTGTGATGCATGTCTCACATTGATACATTTATTTTCTCGCCTAACTTATTGATTATCTACAATAGTCACTAAAACTACACTTGTTAAGGAAAGAGCTATCAATAGTGATACTTTAAATTATGATTATGATCATGCAGATGATAGTCAACTTGAGCACGGACTCGTTGATACGCTAAATCATCAGTTCTCTGGTCTTGATACTGATGAATCTGCAGAAGTTGTGGCCGATGAGCAACGTGTTTTAAATTGCGCTCAGTCAACAATTCATAACGTATAAAAAACCTCAGCTAAACTGCTGAGGCCTTTCCTTCACTATTTCTTTTCCGCTTGCTTCTACTCATGAACCATATTGGTTGCTAAGGCGATGCGGTTCCATGCATTAATTGTCACCACTTGCATAATGCATTGAGCCAAACGAGTTTCACCTAGCACCGCTAACGCCTTTTTATAGGTTTCTTTTGACAATCCACAATCAGAAATTAACGTTATCTCTTCTGTTACAGCAAGCACAATTTTTTCTAATTCACTAAACAATGGTGATTCCTTCCATGCTGCTATGGCATGCATTCTCTGATCTGTTTCACCCTGTTTTCTTGCTTCATCAGTATGCATTTGAATACAAAATGCACAGCCATTGATCTGAGATGATCTAATCTTAATGATGTGCTTCAAATCTGGTGCAAGTTCTGTTGCATTGATATACCCTTCCAGCCCCAACATAGCTTGGTAAGCATTAGGCTCAGCTTCATCAAGCTTTATTCTATTTTCCATAGTATGGTCCAAAATATTAATTCAAATCTAAAATGGCATTTGCCACCGCATTTTTATCACTAAAATCAGAAGTCCTATAAACCTCTTCTCCCTGTTTTAACAAAATCAATGTCGGAAAATCTTTCACATTAAACCGAACAAACTCTTGATTATTGCTATCAATCAACAGGGGATAGTCAATTTGATATTTGTTTTTATATTCAGCTAGCTCTTTATCACCGGTCCATAAATGTGAAATCACACCTAAGTAATTAAGATCCGAAGATCCTTGATATAAGGCATTTATCTGCTGTTGTCCCAATACACAATTTTGTGACATCGCAGGTCTAGATTCTTCTAGATACCAATCACACCATGTGGCTGTAAAAAATAAGGCGGTGAGAGCTTGTTGTTTGATTAATGATTCTTGTTGCAAACGTTGTTCAATAGTCACTGTTGGCAAACTTGTACTATTACTAGCCGCTAATAATTTAATGGTTTTATCTAACTGCTCTGAAGCATCGTGACCTTTAAATACCACATTGCCATTGATATCAATCAAGAGATGGTATGGCGTGCCAACTAAGTTAAAGGCCTGAGCTAACTGACCAGAATCATCAATCGCGACAGGAACAGTCAGCGAGTAAGTTTCTTGAACAGACTTTATCGCTGCAACACTGTCGTTTACTCCAATATTGACGGCAAGCACTTCTATCTCATTGCCAAAGGTTTCATACGATTGTTGCAGGTGTGGCATTTGCTTTATGCAGTCTTGACACCATGTGGCCCAGAACTTTAGATAAACCGGTTTTTTACCGACATAGTCATTGAGTTTGATTGATTTTCCATCCATCGTAGTTACGGCGATATCAAACATGTTGTTATCTTGTGCATGAACTAAAATAGAGGTACTTAGTCCTACAATCAACGTTATGGCTGTTAACCAGTTTTTTAAAACCATTGTTATAGCCTTCCTCGAATGCTTGTTAAAAACACAAATAATAAAGAGCTATACGGTTCAAGTATTGTAAAATTACGACACTCTTCAAAAGCTTTATCTTTTATGTCCACAGCTAACGATAATCAACTGCCTCATTTGGGCTTTCAACTTTTTGCTCCATCAGCAAAACTGGCGCCTTATGTTCAGTCTTATTGGTTTATCAAAAGTGGCCAACACAGCATTAGTACCAGCGAATATTTACATCCCGATGGTGGCATGAGCATCATGTTTAACTATAGTAATAGCTTGAAGTTTGATGATGGTATAGATGTTGGTCATACCCTGTTTGATGGCGCCCACACTTCTACCAGAGCGATGCATTTAAAGGGAAAGTTTGACGTTATTGGTATTCGTTTTTTACCGGCTGGCGCTCGTGCATTTTTATCCATTCCACTAAACGAATTAAAAAGTGAACTGTTACCCAGCGCGGATATTCCATTATCAGGACAAGAAGAGCTATACCAAAAACTAGCAGAAGCATCATCTTATAGTGAAAAAACATCACTTATCGAAACATGGCTGTATAACATTATCAAACCAGAATCAAACGCCCTTCATGTTATAAATGCTGCCCTAGACATTGTTAACCGACATCATGGTGATGTATCCATAGCTGAAGTTGCCAACCGTTTAGATCTCAATCAACGACGACTTGAACGACTGTTCAACGACCAAGTGGGTCTCACTGCAAAAGAATACGCACGTAATAAACGTATCAAACAAGCACGATTTTTTCTAAAACAACATCCAGAATTATCTCTGGCTGAAGTTGCTTATGACTTAGGGTTTTATGATCAAGCCCATTTTTCTAAACAATTCAAAAAAGTGGTCGGCCTCAGCCCCAAAGTGTATGCCACTAAAAGCCAAATAAACTCTTCGGAATCAAGTTAAAAAAAAGCCCCGACCAAACGGCCGAGGCAAAAGTGCATTTAAGGTATACACCTGAGAGATCATCATTAATGTCTGTTTTCAATAAACAATAAAATGACACTTATATAGACTAACGATTTGCCATAAAGTTACAGCTTTTTCAAAAAATAGTGCACATCAAACAAAACTAAATTAATTTCAGATATAAAAAAGCCCTGAGCAAGTGAATTGGACAGGGCTTTTTAATTTTTTGCTAGTGATACTCGATCACTAGCTAGGCATTTTTCTTTCTGGCTAGGCGGATGATTTTATAGCACCGGAGTGTATGTTAATACATGAGGAGCGCATAAAAACATCCAACACCGCCAGAATGGAAAAGGTCAGCTATGATTACATCATGCCGCCCATACCGCCCATGCCGCCCATATCAGGCATTGCAGGAGCTGAACCAGCATCTTGAGGTGCTTCAGCAATCATTGCTTCAGTGGTCAACATTAAACCAGCAACAGAACCCGCATTTTGCAATGCAGTACGCGTTACTTTAGTTGGGTCAAGAATACCCATTTCGATCATGTCGCCATATTCGCTTGT
>ENA-OSET01002698-OSET01002698.1-sediment-metagenome-genome-assembly--contig:-NODE-2698-length-16902-cov-3.821278_pt1 | contig 16902 bp, 10 predicted proteins | sample MGYA00237882_ERZ534229 | MGnify/ENA primary metagenome ERZ534229 (study PRJEB26408, sample SAMN06266212) | sediment metagenome | isolation source: Hudson Canyon methane seep mesocosm | place... | reverse complement strand
CGCACAGCTGGTTCTGTTAATGAATGAGCAATGTCGCCACCAGTTAGATCGTAGACAAAAAACGGGAATTACAGGTCTTGTTCAGCAGCAAATACTAGGGTCGCTTGGCTTAGTTGCTTCTGTAGAAGAAGTAGCAAAAGCCCTAGCGATGTCTCCACGAAGTCTTCGTCGAAAACTTGAAAGTGAGAATACCAGTTATAAGAGCATACTGGATCAAGAACGACAACAGATTGCACAGCAGTTATTGCATGGTAGTCATATGAAGTTGGATGAATTAGCGTTTCATTTAGGGTATACAGATACTGCCAGCTTTTCACGAGCTTTTCGTCGTTGGAAAGGCTGTTCACCGGGTGAGTTTAGGAATTCAAAAAAATAATGAGGCGAAAAATTAAAATTTATTTTTTTCATTTTGTTTGTTTTGCTGAATAAGCTATTGGCTGATTCCCTCTTTGAAGCCCAATAGCTAAGTGTCTTTTTTGCGTCAGCTTTACCACTGATAAAATATGTCGGTAATTTTTTGCTAACGAGAAGTTGTTTATTAGAACGAATTTAGTTCGTTAATTTGTCTTTAAAGCATCAGAAACCAAATCACTAATCACCGCTATTGGTATAAACAAGATAATAGCAGCTGGGTTAAATTATTCATCTTTGATTAAATTCGAGATCACATTCAGTTGAGATATTACTTATGTCGAGTAAATTGCTGAACTGTATGTGTTTAACATCACATTCTACGTGCGTAACTTGTTTGTCACTCATTTATCAGCGCTTATCTTGAGAATGTACTGATATAATCTCGGCGCTTTTTAAGTGTGTCTTTTATTGTATATTGGTGAAGTAATGTTTGGTGTTAAGTGTTGTTCTAAGGTTGTGTTGGTTTTATTCGTGATGTTCCTATCTGCATGTGGCGGTGGTAGCAGTAGTGAAGACGCTGACAAACAGAAAGACTCTGCAATATTGCTGACGGGTACTTTTATTGACAGCCCTGTCGAAAATTTAAGATATCGAACTAAAAGCCAGAGTGGTTTTACCAATAAATCGGGTAAGTTTTTCTATCAAGACGGCGAAATGATTACCTTCTCTATAGGCAATATAGATTTACCCAGCGTGGTGGGCCAAGCAGTTATAACGCCAATAGAGTTAGTGGATACAGTAAATGTTCTTCATCCAGATGTAATTAAAATTGCGCAATTATTGCAGAGTATTGATGTTGATCAAAACGCCAACAATGGTATTGAAATAAGTGTAGGTGCACATCAGTTTTTTCAAGCTCAAGCGTCTTTAAATGACTTTGATGTGACAGGCTCGCTACAAGCATATTGGGAAAGTGCAGGGGTGCTCGATGCCGTTATTGTAGAAGAAATTACCGCAATAGAGCATTTCAAAACAAGCATCGGTTTTATTGATACTGATGATGACGGCGTCAGTGATGATAATGACCACTTCCCAACGAATAACAGTGAATATGCCGATTTTGATTTGGATGGTTTTGGGGATAATGCCGACTTAGATGATGATAATGATGGTGTCGATGACTTTGAAGACCTTGACCCTTTTAATGCCAGTATTGTCACTAAAATAGACGTTTCCCCAGATACAGGCGATGACGGACATAGCTTTTCTGAAACCGTTCGTTTGGAGATTCGATCAATTGATAATACGGTAGCGTCAGCTACAATTTCAATTGTCGCACTAGATCATAACTTTGAGGAGATTGATGCCGCTCTCCCGCCACACCAGATAAAGATAATTCAGCGGGGTGTTTATGAGCTTGAATTTGATTCAATTTTGATTGAACAGGTTAATATCGTTGCCAAAGCAAGGCTTAACAATACCGATACGCTTTATGCGCCGCTGTATAGTCTTCAAAATGACAATGAGAAAATAAAGGTCAATGTCACTTCGCACTATGTCTTAAAGAAGCTATTTGATACGCTCGAAACGGCTCAGGACCTAGAGAAACTAATCGACTGTAATGAGCATCAAGGTTGTGCAAATCAATTCACAACAAAAGCCAACTTACTAGAACAAATAACCCTCGCAGCACAAGCCTATGAACTAGACTTTTCATCAACTTACTCGTTTACAGGTTCATTGGATGCGCTTGAAAGCGCGTTAGTTTTAAATGAAGACAGTGAATTAATACCACATTTAGATTTTAAGAATCATATTGAAACCGCAGTCGCTGAAATAACCCGTACTACTTCACCAATTGCCAAAGGCACACCAAGAAGCTTTAATCTTTTAGACGGAAACAATCTTAGTGATTCAACCACTGCCCAAAAATATAACAGCGTCATGTTTGGGCTTTCGTTTGCTTCATTGGCTTCAAGCGAGGGCGATGAAGAACAAGTAAGCATTGCTGCATATACATCACATACCTTGGATACCGAAATAGGAAACAGCAATACCCCAGTGACTATTTTTCCTACCTTGCACCATACTTACTTCATATTAGATAAGCGAAGAGATTCAACGATATCCGAAATACCTTTTTTACGAACAGCGCTTACACTAAACGAAGGTTCTACCCCGCAATTAACAAGGGGGAGAGATTCTTCAGAATTTGAAGATAAATCCTTAATATCCCATTTAAGCGATACATTTCTGTCCACAGAAGGTTTTTTATTAATCCCCCGAATTCTTGAACAATTTACTGATAAGGACTCTGAGGGTGAAAATAACACGGCTTTTATCGGTTGGCAGTTTGACCCCTTGTTCAGCAAACTTTATCAGGCTAATGAATATGAGACTCCAGTCCCTGAACTGGAAGGTTCGCTTTTTGAGGGTGAGGCTGGAACCGACCAGGCTTTGGAGCCGGTTGATTACGGCTCTGCGCCTACTTGGTTGCTCACCGCTAATTTAAGCAAAGCGGCAAAATATGCACTTATCCAGCCCTCAAATGAAGAGAAAGCTGAAAGAGTCCGTCAAGAAGAAGAGTCGCATATATTTTCCTGGGAAATACATGGACTCGAAACAACTTCAGATTTTTCACTTAGCCAAGTTGCCGAAAAAACCTATGGCGTTTTAAATTACTCGATCAAACTCAATGACCAAGACAGTATTATGGCATCAGGCGATTCATTCAATATTTTGAAAACCCATGCAGAAATGTTTGAGTGGGAAGCGGCATCAGCTACAAATATTAATGTCTCCCAGCCTTCAGGTTATGTTACCCATACACTTTCGAGATTAGCTGATAATTCAGTTAGCGGGGTAATCAATGAAACCGGAGAAACAACAGAGTCAGATGAAGACCGGTACCGTCAGAATCATGCCTTATATTTATTTGACGACGATGAAAATAACGTTCTAAAAACCGGCCGGATAAGTCTTGATGGAGGCACTAATTCACCTGAAGGTCATGCCAGTCAAAATGGCAACTATATGGCTTTCTCTTTTGATACTGAAGATGCAGCAGACCCAGCGGATCGAGGTGCGGGAATTCTGATTGCCACTAAGACATTCACTTTGGGTGGCAACCCCTTTGATGATACTGGCAGCGTATATCAACTCCAAGGCAATAGTTTAGGCTTTAATTCGGAATTCAATACGCTAATGAACTTTAATGAGTCATCGTTAACGCTCAACAATACGGCTGAGGGTGATGCAGAGAATGACTGCTCTGCCAGCCTTGAGCTGAAGCGCACTTATATCCACCATCGTACAGACCCTGCGATTAACCGTATATTAAACCCTGCTTCAGATTCGTCTGTTTCTTCAGAGAGCCTTAGCTGTGTTATCAACGGTAATATGATTGAAATTTCATTTACTAGCATACTTGAGCAAACTCTGACTCTGAAAGGTTTTATCTCTGAAGATGACGACTCAGCTACAGCGGGTAACTTGATATCGCTGCTCTGGATTCAAAGTGATAATCTTGGTTTGGTGTTTGCTTTAAAAGAGCAGGATCTAAGCCCTACCTTTAATTAAGCTATGGATGTTAAAGAGGCTAGAAGCTATATAATCAGCCCTTGAAAATTAAGAGGGGGCTTTAGTTTTATTATGAAGGTTTATTTTTTAATATGATTTAAAGTGCAACTAAATCATTCGCTTACTAAACTTTTGATCGCTGGTGGTTAATATGTGTCGGCAAAAACACCAACGATCAACGCGCTCAAATTAGTTATAAATTACCCTTCAGTTACCCTACTTGTTAACGATGTCCTATGCTGGCATACTCAGCCGAATCTTCCATAATAATAATCCAAATCTGCGAGTTTTCATGCCTTACTTTTGGTACCGCTGTACGAATGATGATAAACACAAGGCACACCTAGAAATTTCTGCCAATATCACTGCGCCAAGCAACCCAGTATGTAAACTCTGTGATGCTGACTTTAAAATTGTTACTATAAAAAAGACTGGTAAACCCAGAGAGTATAAGACCACGACCAATCTTGATCTCAATGGTCTTATTTATAATCGTGTCAAGAGAGGAACTGTATCGGAGGATGGTCCTCCCTCCGCAAAAAGGCAGCGCCTAGACTCCGTTTCTGAATCTGAATCTGATGAAGAAGAATTTTTTGATAATAATGAAGAGTATGTACCTGGTTCCAGATGGAACCCAAGTTGGCGTCTCACTAAAGGCAGTTATACCTCTCGTGATAAACCAGAGGTATTGAAAGCATGCCATATGCAGTTATCAAAGGTTAGCCGGCTTAATATCACTGGCTCAAAAGATCGGGGCGGCGGTCAGAAAAAGCAGTTTAATGGTAAATCAGCAGAAGAAGTTTCTGGTCGAGGGTTGGCCGCGCCCATTTTGGTGAAAAAAAGCAGCGAAGCTGGGGACAGTTCTTCTGAAGAGTGGTGCCACCTCATAGCAGCAAGTCTCGGTGGTGAAACTATTTCCAAAAATCTTGTAGCTGCCAGCTATGCCTGTAATACCTATATGGCCACTATCGAGAGTTTTTTAAGTGCTCGCACCGATTTAACGGTAGAAGTCACGGCTTACTGTGAGAAACAGGATGTTGGGGAGTGGATAGAATACAAAATTTTTAAGCGAACAGGCTCAAAAATATTAGTGGTTTATCAGATAGATGCGCGAGCTGCGTCTTTTTCTAAGCTCGACAAAGACGCAGTAGATAAAGAGCTCAAATTGAAAGCGAAATAATCATTCGTTTTATAAATCACCCGTCTGGTATTGGATTAATGAAGATTAGAATGGATGCGGAAACTGTATTCGTATCAATTCTGAATTATTTCACGGCTTAAGATATACGCAACGATATTTAAGGCCCCGTAGCTTATAGATGACTGTTCCAGAAAGTCCACCAAGCAAGTGTGATTTTTTTGTAGGTGAGTCAAAAGAGAACGAGAAAATAATAGTGGTACCCGTATTTAAATATATGCGACTTCTAAAAACTGCTTTTCATCCTGATGTGTCTCCTTTAGGTTTCTCTCCTGCAAGTGAACTTTCGCCCCTTGTACGCCATGCTGCATCAGGTATTGTGATTGGGTATCCAATGTGGTGCGGCTTCAAAGTTTTACATTAGGGCTAATGAGTAACGAAAACCGCAGATGAGAAACCTCTAAAGGTGTGGTCTTATTCAAAGACCTTTGCTTTAGCTAGTTCTTGACGAGCCTCCTCATCTCTTCCCATGCGTGCAAGAACTTGAGATAGGCCTTGATGTGCAACACTGCTCGGCTGATTCTGTGAGAGAAGGCGGTAAGTCGATGCGGCTTCTTCTAGCTTGCCTTGTTCAATAAAGATCTTGCCCAGAGTGTTGGATGCACCAGTGTTCTTTGGGTCTGTCTGAATAGCCGTCTTCAGGTTAGTGATAGCTTCTTCTGCACGTCCTTGTTGCCAGAGCACTGCGCCAAGCCCTGTGTAAACCTTAGCGCTTGGTTGTGTTTTTAGTGCTGCGCGAAGATGGCTTTCTGCATCTGAATATTTCTTGTTTCGTGCAAGATGTGTGGATAAGTTATAGTGTGATATTGCGGATTCCGGGTCTAGATTAAGTGCTTCTCGGTATGCTTCAACAGCCTCTTCTGACAGACCTTGTCGTTCGAGAACATAGCCTAGATCGTTGTATATAGTGGGTTGGGGCTCTATAGCAAGTGACTCTCGATAGTGTGCTTCTGCTAGCTCAAGTTCGCCAATATCAATAGAGGCGAGAGCCATATTGTTGTGCGATTTCCAATGCTTAGGGTCGACATTGAGTGCTTTCTCTAACGTGGCAATGGCTTCACCGCTCTTACCTTGTTGGAACAGTGCAAAGCCCATTGAGTTCAATAGTTCGACGTTATTTGGTTCAACCTCTAAGCCCCGCTTGTAGGATACGACAGCGTCCAGATAGTTTCCGGAACGCTCATTGGCCATGCCCGCTCGAAGGAACGAATAGGCATCCACGAACTGTTCATCGATCTTGGCGATTGAATTAGCGGGTATGGGTACAAACTCAGGAATGTTGGCGGCACGGTCTTTAGCCGTAAATCGATCCAGTACAACAGGTGGCGTTGAATTTCCAGCTTCGTCAATATGCGTTAAAAAGAGTTGTGTATAAGGGGTGTAGGCCTTTGAGGAGAACACTAACCAACGGCTGTTCGAAGAAAAACTGTGCCAGGAGTTCATGTTAGGTGTATTGGCTTTTAAGCGACGCGCATCACCACCTTCAGCAGGAATAATAAAGAGCTCACTATCGGGCATCAGCAACATGTAGTTTTCGGCTTGAGTGAAAACAATCCATTTACCATCAGGCGAGTATTTTGCGAAGAAGTTGCTTTTGCCATTGTGTGACGCTCCTTTAACTGGTTCTGCTTTTCCACCTTGGCCTTCATTAAATGGGATGCGGTAAAGGTCGTATTTATAAGGTTCTTTGTCTTCGGTGAATTCTGGTACTTCTTTGTCACCTAAAAGTACGCTAGTCGAATTTTCGATTGATGGTTTGACATACGCTTTCGATCGCGCAAATACAATGTGCTTTCCATCTGGACTCCATGTGGGGTCGCTTTGAACATACTCAGGATCATCAGCACCCGGAAGTTCAGAATAAGTTTCTTTATCTCTGTCGTAAACGACGAGGATCCCCTTGATGGGGAAAAATAATTGGGAGTACTCGATACCAGGTGTAGCGACGAAAACTGCCCGGTCTTTTACCGTACTTACGACATAGCGACCATCGGGCGAAACTTGTGATAACAGTCCAAACGTTGCTTCTTTATCATCACGCTTGTAGTCGCTCCAAGTAATGATTTTTTCATCATTGAGCACCATGTTTTTTTCAACGTCTAAAATTGCATAGCCACCTTTGTCATTACCGTAATCTACGTCTAATCCTAATGTAAGGCCATCGGCTGAGAAAGAATGGCAGTTTCCACAAACGGGTAAATCTTCAAGGACAGCGTGTGGTCGTTCGACAGAGTCAACTGAACCAAGTCGCCATTTGATACGCGAGGGGTCCTGAACGGCCTCTATAAATGGCAGGGGGACAGATCGATAAAAAATTGAATCGTCCACCGAGTCAATAGAGGTTCGAATGTTGATTTGGTTAGAGGATAGAGTATTACCTTCTTTGTCCAATCCCGTCACAGTGACTTGTGCATCATGTGCAGTAGATTGGCGTTTTATGTTAGACCAAGTTTCTTCTTTAGGCTGCCAGCTAGTTTTTGCTGAAGTAAATGAGAGCTCTTCTTTTTGTTCGTTGAAACGAAACAGAATTTTCCATTGGCTGACTGCGGCAGTTTCGTCATTCCAGATAAAATTAGGTGAAACGATACCGGGTGGGAACAAGGTGTCGTTTAAGGGGTACTCAATTCTGAGCTGGCCGAGAGACGCTGCTGGAACAGTTGATAAGGCCGTTGTTTCGCTGGAGTCTGATTTGCACGCAGTTAAAGCGCAAAGGGTCGAGACTATGAAGGCAAATGTTAAGAGTGTTTTGTTAAGTGCGGCCTGGCGGCCAGACGGGGATTGCATATCCATCAATATCACACCTTTCCTGCTTATTTTTATTAGGATGTGCCGAATTCAGAATGTCATTTTATTCTGATATCGGGTAACTATTTGATAATACTAAATCACAATTATTAACAGTGATAATAATGGGAGTCAATGTGCAATTAGTTGCATATGATTTGATGTGATGCCTGTCTCATTTGCTGATCGTTTTTTTGCAATATGAAAAACATTCACATATAGAAGGAAGGGATGTAGATGTAGATGTAGATGTAGATGTAGATGTAGATGTAGATGTAGATGTAGATGTATCAGCAGTACCGTCTCAGGCGGAATAAAAATAAAATAACCATCTTTGATATAAGCTAACTTACAGCTTGGAGAAAAATAATGAAGATTAACAAGCGAAATTTATGTTCATTTCTAGCGGCCGCTACTCTCTTGTCCGCTAGCGCTGCACAAGCAGCGATACATCGTGTTCAACCAGGGGAATCAATCCAGGCCGCACTCGATCTGGCCTCATCTGGTGATACCGTTTTGGTGGAACCGGGAACTTATGAGGAAAATGTCGGGAGCATCTATGGCCTCCGGGTTACCAAAGACAATATTCGACTAATCGGTAAATCCCGGCGAAATAAAGGTGAAAGCGGTAAAGTTCGCCTTATTGCTTCGGGTGACGTACAGACACAAGGTGGAACGGGGGTATTTGCTGCACCAGACGGCTGTGAATACAATGCGTCTGAATGCGATGCTCCTGATCTGAAAGACTTTTTTATCCGCGGTTTCACGGTAGAAGGTTTTGGCGTCAATGGTATTCAAACACGCTTCGTAGATGGTTTCAAAATTGTGCGTAATGAATCGGTTAATAACTTAAATAATGGTTTATATCCTACACTGTCAGCAAATGGTCTGGTGCGTAACAATAGTTCGTATGGTTCTCTTGATACGGCAATGTGGGTTGCAGGTTCAGAAAACGTTCGAGTGATTGGCAATGAGCTTTATGGCAGTGTTATAGGTTTCGAGATTACCGTGTCAAACAATGTTGTCGTGAAACACAATGAAATTCACGATAATACGGTCGGTGTGGGTTTATTTCACCCCAATGGTGCCGGTAATCCACCGCTTCCTGTTATGGAAAACTGGGTGATTGAAGGCAATGAAATCTATAATAACAACCGTGAGAACATGGCGGTGCCTGGTACTATGCAGGCTAGCTTACCTCCAGGAGCTGGTGTCCTGTTGCTTGGTGTGAGTGATCACGTAGTACGGTTTAACAGAGTAGAAGACAACAACTTGGTCGGTATCATTACGATGGGTTGGTGTACTGCAAACTACGGTTCTCCTAATGGGTGTGAGACAGGCGCTTTGCCGAAAACAGACCCGTCGGCTAATAATAACCTGATCTCGCTAAATTGGCTCAATGGAAATGGGACCGACCCTGGCGCAACGCCGCTTGCGTTCGTAGCAGCTGACCTTGCTTATTTCAGCATTCCTGACATGGCGTACTTTGGTGAGAATTCGTCTGGCAATTGTTACCGCTTTAATGGTTCGGACATGGAATTAACTAAGTTTTCCTCAGAACCGGATGGAGAGCTACCAACCGATGGTTGTTAGTTTTTTATTTAAACGTTGAAGACCCCGGGCTTTAAATAGCCCGGGAATCTTAATGCCTGAAGCAACGAAGAGAATAGCTATGTCTGCATATAATCGAATAACACCAAAACCGCTGACGTCTGAACGACCATTGACCGAAGAACTTAGAGTTAAAGAATGTTTAATCACCTTGCGTCGCGTAGAAGGGCCTGAAGCAACAGAATTATTTTTTAGCTGCCAACCTGTTGGCTTACCTTTAGATGCTGGTAAGCAGGCGGAGGCAATATATTGCGCTATACGAAACGTGCTTATGGAAGAGGGTGGTTGTCTCGGGTCTATCGTCTCTGAGACTATCTTTATGCGTGATATTCAAAATGATATGGATACTGTACGTAAAGTAAGGCAGGGCATTTTAGCTGCTAGCGATGACCGCTATGATGAGACTGCATTGACAGAAATAGAACAACCTCCGCTTGATGATTCTGCGAGTTTAGAAATAGCTATACAGGCGATTCTTCCATATGAATCGGCGTTACAGAAGCAACTGGTTCACGCAAAATCAGGCTGTATTTGTGCTGAATGTACTGACTCGATAGGCATTCGTATACAAATAGGAGAGGAGGCGCGTTTAATGGCTAGTGGTTTATGTGGTGACGGAAAAGGTGCGTACCAACAGACCCATAGCATGTTCGAGCTTGCAGAAAAATTACTGCATGAGGCCGGTATGGAGTTTAGTGACGTGGCACGAACGTGGATCTACTTAAGAGAAATGGAGCGGGACTACGATCATCTTAATCGAGCTAGGCGTGAATTCTTTGATGCACGTGGTATTAATCCCGTGCCTGCTAGTACCGGTATTGAAGGTGGAATGGTCAGTGATAAGCATGATCTTTGCTTAGGTATTTATGCTGTTAAGGCAGGCAAGCCGCCTCTCCGAACAGTGATGAAGTCTCCTACACTAAATGAAGCAGAAGAATATGGTGCTGACTTTACTCGCGGCATGAAAATGGTCGAAGCCAATAAGGTCGCGTTACATGTCTCGGGTACTGCCAGTGTCGATGAAGCTGGTAGGACCGCCCATGTTGATGACTTTGAGGCTCAAGTCGATCGCATGATCGTAAATATCTCGGCCTTGTTAGAAAATCAGGGCGCAAATTTTGGCGATATAGTTTCTGGAATCAGTTACCTGAAAGATCCATCCAATGAAAAGCGCCTTAAAGAAAAGTTTAAGCAGGCCGGTTTAGAAGGCTTCCCAAATGTATTCGTTAAGGCAGAAGTTTGTAGGCCTGACTTATTATGTGAGACTGAAGTGTTAGCGGTGTTGCCAAGGGTTGATGCAAGTAATGACGATCAAACGCAACGCGATTTACGAGAGGCCAAAAGCGTCGTACTAAATTAAAGGCTAACCAAAGGCTAACTAGGGGCAGATAAAGGACTCGTATCGATATAAAAATAAACAACTAAGCCTGGCAACTGTCGGGCTTTGTGTTATCGATTATAATGCTTAGTTTGGAGAATCCCGGTACCATTCATTAGCTAAAAAACTTCTGTATACGTTGTTAATGCATTAGTGTTGAATTGATCAAAAATACATTGTTCCAAGCCCTTATATGCGAGAGGGAGTATTGGTGGCATCTCTAGGTTTTAATTTATGCGACTTCTAAAAACTGCTTTTCATCCTGATGTGTCTCCTTCAGATATCTCTCCCGAAAGTGAACTTTCGCTTCTTGTACGCCATGCCGCGCGAGGTATTGTGATTAGAGGCGAGAAAATTTTACTTTTATATACCCAGCGATATCATGATTACAGTCTACCCGGCGGAGGTATAGACGAGGGTGAAGATGAAATTGCGGGCTTAATACGTGAACTTAAAGAAGAAACAGGTGCTCAGGGTGTGCGTAATGTAAAAGCCTTTGCGCGCTATGATGAATACCGTCCGTGGTATAAATCCGATGCGGATATTATTCATATGATTTCACATTGCTATGTGTGTGATATTGATGAAATATTAGGTGATACGAATTTTGAGTCACACGAAGTGAGTAATGGCATGACGCCACTTTGGATGAATATTTATCAGGCAATTACGCATAATGAAGACGTGCTGACTAAAAGTGATAAGAAGGGACTTTCGATTGAAAGAGAGACCTTTATGTTGAAGGTGATTGCGGAGGAATTGGTGGGCAAATCGAATTAACGTCCATTGATCATTTATAGTCTCAAGCCAAAACCCTTTAACTAATATCGTTGGTACTTATTCAATACGATAATCATAGCGGTAAGGTAACCCTTTACGCATAACAGTTAAGGTCATCAAATCGTTTTGTTGAAGTGTTGCCCATAAAGGGTTTTGTGTTTCGTGTACCCATTGGTCATTTATACGCATAATGACATCACCCGTTTTTAAGCCTAGCGTGGTGTAGAAACGTTGATTGTCGATATTATCTAGTTTGATTAAGTGATTTCCTTCAACAATGTGATCAGCATTATAAAAGTGCTTTTCTAATAGGGTCTGATTTAAAAGTTGGCTGTCTACCCACTCTCTAGAAATTGTCATTTCACCGGTAGCTGGAAGTGTCCGACGTTGATGTTTGTCGATTAACTCTTCATCTTCAGCATATTCTGCTGGTACTTCAGGTTGGGGTTGGTTTGTTACGGTGTTGTCTGGCGTCGCATCTGTTAATTGATGGCCACTACTTGTTTTTATTTTAATGTACTCCGTAATACCTTGATTAGTAATTAAAATTTGGTTCGTTTGGATGTCAATGATTTTAACTTGCGTTAGAATCATTGCGCCGATTTTTAGGCGAATGACACCTTCCTTATTTTGATGCGTAATCTCAGCGCTAGACTGATCTGTAATATTACTGACAGTTGTCGCTAACAATGTAATGGGTAATTGAGACATAGGTATGTGCTTAGCATAGTCCATCTTTTCAAGTTCTTGATCGATATAAAAGCTATACATATCAGCAGGGTTTTCTCCTTTTATATACAATCCATTCACAAATACCACAGGTACATTTCCGAGACCAATTTCTTTTCCGAAGGCGATGTCTTTTGCAATACTCTTCTGATGACGCTTATCACTGAGGCATATTTCAAATTCAGGCAAATTCAGATTAAGTTGATCAGCTAGTACCTTATAGCGATCGTTGTTAAGTTGATTGATGTCAGCGAAAAGGGCGCTTTGGAAGGCCCATAATTTATTCATAGCTTGCTTGTCGTCAGCTGCACAGCGAAAAGCATTCGCTGCAGATAACCCATAACGGTGAAAACGCTGTGGGTAATCGAAAAAGCGAAAACCAACGATGTCAGAATACTTTTGTTTCAATTCAGTGAGAGTAGGGTATAAACGTGCGCAATGAGAAGATTGATAGCTGCAGAAAATATCAATAACAACCACTGCATTCTGTGCCCCCATAATAGGCCTTTGATCTTTAGGTAGCCCAATTCTTGGTGGCGAAGGGGGGGCTAGTGAAATGGTTGTTACTTGATCAGTGACTTGCTCTGGTCTTTGTTCAGTTATCTGCTCTGCGTGTGTTTCTTGAATGATCAGAGTTTGTAGTGTTTGTTTGCGTAGTTGATATTTTTGCCATTCCAAGTCAAATAGACTGAGTTCAATATGTGCGTCTAAATCTTTGAGTGATATGACTTTATCGCCAATCGAAGCAGCAATATTTGTATCGTTCTTTTGTTGTTTACTTAATTGACTGGTTTGCAGCTTGTTGTTTTGGGTGCTTTGATTTGATGAGCCTGAATTGTCCGCGCTATTAACGTTATCAGCAGCAGAAGCACTTGCATAAGGCATTTTTTCAAAGATATTATTCTCTGAATTACAGGCTGAAATGACGAATATGACAGCTATTAAGCTGATTATTTTTGAAACGTTCATTATTTTTATTATCTCTATAACGTTAATGATTTTTATTGTTAACGCGTACCAGTATATGTAACCCCCGGCATTAACTGCCGGAGGTAAAAGCTAAACAAAGTATACCTTAAGGCATATCGTTATTTGCGCCCCATGCGAAGTCAGCAATTTGGCTTTGCGTACTTACATTCGGGTGGAAGCAATCGCCACCATCTATGTTGCCAGCACCAAATCTAAATGTACCGCCAGATGATGTGCTTTCGTTGACATATTGTGATACAACCTCAATACCGTTCGGGTTTTTACCGTTAGCATTGCTGTTATACGCAGAAGCTTCTTCAGCAAGAATGGCATTATAACCTTGCTGTGCTTGCTCAACGGCCGCCAAACGTACAGCTGAACTTTCACCAAACTGTGAACCACCATTAGTGACGATACGACAAATATCATAACTAGACCAAATGTTATCACAGTCAATAGAAGACGAAGTTGCTTGCTTGTCAAGGCCTGCTTGACGCAAGTCTTGAACTCTTGGCATACCATTAAGCTGAACAGTAGAGCCAGATGCGAGACCTGTCATTAAGGTGTCCAAACCTGCCCGCACTGATTCGCGCCACTGAGCATCAGTAAACAGTGGATTACTACAGTTATTCGGATCTGTACAATCGCGATTACAAATATCATTACCGCCTAGCAATACTTCAACATGATCGGGTAAAGGGGATTGTGAAACGATGTCTGCTGCTTGTATAACAAAGTTAGGCTTGGTTCCGCCGCTTGTTCCGCGCATTTCAGAGCCAGACTCTGCAGCCGCTTTACTTGCCCCAATTGAGCTATCGAGCGCCTTATAACGGTCATGTACACTGTTTACATTTGATGACCAGCCATCGAACCAAGAATGCTTTGGTTGATCTCCGCCAAGTAAACAGAATAAATTCCACCAACTCTTATTCGCTGTACAATCGGCAGCAAATGCCATGGTAATACTATCGCCGGCTGCTGCTGTATTATCAACACCTGAAGTGGGTGGTGGCGGTGGTGGTGGATCTCCAGCATCAGTAAAGTCACCTACAAGAGTGACACCTGAGTAAGCCGAGTATGCATCTAACATCACACTGTAAGTACCTGTTTGCACTGTAGAAATGTTGCACGTTTCATTGTTGCCGTTTCGATAAGGGCGGCAATCCCAGTTAGAGCTTGACGCTTGGCTGCCAAATTTAACATAAAGATCAGCATCACCTGAGCCACCAGATATATTGAAACTGAGGTCTGATGAACCTGCGGGTACATCTAATATGTAAAATGTTTCACTACCTGAAGAACCGGAAATGTTGGTGACGGAAGCACCGTTTTCAAGAGACGTCGCTGCAAAAGCTGAACTTGCAGCCGTTGCTAATACCATTGTAGTGAGTGTTGATTTAAGGGATTTGTTGAGGATTTGATCAACCCATTTTTTCTTATAGTTTGTTTGAAACATAGCTTTTGCCTTTAATAATTATTGTTTTAACATCGTTAGTCTTCCTTGATACTGACACCGCAGATTTTCTACCCAAATACTGCTCAGCCAAGCTAAATAAAGCTTTCAACAAAATTACGCTTATTTGTAAATTTTGCTTGAAAATTCAGTTCGCATTATTGGTTTACTCTTCAGGGCGCCGTTACGTTACCAAAGCATTTGAGTAATAAAAGTTAAGGCATAGAAATATACCTGTGAGGATTAGAAAAATATCGATAGGGGTTATTTATCCAGTATATGTTTTTCCAAAGCGATCAAACCTAAATGGCAGACAGGCACTCTAGAATCAATTTGCCCTTTTTGACCCGCTTTGACATTGAATTTCAAATTGGTTAAGTGTCATGATTAACCTGATTGCTAAGAAGCGAAAATAATAATAACGCACGCAACATTACCTTTTCTAATTCATTCTAAATATATATAAAGAAGGGGGAGTGGGCGACAGTAATATAAAACGAGTGTCGAAAATGAATCCATTAACGGTATCTCAGGTCTATGTGAGTATGTTTTCAAACTATTTGGAACAACTACAAACAAAGCGACCTGAATTTCAATTAAATAAACTTTCTTTACCCTCAGTCACGCATCAATTAAATGGCAGTGTCACTTTGGCGTCACTGGAAACGTTTATTATATCGATTGTAAAAATAACTAAAAACCACTCATTAGGGCTTGAAATTGGCGCGCAGATCCATCCTTCGGACTATGGGATATTTGGCCATGCCTTAATGAATTGCTCAACATTAGGGCAGGCCATGAGGATGGTAGAGAGTAGTGTAATGCTTTTAAATCAAGCATTTACATTCACGTCCACTGAATTTAATAATGTTATTCATTTTGAACTTGAAAACAGTACGACCAAGGATATCGGAAATGTTCTTGTGGAGCTTCAATTTGCGTCAGACTCTCAAATGTCCAAATTTTTAACTGGGCCACAGAAAAACCCAGAAGTAGGGCTGATGGAGGTACACTTTAAACACCGCCCTTTAACCGACATTAGTCGGTACGAAGAAGTATTCAATTGCCCGGTATTATTTAACCAAAAAAAGAATCAGATGATCGCATCAAAAACGATGTTATCACAAAGGATTCGCTCTGCTAATCCAAAAATACTATCGATGCTACTTAAGAAAATAAATCGTATTCAAGATGAAATGAATAATAATATATCATTAGGTCAACGGGTATTCGAGTTTGTTGAAGGGTATATCATTGCTCAAGGTATGCCGAGTGCAGAAATTGTCGCCAGACATTTCAATATAAGTTTAAGTACCTTAAAAAAACATCTACACCAAGAGGGTCTTAATTACTCGACTATATGTGATGAAATTAGGCGAAAAATGGCGATAAAAATGGTGATTCACTCTTCGGAACAGCTTCAAAATATTAGTAAACGCTTGGGTTTTGCTAACACAAGTGCTTTTAATCGAGCGTTTAGACGGTGGACTAATATTACACCCGCCGTATATCGCCGTAACAATACACTTACTTCTATGCAAAATGCTGGTGCTGGAGATGTTCGAGCTAAAGCTATTTCTGAGATTAGTCCTTCACTGAATTAAGAATAAAGTGTTGCGTCGACCAGTTGAACCCACCCCCGAAAGCGATCCCTTTTTGTTTAACAAAACCACTATATCCAGGCAATAATTTTGAGCAAAGGTGTATCTTTTTGACCGTTAAATCGGGGGAAGTTCAGCTTTAACACTGACCCCAAAATATATGTCATTCCTGCACGCTCTCTAAAAGTAAACTCTTTCTGCACTAGAGCTAGCGGTACTATATAATGGTATCACTATCTTGATATTGGTACTATATTCTAGTATCGTTATATCCTATGAAAAGAAAACACCTAAAAACACTTGAGTTAATATATTCCCGTTCTGTAAATGGGTCTATCAAATGGAAGGACATCGAGGCTTTATTTAATTCGCTCGGTGCTGACGTTGAAGAACGAGAAGGATCTAGAGTGGGAGTTTTCTTGTTTGATGAAGTGAAAATATTTCACAGACCACACCCATCACCTGA